>ENA-OWPA01001040-OWPA01001040.1-bioreactor-metagenome-genome-assembly--contig:-NODE-1040-length-22870-cov-3.252446_pt1 | contig 22870 bp, 17 predicted proteins | sample MGYA00238139_ERZ651803 | MGnify/ENA primary metagenome ERZ651803 (study PRJEB26909, sample SAMN07631231) | bioreactor metagenome | isolation source: Switchgrass digestor | place: USA: Dartmouth... | reverse complement strand
AGAGGACGGTGATCAGCAAATTCCAGAGTACAGATGGAATGGGTAATGCCTTCCAGAGCATCGGACAGCGGATGGGCAAAATCATACATTGGATATATGCACCACTTATCACCAGTGCGGTGATGATGGGAATGCTGAATCCTGTAGATCACCGGATCCCGCATATTCAGATTGGGAGAAGCCATGTCGATTTTAGCCCGCAGCACCCTTGTTCCATCAGGGAACTCTCCATTTTTCATACGCTGGAACAAATCCAGATTCTCTTCCACGGAGCGGTTGCGATAGGGACTCTCCCGACCGGGTTCAGTTAGCGTACCCCGGTATTCCTTGATTTCCTGGGCACTCAGGTCGCAGACATAAGCCTTGCCATTTTTTATTAACTGGCAGGCGAATTCATACAACTGGTCAAAATAGTCAGAAGCATAATACAAACGGTCATCCCAGTCAAATCCTAACCAGCGCACATTGTCCATTATGGATTCAACATACTCCGTTTCCTCTTTGCTGGGATTGGTATCGTCAAAGCGCAGATTGCATAATCCTCCATTGGCGGCAGCCAAGCCAAAGTTGAGGCATATGGATTTGGCATGCCCAATGTGCAAATAGCCGTTGGGTTCGGGAGGAAAACGTGTGTGTACCCGTCCGTTGTTTTTGCCGGTTTTTAAATCTTCAGTAATGATATTCTGGATAAAATTGACGGGCAAACTGTCAGCTGTCTCCTGACTCAGCGATCTTTCATCCCGGTCACTCATAAAACAATTTCCTCCTATCCTCAAAAGCACTACAGCTGTTCTAATTCGAGTCTTATACCATCATAATTAATCCCCCTGCTGCTTTCAAGCCATTTGCCCTGCTTCGCATAAGATGGGCTTGCCTTTGCCAATAATAAGTATACCCGGCAAATGAACGGAATCTGCGTTCCCACATATCGGGAGGTTCAGGAGGAGTATAACTCTCTTGGTTTTTATGGGTTCACAGGTTTAAGCCGGGCTCCGTTCTTAAGGTTTAAGCTGCCGTCCCGCACTACCTTTTCTCCAGGCTGAATACCTGATATTAACTCTGCGAACTGCTGATTCTTGTCCCCGATTTGCACCGGCTGGATAACCATGCGGTTGTTAACGACTTTCATTACCTGATAGCTACCATCACTGTTTACCTGCACCGCCTCCCGGGGCAGCAGAACCACATTTTCTGTATGGACGGTTTCTATGCTGACTCTCACTTCATAACCGGGGCGCAAATTGCCGGTTTCCTCAAGGCTTATCAATACCGGCACCCTTCTTTGGATGACTCCCAAAGCCGATATTCTTTCATAGGCTTGAGGATAGATTTTGCGGACCTGACCGTACAGGCTATCTTCTCTCAAAACCGGCGAGGTTATGATGGCCTTTTGGCCGGCTTGCACAGAACGTATTTCATCACTCAAGAGTTCAGTTTTTATCTCCATTCCATTGCCGGCGGCAATTTGGACCAGCAGGGTTCCAGGAGTGACCAACTGCCCTTCCTTGACCGGCACATCCAGCACGGTGCCTTCAACAGAACTTCTGACCTCCAATTCAGCACTTTTGCTCAGCAAAGCAGCCAGAATCTGTTCATGATTTTCCAACTGCTTGGTCAATCCAGCTATGCTGTTTTCCAGCTGGGCTACCTGCATCTCAGCCTGTGATAACTCCAGCCGGGCAGCCTCATACTCCGTTGGAGCCAAAGCCCCGGCATCCAGCAAGGCTTTCTTTCTGGCCAGGTTATCCTGGGCCTGCTTTTGCTGGACTTGCCCGGAAGCCAGTGCCAATTTGGATTCCTCCAACTGAGACTCCACCTGGGCCAGTTGGGACCGTACCGAGGCCAGTTCTGTCTCCAATTCGTGGCTGGTCAATACCATCACCAGCTGCCCTTTTTCCACCCGCTCCCCTGCTTCCAGCAGAATCTGGCTGATCCTGGCATTCTGGGCAGCCTGAATCTGCTGTTCTTCAGTCACCTGCACATAACCGGTTTCCTCAATAACCTGAGTAAAGGTACCCTTCTCAGCCTGGACAACCTCTACCTGCTGCCCGCCAGTCATAATCACTGCCGCTGCCACCAGCAGCACCGCCGCAGTTATACCGGCGGCCAACCAGGTTTTCTTGCTTTTCATGTGCGCTCTCCCCTTTTTAATCACGGTTTTTCAGGGCTTCCACCATATCTATCTGGCTAGTTTTGCGAATGGCCAGCTGCTGGCCTATCCCGATAAATATTAAAGCTGCCAGAGCAGCAATCAAATAGGTACGAGGATAAATAACCGCCGGCAGGCTAAAAAGATCCGTACTTATACTTGCCATCACCACGGTTCCCATAGCCTTGCCAACCGGCAGCCCGATTATGATTCCCAGCACAGCCTGAATCCCGGTCTCCCTGCGCAGCAAGCCGGCTATTTCCTTTTGGGAGAAACCAAGGACCCGCAGGGAAGCCATTTCCCTTTTGCGCTCCTGAAAAGTCATTATCGAAGTGTTATACATAATAGCCATTCCTAACAATCCTGCCATAAGAACCATAATAGCTATAAAAGCAATAATCATGTCCATGTACTGCAGGAAACCAGCCTGTTCCTTTTGGGGACTCATTACCGAACTTACCCCATTCATTTCATAAAGGCGCTTCTCCACACTTTTCATTTCCTGCCGGTCCAGCTTCAGCATTACTGCAGATACCACCTGGTTTTCCCCTAAAAGACGGTTGGCTGTTTTCCAGGAAACATAAGATCCGCTGCCGGACATAGGCTGGTTAACTCCCGCTATTAGCAGGCGCTCTGTGCGGGTAGGGCCGATTCCCAAAGTGGTTTGCACCTCTACCTCATCACCCGGTCTGACTCCCAGTTTGTCAGCGGTTTTCTGGTTGAGCAAGATGCCCTCTTCCGGAATCTGCTGAAGCTGGCCGTGCATGTCGTATACTTTTTTGAGTTTACCGGATGTTTCAGCGCCTACCAGCAGTTCATCCTGGACCCGATCACCAACTTTTATTTTCACAGGTACTTCCAGGAGAGGTTCTATTTCCTGCACTTCGCTCCAGCGGTTCCAGTAGGCAATATCCGTATACTTGACTGGTTGGGTAAACCTGACCATGTAATCATAGCGATTGCCCAAAGTGAAACTCTGCTGCAGCATGTAGTCCACTGCATCATTGGAAAACAGAGCAAAAATCAGCAGGCAAACGGTAAAAACTACCCCCAGCACGGTTACAGCAAAACGCACCCGGTTGCGCAGGATAGAACGCAGGCTCATTTTCCAACTGCTGTGAAGGCGCTGCCACAGCCAGGTCCAGTTTTCCAGCAGGGTATGTTTCCCGGCAGCAGGGGGTTCCGGACGCATGGCTTCGGCAGGATTGATGCGGACCACGGACCGGGAAGCCAACAGTCCCGCCGCTGTACCCACTGCCAGGCTGATTACCATACTGCGGATTACTACTGATATATTTATTCCTCCGATAGTACTGGGAAGATTAAAAAACTGGGCATAAACCTGGGATATTCCCGCTGCCATACTGAGGCCCATTATAATTCCCAGGACTGCTCCCACCCCGCTCACCAGCAGAGCATAACCGGTATAACTCCCCATAATCTGAAAACTGCTGTAACCTAAAGCTTTCATCACTCCGATGGGCAGGCGCTGGTTCTTTATTAAACGGCTGAGTATTACAAATTGAATCGCCGCCGCAATCAGGAAAAACATCAGCGGCAGGGAAGCAGACATGGTTTTCAGCCCGTCCAGTTCCGCCTGCAGGGCGGCATGACTTAACTGGTCACTGCGGGGATAGCTGGCCAAATTACCATAGGGTTGCAAAATCCTTTCGATTTCTCTGACCGCCGCAGTCTCATCTGCTCCTGGGGCCAGGTCAATTACTACTTGATTAATCTGGCCAGAAAAGTCCAAGATTTGCTGGGCAAAGGCTTGCGGTATCATAATAATGCCAAAGCGATCGGGTTCCGGAACAAGGGTCCCGGCATCCGGCATGGGATAAACGAATTCCGGACTTGTAGCTGTGCCTATAACGGTCAAGACTACTTTCCGGCCACCGGCAATAACCTCTAACCTGTCACCTATAGCCAGGTGGTTGGCGGCAAAAAACTGGGGATCGACTAAAACTCCCCCATTTCCTGCCTGGTCTGCCTCAAACCAGCTGCCTGACAGCAGGTGCAGGCGGTTTACTTCTCCCTCCTGAGGCAGGGAATAGCCGGTTAGCCTGCCGGTAGCCCTCTCACCTCCTGCTTTAACAATGGGTATGTCCTTTTGCAGCCGGCCGGTGGCTTTGATAACTCCCGGTACCGCTTCAATCCGGCTTACTACTGATTCGGGAGCCTTCACAACTGTAAAGGTATAATCGGCAAACCGGTATTCCTGGTAAAACTGTTCCTGGGATAGGCTCAGATTGGAGTAAGCTGTATTCATGCTGATATATATCGCAACTCCCAGCATAACTATCAGAACCAGAGCCGCAAATTGTCCCCAGCTGGCCGTAACAGTACGCACAAGTTTGCGAGTAAGGGTTGTCATTACCAGTCAATCCTTTCTGGGGGCAGCGGCTGCCGGTTAACTGTAATATCAGCGATTAAACCGCTGCGCATACGTACCACCCGGTCGGCTATGGCTCCGATAGCAGTATTATGGGTTACAATGACTATTGTACCGGAACCCCTCTGGCGGATATCATACAGCAAACGAAGCACATTTTTACCGGTCTCATAATCTAAGGCTCCCGTAGGCTCATCACACAACAAAAGACGAGGCTGTTTTACAAGAGCCCTGGCTATGGCAACCCGCTGCTGCTCTCCGCCGCTTAACTGGGAAGGGAAGTGATTACGGCGGTCCAGCAGTCCTACTTCCTGCAGGACTTCATCAACCGGACGGGAGTTATCCACCAGTTCGGCAGCCAAGGCCACATTTTCAGCAGCAGTCAGATCAGGAATCAGGTTGTAAAACTGAAATACAAAACCTACCTCACGGCGGCGATAATTGGTCAGTTCCTTTTCCGAAGCACCCGTGAGAGATTTGCCGGCAAAGAATATTTCTCCACTGCTGGGCAGGTCAATACCGCCTACCAGGTTCAGAAGGGTACTCTTGCCTGAACCACTGGGCCCCAATATTACCAGCAGTTCCCCTTCATAAACATCCAGAGTGGTTGCTTTTAACGCTTCCACCTTTACCTCGCCCATGGCATAACTTTTGCTGACATCTTTCAAACTCATCAGGATTGGCTGGGTCATTCCCTCATCTCCCCTGGTTAAGACCTATCCATGGTTTCTTCCCCCATGGAAGCACCTAGTCCCTTGCGCAAGAATTCAATATAGCAATCGATCTGCTGTTTTAACTGAACCTGATCCGGATGTTCTTCGCTGCTGTCCAATATCAGCTGGCTAAATCCCAAGAGGGTATATTTGAGCATCCTCCTGGCAAACTCAGGGTCTATATTATTACGCAGTTCTCCTTTTTGCTGAGCCTCAACCAGTGCAGCATCAAAAGCCCGGTCGTAATATGCCGGTACTAAAGCAGAAGTTCTGTTTTGCATCTCCGGGTTTTTGAGAACATTCAAGATAAAAGCCATTAATTCCGGACGCTGCCTGGCAAACTCGACTCCCCCGACCATATGAAAATAAAGCCGGTCGAAAAAACCCAGGCTTACCCCGGGATGATTATTCTCTGCCCACTTATTGATAAAGGCCAGTTTCTCCTCAGCAGCACGGTTAATAACCTTGGCGAACAAGTCTTCCTTGCTGGAAAAATGGTGATAAAAGCTGCCCTTGGAAATACCTGCTCGCTTGATTATCTGGTTCAGGGAAGCTGAATCAAAGCCTTTTTCAGCAAACTCTATCCAGGCTTCCCATATAAGTTTTTCTTCGGGCGTAAGATCTTTATCTTCCATATGGCTAACCCTCCGGAGGGATTAGACCACCCGGTCCAGACCGATTGGTCTAAGGTCAGTCTAATTCATCTTTCTGCCCCCGTCAATGGTGCTTATACCCACCGGTTACTGTCCCTCAAAACATTTGCCCAGTGCGTTTCCCCAACCTGGATTTTTTGAGCTGCCAAAGGGAAATAATAGGGTAAAGCAAACAAGGTAAGGGCGTTATGAAAAGAGTACTGGTGAGCTTTTTAATATTGAATGTAGGGGCTTTTATGGATGCTGCCGGCTTCTACTTTTTCCTGTCTCCTAATAATATTGCCGCCGGGGGCATTAACGGTTTGGCCCTGGTCCTCAATCACTACCTGCCTTTTTTCCCTCTAGGGGCTCTGGTTTTGATACTGAGCATGGTACTGTTAACCACCGGTTTTGCTCTGATTGGCACCAGTTTCGGAGTGAAGACCGTCTACTGCAGCATTGTCATTCCCCTGTGGATTTGGCTTCTGGAAAAGATATATCCTATGAAAGCTCCGCTGGCGGAGGATCTGCTGATTCAAATGATTTTCGGAGTCATAATATCCAGCATGGGTCTGGCCATTCTCTTCAACCAGAACGCTTCTTCGGGCGGCACCGATATTGCCGCCCGCATCCTTTATAAGTATTACGGTCTGGATATGGGCAAGGGACTCTTTGTTATTGATTTTTTTATTGTTATTTCCGCCGCTTTTACTTTCGGGATTCAAGAAGGTCTTTATTCCCTGCTGGGAGTTATACTGTACAGTTTCACGATTGATTATTTTATCGAAGGAATCGACACCAGCCAGCATGTCACCATTATCACCCGGGAGTCTGACCAGGTCCGGGAATTCATAGTGAACGAGCTGGGACGGGGAGTAACCATCTACCAAGCTCAGGGCGGCTACACCCTGCAGGAGCGACAGGTATTGATTACCATAGTCAAACGCCGCGAATACATCAAGCTGCGCGACTACATCCGCCGCCTGGATAACCAGGCCTTTATTGCCGTGCAGACTACCCACAAAGTACTGGGGGAAGGGTTTGCCCCGCTGGATTAGCCTCATTTATCAAACATATGCAGGTATTCGCCGTAACCTTCCTTCTCCAGATCTTCCTTGGGTATAAAACGCAGGGCAGCCGAATTAATGCAATAGCGCAAACCGGTAGGTGCCGGCCCGTCGGTAAACACATGTCCCAGATGGGAGTCAGCCTGGCGGCTGCGTACTTCGGTGCGCAGCATGCCATGGCTCTTATCCAGCTTTTCCACGATGCTGCTGCGGTCAATGGGACGGGTAAAACTGGGCCAGCCACAGCCGGAATCGAATTTGCCCAGGGAGGTAAACAACGGTTCTCCCGACACCACATCCACATAGATTCCTTCCCGTTTATTGTCCCAGTACTCATTACGGAAAGGCGGTTCGGTAGCATTGTTCTGGGTCACATCAAACTGGAGCTTGGTTAACCTCTGGCGCAGTTCATCAACATCCACCGCTGTTTTTCCCCAGGTCTTCTCCAGGAAAGCTTCTCTTCCTGAGCCCCGCTTGTATTGAGCATAATGAACCGGATTTTTCTTGTGATAATCCTGGTGATAATCCTCGGCCGGGTAAAACTCTGAAGCAGGCAGGATTTTGGTAACCACCGGGGACAAAAAACGACCGCTGGCCTGCAGGCGATCTCTTGACTCCTCAGCCTGTTTCTTCTGCTGCTCATTATGATAGAAAATAGCCGTCTGATAGGACTGACCCCGGTCATGAAACTGCCCTCCCGGGTCGGTGGGATCAATCTGTCTCCAGAAAATCTCCAACAGCTCCGGATAGGAAATCCGGCTGGGATCATATGTCACCTGAACGGCTTCATAATGGCCGGTTTGACCGGAACATACCTCACGGTAGGTAGGGTTTTCTTTATGACCGCCGGTATATCCTGATACTACCTGCAGGACTCCTTCCTGTTCCTGAAAAGGTGCTACCATGCACCAAAAGCACCCTCCGGAAAAGGTGGCCTTCTCGGTCTTGAGGTTCTCGCTGCTCATAAGAATTCACCTCAATCATCTGGTTTTCTCATTTAATTTTCCTGGAACCAGGGATTCTCATGCAAACTGGAAATAAAACGCGCCCCAACCGGGCGCGTATAATGGTATTGAAAGCTGCATGAGCACTGGTTATAGTTTTTCCCCGCATTCAGAGCAGAACTTACTGCCCGGGGTGAGTTTGGCCCCGCAGGCCGGACAGTTTTCCCGGACTTTCAAGGGGGCACCGCATTCCGGACAAAACTTGGCATTAGACGACAAAGGCGCTTCACAATTGGGACATGATGCTCTTATATTCTCCCTCCAGTATTCGGTAGACAGTTTTTTGTCTTCTTCCGCCATGGCCGCATGAGCCCATACTTCCTCCACCGATTTACTGGCTTGAGCTGCTGCCATCTCCACTCCCAAATCCGGCGCACATGCCTTGCACAAACCTTTCTTGGTATTCCAGCATCCTGACCGGCATACCCAGCTGGAACAACGTGGACACTGAATAAAGTCAGGCTTTATCTCCTCCGTGGCTGCCTCAAAGGCTTCGTCATGGGCTTTTTCCCAGGCAGCCGAACGAACCCGCTCGCTTACATCAGCCGCTCTGCTGAAAAGACCTCCAAAAATGCTGCCGGCGGCATCGAAAACCCCTGCTACTGTGCCCGTAACCGATGGCTTAAACCTGGTCCTGTATCCACTGCCACAGCGGTCGCAATAAAATTCGAACTGAAAACCTTTACTGGTGCTGAGATCACTGTAATTCCTCACAAATTTAATCTTCTCCGCCACACCGTCGCCTCCCGGAAAAACATTCTGGTCTTAGTTTAACAAATTTATGGCATGCCTTCTATTATTTCCCCAGTGCAAAAAGACAAAGCAGCCACGATTTTTGGTGTAATTTGGAAAAATTTACTTGAGCAAACCTTGCATATCCGACAATATCTCTAAAGGAAGATTTTTACGAATGTCAAAAGTTGTTTTATGTAACATTTTCTTCAATCAGGCATATTACCCGGGAATCTGTCTTATTCCTGGGGTACTGGCAGTATAGTGAGGAGGAAATAATGGAATATCGTCTGACTGACTTGATTGACAGTGAACTATTGCAGAAATTAATCGATGGTTTTTCCGAGTTAACCGGCATCGCCACCAGCATCATCGATCACAATGGTGCTATAATCGTCAGCACCGGATGGCAGGCAATCTGCGCTGACTTTGACCGCCGCTGTCTTATCACCAATCCCTACTGTCAGATGAACTATATGCGTCTTAAGCAGCTGGTCACCAGATTGCCTTATGCTACCTGCAAATGCCCCAATGGTCTAACCCATTATGCCACGGCTATTGAAATAGATGGAAATCATTTAGGTACTATTATCACCGGGCAAATGTTTCACGACGACCAGGACCGGCAGCGTTTTCTGCAGCAGGCGCGCCAATTCGGGTTCGATGAAAAAACTTACCAGCAGACCCTGACCAAGGTGCCCGTTGCCACCCTCCAGCAAACAGAGAAGACTTTGCGGCTGATGACCAAATTAACCCAATTACTGGCCGGAATAGGATTGGAACGCAAGCAAAGGCTGAAAGCCGAAAAAGAAGCTTCCACCAGCGAAAACCGCCTGGAGATGATTATGGAATCCAGCAATGACGGCTTCTGGACCTGGGAAGAAGATTACTCTTTTCTCATGAGCTCCCGCTGTGCAGAGATTTTGGAATTCCATACCGAAAAGTACGACCCCATTGACTGGTTAAGCAGTATTCACCCTGATGATGTCAAACGGGTAATGCATCATGTGAAAGAACACCTGGCTGGATTTATTTCTCACATTTCTGTTGAATACCGGATGCAGACCAGGCAGGGCAGATGGAAGTGGGTTCAGGTTAAAGCCCGGGTAACCCGGTATAGTCCAAACGGCTATCCCAGCCAGGTAGCAGGATCGGTCAGCGATATAAGTGAAAGGAAGCAGTTTGAAGCAGGCTTGCTGGAAAGTGAAAGCCTGTATCGCTCCCTGGTGGAAACCTCTCCCAGTGCTATTGTTCTCCTGGACCGCAAAGGAATTATCAAATTTGTCAATCTCCAGGGGGCCATTCTATCGGGTTGGAATGATCCGGCCAAGTTAGTGGGACAGAGCGCTCTGGTTTTACTGAATGTAGATCAATGGGCTCAAATGGGCCTGGACTACCACCAGATAATGGAAACAGGCTGCTGCAAACAGGGTGAATATACCTGTGTGCGCCGGGATGGTTCCAAATTTATAGCCGAGCTGAACATAGCTCCTATTTATAACGCCCAGCAGCGCTTAAACGGGTGCATAATAATAGGGCAGGACATCTCTGCCCGCAAGGCCATGGAAAGTGAACTCTTGCAGCACCGCAATCACCTGCAAAAATTAGTGGAGGAGAAAACTAAAGCCTTGCGCTTATCGGAAGAGAAGTTTGCCAAAGCCTTTACGGTGGGTCCCAATGCCATGTGCATCACTACCCTGGAAGAAGGCCGGTTTGTTGAGGTAAATGATGCCTTTTGCAGTTTGCTGGGTTATAAACGGGAAGATATTATTGGTAAAACATCGGCTATAATCTGGAATCACCCGTTCAAGCGCACCTGTTTTAAGCAGCTGATTGAGAAACACGGTTTAATCAAGGATTACGAGTTTACTTTTGTCACCAGGTCCGGAGAGGTTCGGGTGGGTCTGTTATCTGGTCAGTTTATTGAATTTGCTGATGGTACCTGCATAATAAGTTCGATTAATGATATAACCGAAAAACGCCGCATTGACCGGGAGATGGAAAGGCTGGACCGTTTGAATCTGATAGGAGAGATGGCCGCCAGCATCGGCCACGAAATCCGCAACCCTATGACAACCGTGCGGGGTTTGCTGCAGATAATGAGCAACAACAAGGTATATGCCCAGGAGCGGGAATTATTTGAGCTGATGATTGAGGAGCTGGACCGGGCCAATTCCATTATTACCGAATTCCTTACTCTGGCCAAAAACAAGCACGTAGATTTACGTCCCGGTAATTTATCCAAATTGCTGGAAAGTGTTATTCCCCTGATCCAAGCCAATGCTCTGACTCACGATATACGGGTGGATTACCAGCCCAACCCGGTGCCCGACATTTTAATGGACGACAAGGAAATCCGCCAGCTGATACTCAATCTTACCCAAAATGGCCTGGAAGCCATGCAGCAAGGCAATACTCTGACCCTGCGAACCTTCCGCTACAATGAGCAGGTTGTCCTGATGGTTAAAGACCAGGGACCAGGTATTGATGAGGAGATTTTGGACAAACTAGGACTACCCTTTGTAACTACCAAGGAGAAAGGTACCGGCCTAGGCTTGTCCGTCTGCTATCGCATTGCCGCCCGTCATAATGCGGCCATTGATGTGGAGACCAGTTCCCGGGGTACTACTTTTTATGTCCGTTTTCCTCTGGCGATGTAATCAATTTTGGCGAAGCAAGAAAATTAACTGTTGCTTGCACCGGTCAAGGTATTTAATGTATAATACCCCCAGGGGGTAATAATCCCTTAAATGTAAATAAGAGGTGATATTGATGGAGCTAATTAATGCTGCTGCCAGTGTGGTTGATGATATCAAGCAGGCACTCTCGGCTCAGGGAATCGACAAAACCAGTCTTCGCATCGCTATGAATATGGGCTGAGGCGGAGCCTCCTTTTATCTGGTTCTGGATGAACCAGGCGACATGGATCAGGTACAGAATATTGACGGAATTAAGTTCATAGTTCAGCAATCCCTGATAGATATGTTTGAAGGGTTTACCATAGAATCCGTTAAACGTGGTGAACAAACCATGTTTCGCATTCTTCCCAAAGTGGAACAGGACATGGGTGGATGCTCCACCTGTACCTCCTGCTAAAAAAATTAAGCGAGCCTGACAGGCTCGCTTTTTATTTACGGGTATATATCCAGGTCCATATATGCTTAAGCTGTCACATCAATAGAAGCTTAGACAATGTCCAGCACAAACTTTTCCGGATAGCGGGGAGTAATATGCCGGTAGTACTCAATTACCTGCTGCATATCCAGGTGATAATCCCCGCTGGGATGAAAGACCGGTCCCACATGAGCTATTTTTTTCTTGTAATCCAGGGAACTCAATACAATCGGTACTTTGGCCTGCAAAGCCGCATGATAAAAACCGGTTTTCCATTTTCCGTTCAGTTTGCGGCTTCCCTCCGGTGACAGTAAGATCACCAGTTCCTCAGCCCGGTTTAAAAGCTCCACCATATGACTGACCAGGTTTTCCGACTTTTCACGCCGCACACCAATGCCCCCGGTGGCCTTAAAAAAGAGCCCCAGAGGGAATTTCATCAATTCCTCTTTTATTAAATATTTGACCGGTCTGTTCATCATATACAAAGCAGCCCGGGAATAACCGAAATCGAAATTGCTGGTATGAGGCGCCCCGATCATAATGCATTTTTTTATTCCGGAATCCAGCTCTCCCTCCAGCTTCCAGCCGCTGAACTTATAATAAAGTTTTGACAAAGTTTTCATTATCATTATCTGCTTCTCCTTTTTATAAATGAATTCGTCAGATAGCAGCAATATCTTGAAGACACACCTCCTATTTTCCTATATTTCAAAGGGTAATGCCACGTTAATTTTTGTCACCTGCTGCAAATGCCGTCTCCCCAGCAGGCGCAGCACCAAAAACCCGCATCTGGGTGATAATGCCTTGGCAAGCGTCCTAATTTTATAAATATTCAGCGCATCATTTCTGAAGCACGCAAAAAGTGGCTTAACTGTCTAGGATTGCTCTTGTCTTCACAATCACAATCGCAATCGTTTTGCTTCATTTTTGAAGCAGCAGCTGTTCCGGCAGGTATTTCCTTCCTGTGATCCTGACTGGCTGTCAAGTAAACGACTGCGGATGAGATTGCCGGAATTACCGCCATTGCCCGTCTTATCTGGTCAACTTTCAAATTCAATTTCCTGGTTTTAAAGGCTGGCACATTCCTTGCTTTAAATGGGGGCAAGTCCTTTTTCTGGTGGAGCGGAGCCAGCCTATCTCATCACAGCGCAGCAGCAAAAATTTAGCAGGGGACCTCAGTCTTCTACCCATCTTCCCCGCCGCTCCTTTGAATCTGCGGGGCCTTGGCACAAGGTCTTTCAACATACCTATTTTTACGAGGAAAGGTGGTGGAAAAGAGTGTCATACCAGAACATTGTCTTGGAAAAGCAGGAGCGTATTGCTACCCTGACCGTCAACCGCCCTCAGGTATTGAATGCTTTGAACCAGGCGACCCTGCTGGAAATCCGCCAGGCGGTCCTGGAAACGGCCAACGATGACCAGGTTGATGTCCTCATAATCACCGGCAGTGGTGACAAAGCTTTTGTGGCCGGAGCTGATATCGCCTATATGCAGGATTTTGAGGCGGTTGAGGGGCGCAGCTTCGGCTTGCTGGGTCAGGAGGTTTTCCGCATCATCGAAAAAATGGAGAAGCCTACCATAGCAGCAGTAAATGGCTTTGCTCTCGGCGGAGGCTGCGAACTGGCCATGAGCTGTGATTTTCGCATTGCTTCCACCAAGGCCAAATTCGGCCAACCCGAAGTAACCCTGGGCATTACTCCCGGGTTCGGGGGTACCCAAAGACTGGCTCGTTTAGTAGGTCCAGGGATGGCCAAACAGCTTATCTTCACCGGAGAAACCATTGACGCATCTGAAGCATTACGCATCGGCCTGGTAAACCGGGTGGTTGAACCCCAGCAGCTGATGGAAGTGACTCGCGCTATAGCCAGGCAAATCACCGGCAATGCTCAACTGGCAGTACGCTTCTGCAAGGCCGCTATAAACGAAGGACTGCAAACGGATATTGACCGGGGTATGACCATTGAAGCGGATCTTTTTGGCATGTGCTTTGCGACTTTTGATCAGAAGGAAGGCATGCAGGCCTTCCTGGACAAGCGCCGCCCTCAATTTATTGCCCAATAAGACGGTGAACAGAATCGAAGGGAGGATGGGTATATGGAAATTAAGAAAATCGGGGTACTGGGAGCAGGAACCATGGGAGCAGGAATTGCTCAGGTCTGTGCTCAATCCGGGTATCAGGTAATTCTCGTTGACATCGAGCAGGGCGTCATTGACAAGGCCATGAAAACCATTAACAAAGCCTGGGGCAAAGCAGTAGAGAAAGGCAAGTTAACGGAAGATGCGGTCCAAAAAATGCAGTCCCTCATCACCACCGGCACAGACCCCAAGGATTTTGCAGATTGTGACATCGTTATCGAAGCTATCGTAGAAAACATGGATGTGAAAAAGAAAGTCTTTGCCCAGTTGGGCGAAATCTGCCGTCCTGAAGCCGTTCTGGCTACTAATACCTCAGCTCTCAGTATTACCGAGATTGCTGTTGCCAGCAAGCGTCCTGCCCAGGTAGTGGGTATGCACTTCTTCAATCCCGTTCCCGTAATGAAATTGGTGGAAATCATCCCCGGGGTGGAAACATCGCAAGAAACCGTGGATATCGTTACTGATCTCAGCATCAGGATTGGCAAAGAACCTGTTCCTGCCCAGGAAACTCCCGGTTTCATCGTTAACCGTCTCTTGCTTCCTTACATAAACGAAGCTGCTCATTTGCTCCAGGAGGGAGTTCCTGCCGAGCAAATCGACAAGGCTATGATGCTGGGTGCCAACATGCCCATGGGACCCTTGGCCTTGGCCGATCTGGTAGGTCTGGATGTCTGCCTGAACATCTGTGAATATTTCTGGAAGGAATTCGGTGATTCCAAGTATCGTCCGGCTATTATTCTCAGGAACAAGGTGCGCGCAGGTCATTTAGGCCGCAAGACCGGCAAAGGGATTTACGATTACACCAAAAGTCTATAACACCGCTGATGTATAGGACTTAAAACAAAGGGAGGCATCTATTATGGATTTTAAGCTCAGTGAAGACCATCTCATGATTCAAAAAACCATCCGTGACTTTGCCATCAATGAAGTGGCCCCCAGCGCAGCTGAGCGAGACGAAGAAGAGCGTTTTGACATAGAAATCTTCCATAAGATGGGCGAGTTAGGACTGACCGGTCTGCCCTGGGAAGAGAAATACGGCGGCGCAGGCTTTGACTTTCTGGCTTATGCCATTGCTGTTGAAGAGCTCTCCAAGGTATGTGCTTCCACCGGCGTTACCCTGTCCGCCCACGTATCCCTGTGTTCCTGGCCGATATGGAAGTTCGGCACCGAGGAACAGAAGCAGAAATACCTGGTTCCTCTGGCTGAAGGAACCAAACTGGGTGCTTTCGGGATAACCGAACCTTCCGCTGGTTCTGATGCCGGCGGCACCAAAACCACCGCGGTTTTGGACGGAGATGCTTATGTACTGAACGGAACCAAGGTGTTTATTACCAACGGTTATTATGCTGACACCTACGTAATTATTGCCCGCACGGGTCCCAAGGAACTGGGCCACAAGAGCATAAGTGCCTTCATAGTTGAAAAGGGGACTCCGGGCTTTAGCTTCGGCAAGAAGGAAAAGAAACTGGGCATTCGCTCCTCAGCCACTTATGAGCTCATTTTTGACAACTGCCGCGTACCTAAAGAAAACCTGCTGGGCAAAGAAGGTGAAGGCTTTAAAATCGGCATGATGATTCTGGACGGCGGCCGTAACGGTATTGCTGCCCAGGCTCTGGGAATTGCCGAAGGTGCCTACGAATATGCCCTGGATTACGCCAAGCAGAGAGTTCAGTTTGGAAAACCCATCGCGGACCAGCAGGCCATCCGCTTCAAACTAGCCGACATGGCCACCAGGATCGAAGCCGCTAAACTGCTCACCTACAAAGCCGCCTGGCTGGAAGGCCAGCATGAACCGTACGGTCTGGCCAGTTCCATGGCCAAGGTATTCGCCGGTGACACCGCCATGTATGTAACCACCGAGGCAGTCCAAATCCTGGGCGGCTATGGTTACTGCCGCGATTACCCGGTGGAGCGGATGATGAGAGATGCCAAGATCACCCAGATTTATGAAGGCACCAATGAGATCCAGCGGGTGGTTATCTCCAACCTGTTGTTAAAAGGATAAGGCAAAGGAGGTTTGCTCATGAGAGAAGCCGTTATTGTCAGCGCCTGCCGTACCCCGGTAGGAAGTTTCGGGGGCAGCCTGAAAGATGTGTCAGCCCGGGAATTAGGAGCCATAACCATAGCCGAAACGGTTAAAAGAGCCGGTCTTAAACCGGATATGATCGACGAAGTCATCTTTGGCTGCGTTCTCCAGGCTGGTCTGGGGCAGAACATAGCCCGCCAATGCGCTCTGGATGCCGGCTTACCCGTGGAAGTACCCGCCTTTACAGTAAACAAGGTCTGCGGTTCGGGTTTGAAGACAGTAGAGTTGGCTGCTCAGGCTATTAGAGCCGGAGACGCTGACATCATCGTGGCCGGTGGAACCGAGAACATGTCAGCCTCGTATTTCGGCCTGGCCAAAGCCCGCTTTGGCTACCGGATGAACGACGGCAAGTTGGAGGACCTAATGATAAAAGACGGCCTGTGGTGTGCTTTTAACGACTACCATATGGGCATAACCGCGGAAAACATTAATGACAAATGGGGAAATACCCGGGAAGAACAGGATGCCTTTGCCCTGCGCAGCCAGCAGCGGGCCGCAGCCGCCCAAGCAGCAGGCCTGTTCGATGAGGAGATCGTCCCGGTAACCATCAAGACTAAAAAGGATACCATAACCTTTGCCACCGACGAATTCATCAGACCCAATACCACTGCTGAGGGCCTGGCCAAGCTCAAGGGAGCCTTTAAGAAAGATGGGTCGGTTACCGCCGGCAATGCCTCCGGAATCAATGATGCCGCCGCTGCCGTAGTGGTCATGTCAGCGGATAAGGCCAAAGAATTGGGGATTAAGCCCCTGGCAAAAATAGTCAGTTATGCTTCCGCCGGTGTAGATCCGGCCATCATGGGTGTAGGCCCCTGGCCGGCCTCTCTTAAAGCTCTCGACAAAGCCGGCTGGACTATAGAAGACCTGGATCTGATTGAAGCCAATGAAGCCTTTGCCGCCCAATCGGTAGCGGTTGCCAAGGAACTGAAATTTAACATGGATATTGTAAATGTCAATGGGGGCGCCATCGCCATTGGCCATCCCATTGGAGCTTCCGGATGCCGTATATTAGTGACCCTGCTGTACGAAATGAAAAGACGGGATGCCAAACGGGGACTGGCAACCCTGTGCATCGGCGGCGGTATGGGAACGGCCCTGCTGGTAGAGCGTGAATAAATTGTACATCTATGTTAGACTATTAACAGTTTGCTCAGGGGCTCGGTAGCTTTCAGGAACTGGGACCCCCAAAGGATATTAACCGGTTTCCCCACGGATGAAGGATCTGCCGGATTGCCCTTTATTCCGGCGGATCCTTCTCCCCCCCACAAATATTGGAAGGAGGACAGAATATGCCATCATACCTGCAGGAGTACAAGCAAAAACTGGTCACTGCTGCCGAGGCGGTTAAAGTCGTAAAATCAGGTGACTGGATTGAACATGCCTTTGGAGTATGTGGTGCCAATGAACTGGACCAGGCTTTAGCCCAAAGAGTCAACGAACTGTACGATGTCAAGATTCGCGTTGATATTGGTGTCTGGCCTCACTATTCCCTGGAAGCAGATCCTACCGGAGAGCATTTCCAGTGGCACGCCTGGCATTTTGGCGGCCTGGACCGCAAGTATTACAATCAAGGTCAGATGTACTATGTCCCCATGAAATTCCACGAGTGTCCCCGCATGACCCGCAACGATTGTGCCGGTCCCAATGTATTTATGGCTACTGTAGCACCTATGGACAAGCATGGTTATTTCAGTTTCGGAGCAGGTGCTCCTTCCGCCATGGCTGCTGCTGAAACGGCTGATTATGTCCTGCTGGAAGTCAACACCAATATGCCCCGGGTTTTAGGAGGCAACCAGGAGCACATCCATATCAGCCAGGTAGACTATGTGGTAGAAAGCAGCAACCCACCCCTGCCCACTTTGCCTGCGGCTGAGCCCAGCGAAGTGGAAAAAATAATTGCCGGTTATATAATTGAGCGTCTCTATGATGGCTGCTGTGTTCAGCTGGGAATTGGCGGCATACCCAATGCCATTGGCACCATGGTAGCAGAATCTGATTTAAAGGACCTGGGTGTGCATACGGAGATGTATGTGGATGCCTACCTGAAGATGACCGAAGCCGGCAAGATCACCGGAGCCAAAAAGAACTTGGACCGGTATAAACAGGTGTTTTCCTTTGCTCTGGGAAGCAGGGAATTATACGAGTTTATTGATGACAATCCCGGAGTCATTGCCTATTCGGTGGATTACACCAACAATCCTTACATAGTAGCCCAAATAGATAATTTCGTCTCCATAAACGCCTGTATAGAAGTGGACCTTTTCGGCCAGGTATGTGCCGAAAGCGTGGGAACCCGGCATATCAGCGGCACCGGCGGGCAGTTGGATTTCGTAGAAGGGGCTTACAAGTCCAAAAACGGGCAGAGCTTCATATGCATGCCCTCCACTTTCGAGTCCCAGGGGCAGGTAGTATCCCGGATCAAACCCATATTAACCCCAGGGTCCATTGTCACCGACCCGCGCACTGCCACCCATATGATCGTGACTGAATACGGCATAGCCAATATGAAAGGCAAAAGCACCTGGGAACGAGCGGAGGCTTTAATCAACATTGCCCATCCTGACTTCCGGGATGAACTCATTAAAGAAGCCGAGAGCATGCGGATTTGGAGAAGAAGCAACCGTATTCCCGTTAATGTTTAGCCGGTATTGGTCTAATTACATATCATGTAACCGGTAATAATGCCAGCGCCTAAATAGCTCAGCAAGGCAATTAGTCCTCCTATATGGCCCTTTACCGGTCTCAGCAAAGAAAGGAGCAGTCTTTTGACTGCTCCTTTCTTTGCGGGTTAATCCTTTTGGGAGTTCAAATCTATTCCGTATTTATGGGCCTTGCGCAGCAAGGTGGCCTGACTGATCCCTAATTCCTTGGCGGCCTGCCGGCTGTTCTTGCTGTTCCTGATAACACTCTCCAGCAGTCGCCGTTCCGCAGCCTCGTTCACTTCCTTCAAGGAAGGAGTTTTAAAGTACTCGCCATCCCCCAGGCTTTCCGATTTGGAGCGGTAAGAATCAGGTATGTCCAGCAGGGTAATTAAATCTCCTTCCGACACAATAGCCAGTCGTTCAATTATATTCTGCAATTCGCGAACATTGCCCGGCCACGGGTAGCGGCACATCCACTTCTTGACTTCATCGTCCAGTCTTTTATGCAGGCCATACTTGTTATTGAATCTCTGCAGAAAATAATCCGCCAGCAGCAGGATGTCTCCGGGGCGGTGTTTCAAAGGCGGGATGGTTATGGGCACCACACACAAACGGTAGTATAAATCCTCGCGGAAGCGGTTCTGGCGGACCAGTTCTTCCAGATCTTTGTTGGTAGCGGTAATAACCCGGGCTTTCAAGCGAATGGGAGTAACCCCTCCAACCCTGCGGAACTCACCTTCCTGAAGTACCTGCAGCAGTTTGGCCTGCAGGGAACTTGGCAGATCAGCTATCTCATCCAGAAAAATGGTGCCATCTCCGGCCAGTTCCAGCAGTCCCGGCTTGCCCTGTTTCTTGGCACCGGTAAAAGCCCCTTCGTCATAACCAAACAATTCCGCTTCAAACAGGTTCTCGGGAATAGCTGCGCAGTTCAGCTGTACAAAGGGCTGGTCCTTTCTCGGTCCCAGTTCGTGTATTTTCCGGGCAATAACTCCTTTGCCTACCCCTGATTCACCATTTAAGAAGATATTGCTGTCTACCTTGCTGACCTTCATTACTATGTCCAGGACATCGTGCATCTCTTTGCTGCGGAAAATCAGATCCTCGCCGGCATCATGCCTCAACTGCTGTTCATAAAACATGCGCAGGTTGGCCTCTTTTTCCAGTTCGCGGCGCATCTTCTCCAAAGCAGTGATATCCCGGGAGGTATAAACAATGCGGTAAACCTTACCGGCCTCGTTTAAAATCGGATTGGCACTGACCAAAAGGCGCCGCCCGCTCTTAACAATGGCTTCAAAGTTCAGGGTCTTTTTCTCCTCCAGAATTTCCGCCATACGGTAGACATCTATCGGGGACAGGAAAGTGTAAAACCCTCCCTCCACAATATTGGTCAGTTTCTGCCCGAGCACTTCTTCCATGGTAAACATATCCAGCAAGGCATGCTTTTCATTGATCATGATAATGGTGCTGTCAGCCTTGGTGACCAATATACCATCGCTGACCAGATTGGCAATGGTTATTAATTGGTCTATGATACGTTCCTTTTTTTTGATGATTTCCTCTAGGTCGGTCATTGTGAAGATACCCCTTTTCACAGTGATCCAAATAGAGTGTCATAAAAAATCTCATCAAAGGAAGTTATTGCAGATTAAGTATATTGTAGCCGATTTTGACTTCAGCATAAATAATTTATAATGATGTAAATTACTTTCTTTAATATTGCAGTTTCGGGTAATTTTGTTAGAAACAAGGGTTGGTCGGGCAGAAAGGCATAAAAATACCTGCTGCCCAGCCGGACAGCAGGAAGGTATGAGCACATAATTAACGGACCTGGAGCAATACCAGGCCCGTCAATCTTTAATGAACCGGATTTAGATTCCCAGAGCTTGTTTAACCATTTTCAGGGTGTTGATAACTTTTTCGTCAGTAAATACTTTTACCAGTTCGTTAAAATCAAACTCATCGATGCCCTGGCGGATAATGCTGGCATGATGCGCACGATGAACCTTTTTCAGGCCGATAAAGGGGCGACCGGGTGTGTCAATGAGTGCCACTACCTTGGCCTTGGCCTTTTCCATCAGCTCTTCCGGAGTATCCGCCAGTTCATCAAATATGCCTCTTTCCACCGCTTCGGTGATAGGTATTAGATCCCCTTTGAAGATAATATCCCGGTAATTCTTCTCCGTATCCAGACCCCACCGCATCAGGCCTGCTTCTGCCGGGGTAAGGGACAGTCCCAGCTTGATTTCGGTCATGCCCACTTTGATCTTGGGATGGTTCAAGCCGATACGATAATCAGCCGCACAAGCTACAATCATGCCGGCAGCAGTAGCTGCGCCGTTTACCGCGGCAATAACCGGTTTGCTGCAGGTAAACAGCTTGTAGAGCACTTCTTCTTCCACTTTAAACCAGTCGATAATTGCTTGAGCATCGGGGAAACTTACAAATTCGTTAAGGTCAAAACCGCCGGAGAAATAACGATCCGTACCCACCAGGACAATACCCTTCAGTTCTTCCTCATTGTTAACCCGATCAATAACCTGGTCCAGGGCTTTCAAGGTTTCCAGCTGAATAGAGCTGACTTTGTTGCTCTTAAACTGGAAGATAACTATGTTGTCCTCAATTCTCATCTCATACGCCATAACTTCATCGCTCCTTTACTTCGAATCCAAAATTTCTGTTTCGAACAATTCGTCTAACTATATTATTGGTCAACCTATAGTTGGTGTCAATGTTTGATGAAAATGAGGATTAACTCAGTATTTTCAGTAAATTTGACCGGAAAAATGCCGTTCCTATAACTCGTACTGTCATAATCAGAATCACGAGCTGACTTTTTTTGTTGACCCTCTGGTGCCCTGATTAAACTTCATGCTCCCCATTCTATATGTGTATAATAATATTAAAGGGTACTTATGGCGCTAAGCCGAAGGGAAGGGAATATATGGAAGATGATCTTAAAAAGAATAACATAGCTCCGGGGGACAAACGCTTCTGGGAAAAAGAAATATTTGCCCAGATAAAAGATACCAACTTTTACCGCCAAATGATGGAAACCATACCTGTGCTGGTCTACGCTTATAAAAACAGTAAGGTGGTTTATATAAATCCGGCTGTAGAAAAAACTCTGGGATATACTTTCGAAGAAATGACCCAGAAAAACTTTTGGGATATCTGTCACCCGGACTATCGCAACCTGATCAGGGAAAGAGGCCTCGCCCGCTTGCGAGGTGAAAAAGTTACCACCAATTACGAATTTAAGATCTTAAAGAAAAACGGGGAAGCTATCTGGGTAGACGTGTTCTTTGGAACCACTCGTATGAATAATGAGCTCATCGGCATCGTAGGGGCTGTCGATATTACCGAACGCAAACTCCTAAAAGAGCAGTTACAAGCTGCCAGGGATGAATTGGAACTCCGGGTAAAACAGAGAACGGCTGAACTGAGTCTGAAAAACAAGGAATTGACTATGCTTAACCGCATTCTAAACAATGTGGTTAACAATATGTCCGATGGTGTCATAATAGTAAACCGGACCGGGGAAATTGAACTCTCCAACCATGTTTTCGAACAGAACTGGGGCGCTTTAGCAGATAGTATTAAAATGAAGCTTAAGGATGAAATTTTGCAGCGGAAAAATGACTTCATTAACGATATGTTTGACCGTCGCATCCCTTTTCAGGATGAGGAGTTTATATATTTTGCCTCCGGCAAGCAGGTCCATTTAGCGGCCTCAGGTACACCGATTATAAATGAAGAGGGAGTTGTCAGCAGCGGGTTGCTTTTTATTCGGCCTATTAAGGATGTTCATAAACTGGTTAATCGCTTTAGCGGTGCCAAAGCCTCCTTTAACTTCGAAGATATCATAACCGGCAATCCGACTATGCAAGAACTAATTGACAAGGCTAAAATGGCTGCTTCCACCGTAAGTAACGTACTTATTGAGGGCGAAAGCGGAACCGGAAAAGAACTATTTGCCCAGGCAATACATAATTACTCCCAGCGCAGCAAGGGCCCTTTTATTGCCATTAACTGCGGGGCTATCCCCAGAGACCTAATTGGCAGTGAGCTTTTTGGTTATGTTGAGGGTGCGTTTACCGGAGCCCGTAAAGGAGGTAACCCAGGGAAATTTGAACTGGCTTCCGGCGGAACAATTTTTCTGGATGAAATAGGTGACATGCCCTTGGAACAAAAATCAGCCCTGCT
>ENA-OWPA01001038-OWPA01001038.1-bioreactor-metagenome-genome-assembly--contig:-NODE-1038-length-22931-cov-4.531286_pt1 | contig 22931 bp, 18 predicted proteins | sample MGYA00238139_ERZ651803 | MGnify/ENA primary metagenome ERZ651803 (study PRJEB26909, sample SAMN07631231) | bioreactor metagenome | isolation source: Switchgrass digestor | place: USA: Dartmouth... | reverse complement strand
TACTCTGCATACCTTCGGCATAGTCAAATAATATGGTCCTCCGCCCATTGCCACAGCAACATCCAGTCCACCTGCGCCGATGGCCAGCATTCCCAGACCACCTCCGGTTGGTGTATGGCTGTCGGAGCCCAGCAATGTCATCCCTGGCACACCGAATCTTTCCAAATGCACCTGGTGGCAAATTCCATTGCCCGGACGGGAAAAATAAATGCCGTGCTTTGCTGCGACAGTCTGTATATATTTGTGGTCATCGGCATTCTCAAAACCAGCCTGAAGCGTATTATGGTCTATATATGCCACCGACTTTTTGGTCTTTACCCTGGGTATTCCCATGGCCTCAAACTGCAGATATGCCATGGTGCCGGTCGAGTCCTGGGTCAAAGTCTGATCTATTTTTATTGAGATTTCCTTTCCGGCTATCATCTCGCCACTTACAAGATGAGCCTTTATTATCTTCTGTGCTAAATTAAGTCCCAACGTACATTCCCCCCGTTTTTTATATCCTGTCCGAATATCTTTAGGCCTTACTTAAACCTATTCGGATCAAAACCAATAAAATAATACCACAATAACAATTATTATGAAATGTCCTTAAGAAACAATAAATTAAGGTAATATTGCAGACTCTCCGGCATTTCACAGCAGTGGCTTTCCATATAGGCGGTGTAGGAAGAATACCCTTCCTACACAAACAAATCAACCGCTGCTTTGGATTTAACAGCCTGAATACCGGTATCCCCGCCTTTTTGTCTGCAGAATCAGAGGGCCAGGTCGAAAATGTCCGGCGCCAGCATTTTTACCGCTTCCATCATCTCATCGTCGCTTATTGATGTCGTTCTTCCCGACTGGTACTGCTGATCCACCCAATCCTTTATCTTTGCGATTCTTTCATCTTTTTTATCAAGCTTCTTGCTTCCTTCCAGTCCAAAATTATTATTAACCCACAAGGCTATGCCTGCAAGGCCTGAAGTTTGAGTTATTGCCACTCCTATTGGCCTTTTCAGAAGCTTCGATGTGTTGAAAATATTGTAAATTTCCTCGTCCTTCAATATTCCATCTGCATGAATACCTGCCTGGGTTACGTTAAAATGCTTGCCTACAAAAGGAGTCCTAGGTGGTATTGCATATCCCAGTTCCTTTTCATAATATTCTGCAATCTCTGTAATCACCGTAGTATCCATGCCGTCAGTTGTACCCCTTAACTGGGCGTATTCAATGACCATCGCCTCAAGAGGAGTGTTACCCGTCCTTTCACCTATTCCCAGCAAGGAGCAGTTAACACTGGATGCGCCGTACATCCATGCTGTGGAAGAATTAGCAACGGCTTTGTAGAAATCATTGTGGCCATGCCATTCTATCAACTCGCTGGGGAAGCCGGCGTAATGCCTCAATCCGTATATAATACCCGGAACACTTCTGGGCAAAGCCGCTCCAGGGAAGAACACTCCATAACCCAAGGTATCGCATGCCCTTATTTTTATCGGCACTCCGCTTTCCTCCATGAGCTTCCTGAGCTCTATGGCAAAAGGCACGACAAATCCATAAAAATCCGCTCTGGTAATATCTTCAAAATGACAGCGGGGTTTTATTCCCACATCAATTGCTTCCTTTATAATGCTCATATAGTGATCAAGGGCCTGCTTCCTTGTCATGTGCAGCTTTTTGAAAATGTGGTAGTCGGAACAGCTCACAAGGAAACCGCTTTCTTTCATGCCCATTTCCTTTGCCAGCAGAAAATCTTTCTTTGTCGCCCTGATCCAGCTGGTAACCTCCGGAAACTCATAGCCTCTCTCCATACACTTATATACGGCTTCCTTATCTTTGTCGCTGTAGAGGAAAAATTCACTCTGACGGATTTTGCCCTTTGGTCCTCCCAGCCTATGAAGATAATCAAACAATGTCACGATCTGTTCCACCGTATACGGTGCTCTGGACTGCTGTCCATCACGAAAGGTAGTATCCGTTATCCATATTTCATCCGGTGGTGCCATGGGAACCCGCCTATGATTAAACGCGCACTTAGGTATTTCGTCATAGTTGTATATATCCCTGTACAGGTTTGGTTCCGATACGTCCTGCAGGGAATATTTATACTGGTTTTGCTCCAGCGTATTGGTCCTCTTGTTAAATTCAAGCATTTCAAACCCTCCTATTAGACTTATTTATATGTATCTTATATATAATATGCACGTATAACTGTATAATTGTATACAATTATACAGTTATACAAAATTGATGTCAATTTATTTTCTCGAGTCGCACAAGCCTTTTTCATGAATTTGAAACATGTGGAAATATAAGAAGGATTTTAGGAAAATATGACGAAATATATTAGAAAAGACGAAATATATTAAAAGAATTAAATTTTATTATCATCAAAGTTAGGAGGATATGCTATGCAGGAGAAAGATGCAAAGAAATTTAATGCATTTAATGCGGCAATGTTGTTTTCAGTCGTGACCGGTGCCCTATGGGGTATACTTACAGGTGTTATTACTGGGGAATGGCTGCCCTTGCTGTTTTTCATTCTGTCGGGAGTTATTACCACCATTATTGCGAAAATAGTGATAGAATCATCAATAAAAAAGGTTTCAAACCGGCTTGCCAATGAGATGGTACATATCAGAAACGGTGACTTTACATATCTGATAGATTCAAGAAGCTTCGGAGCTTTAGGAAATGTATCCATACAAGTGCATAGCATTATAAGCAACATTAAAAAGCTGATAGAAAGTTTCTTCTCCCTTTCCCTCTCTATTGTCAGGGCATCAAAGCAGGTAAAGTCAACATCCGATGAAGCTGCGTCAGCTATGGCAGAGATTTCCCGAACAATCGACGAGATTGCCAAAGGCGCCTCAGAGCAGGCTCAGGAAGCACAGCAGGGCGTTCAGTTGATGGAGAAGCTTTCAGAGCAGATCGACCTTGTATCCAGGATTTATTCCCAGGTAACGGATGAGACGAAAAAAATAAGCGAACTTAATAACGTAGGTTTGGAATCAGTTAATATACTGCATCAGAAATCTGACGAAAACTATAGTACCTCTGAAAAGATTTTCTCCGTTGTCGAAAAATTAACCACCACTACAAAGAATATAAGCCTTTTTGTTGAAACCATTGAAGATATAGCAGAGCAAACCAATCTTCTTGCGCTGAATGCCGCAATAGAAGCTGCAAGAGCCGGTGAAGCCGGCAAAGGTTTTGCGGTTGTTGCCGAAGAAGTAAGGGCTTTAGCCGACCAGAGCCGGAAAGCGGCCGAGGAGATCACCGGCATGATGGAAAGCATACAGGAAGAATCCCAACAGGCAATTAAGTCCATGGAGGACATGAGAAAATCCAGCAAAGAGCAAAATGAAGCAGTTGCTAAAACAAACAGCGCTTTTGGTGATATCGCCAATGCTATCACGTTGATCATTGAAAAAATAGACGGAGTAAACAGCGCTATAGAAAAAATGCAGGAGGATAAGGATCATGTTATTGCCGCCATTGAGAACATATCCTCCGTTTCCGAAGAAACTGCCGCTTCCAGCCAGCAGGTCGCTGCCACTACCGAACAGCAGCTATCAGCTTTCGAAGCTATGAAATCTGCTTCCGAAGAGCTCGACAACCTTGTCAAGGAGCTGGATAAGAATCTCAAAGCCTACAAGGTGAAGTAATCACCGTATACCAAGAAGATGGACCCCCCAGCCAGTAAGGCCGTCCGACTGAATAATTATAGAAATACTGCAGTAAACTGTATAAATAAGATAAAAAGCATCAAAGCGCATATAGTGTTTAGGAGAAAAGCATATAAAGAGTACAAAAGCTCGTAAGCATATAAAGCAAATGCATACCAGTGTACAAATGCATATGCGTAAATGCATGAAAATGATAAAACGTAAAGTGCACAAAAGCCGGATTAAATCAAATCCGGCTTTTTATTTTAAACATCATATTCCGCAAGCAATTTGGCGATCTCAGCTTTAGGGTACTCTTCCGCGGCTTCCGCCAAGAGTTCATTTGTGTCATAATCAGGCCAAAAATGGGTGAGAAGAAGCCTTTTAGCTCCTGATTTCATAGCAACAATACCACATTCCCGGGCTGTAAGGTGAGGCACATTTTCATCCTTCTTGTCCCGGGAAAGCAGTCCTGCATCAAGCATGAGGAGGTCGGCATTTTCCGCAAACCTCACAATATTCTCGGTCCATGACGTATCTCCGGAAAAGACAAATCGTTTTCCTTTGGACTCTATTGATACCGCAAAGCACTTCACAGGGTGCTTCATTTCCGCGAAGGATAGCCTCATACCACCTATGTTCAACACGGTATTGCTGTCTATCGAAGCAAGATCAAATACGTTCTTTATGTTGAGGCGTTCGTATTCATCCATCGGCTGATCCGGAGCATATACTTTTATGGGCTTTGACATCAACCCCCTCTTCATCTTGATGTCCACAGCATATCTCAGCACCATCATATCCGACATGTGGTCGCTGTGGAGATGCGTCAGTATTATGGCATCCAGATCCTCAAACCTTGTGTATTTCTGCAAGTTGCTCAAAACTCCATTTCCGCAGTCAATCAAAAGCTTATGCTCGCCTTCGGTAATCAAATACCCGGAGCAGGCTCCTCCTGCTGCAGGAAAAGGTCCGTTGTTTCCCAGTATTGTGAGTTTCATAGGCTTTTTACCTCTCTTATATTTTAATTTATAAGCCGGGATACCTTCATCCCTATGAGTAAAATTACCGGCTTTGGTCTTAGCTGTTTGCCATCTCTCGCACTGCACCGTCAAATTGAAGATGGCATTGGCAAGTCCATCCATACAAATTGCCGGCACACCGGTTGACATGTATTATTTTACCCAAAAAAAGCCATTGAAACAACGTATCTTTTTATTAATTCAATACTTTTCTTACTCCTACCCTGTCCAGCAGCGATACTAAAACATATGCAGCCACAGCACTTACTCCTCCCTGCACCAAGTTGGGCACCAGCTCCGCTATTGCCGCCGTATATCCGAAAGTTTTGTCCACAAAAGGAAGCAATAGCCATTCTGCAACAAAATAACCGGCTACCATAACCGCGGCTGAAATCACCACAGCCGCTAACCGACGCGCTTCACCATGGGCATTTTTTTCGGCAGAATCGGCGATAACTCCGGCTATATATCCTTCCAATCCTTTTACAACAAAGGTGATGGGGGCAAATATCATTCCTCCTGCAGCAATATCAGCGATGGCTGAACCTATTGCCCCGGAAGCAAGACCGGTTCCCCTTCCCAAAAGGATGGCCGCCACCATTATGACGATGTCGCCGAAATTAATATATCCAGGATAAATAGGCCCCGGTATGCGTGTAAAGTATGTTGTCAGAAATACGAGGGCAATCATCAGCCCATTTAAAACTATCTTTTTAGTAGAAACACTATTCATTTTGCTTCCCCCTCATATCACAACTGTATCGATACGCTTTGAATCCGTATCGAAGTGTTATAGCTATTTTATAGATACAGTTTTAAATTGTCAATATGGAAATTTACCATTGAGAAAAACTTTTTATGCACGGTCATTAATCCCTGGTAATTAATGACTTGAATCCATTATGAAAAACTATTGACACAAGGATATATTTGTGCAAGAATAGATTTGATAAAAAATGAATATGAAATCTTCAGGGCAGGGTGCAAGTCCCTACCGGCGGTAATATGCTTTAGCATTAGCCCGCGAGCGCAAGCCGACACGGTGAGATTCCGTGGCCGACAGTATAGTCTGGATGGGAGAAGATTGTATTGAATAACATTGCTATATTGCATGGTTTCCCTGGAGTTCATATTCCAGGGATTTTTAATTTTGGGGGGTATTTTAATGAAGGCATCATTAAACTCAATGGTTAAAGTTGCAATAATGTCGGCTCTATCACTGATAATTATGTTTTTTGAACTGCCGATGCCATTATTCCCGGCTTTTCTGAAAATAGACTTCAGTGATATACCCGCACTCCTAGTAACTTTTTCTCTAGGTCCGGTTTATGGCGCTTTGGTAGAGCTGATAAAAAACCTGCTGCACCTTTTCAGGACTTCCACCGTAGGAATTGGTGAGCTGGCGAATTTCCTGGTAGGAGTGTCTTACGTCGTTCCTGCAGGTATTGTCTACAAGTATAATAAAAGCAAAAAAGGCGCATTTCTGGGGCTTGCTGTAGGAACCGCCTCAATGGTTGTCTTTGCCTCACTGTTCAATTACTTCTTCCTCATACCAATGTACGCAAAAGTACTTAACTTCCCTACTGAAGCGGTAGTTGCCATGGGCACCGAAGTAAACAAGCACATTGTTGACGTAAGGTCATTGATATCCTATGCCATAGCTCCGTTTAACGCTATCAAAGGAATTGTTGTTTCCTTAGTTGTAGTCCTCATTTATAAAAGGCTGTCCCCTATTCTGCACAAAGGGTTGGGTAAATAGTGTGGGGCCATCAGGGAGCAAGGGACTTCACATGAAGATGAAGCCCCTTTCCCTTGATAAACGTTTTCCCGCTTTATATTCTAATTGTTTTCCTTGGGCTGTCACCTTAAGTTCACTTGTTTTTTGTTTAGCGAAGCGTCTTTTTCACTTTGATGACAACCTCTGCTACTGCAATATTCTTTTGATTCGCAACTTTTCTTGTACCTTTTGCCCTGTTATCTTTTTTGATCAGCATTTGCAACAACTGCATTTGCTATAACCAACCATCGCCTGCATTGAAAAATATTGTTTTCTAAGCCATCCCTCCTTTCCTAACTTTACATAATATTTCTTCGCATCTTGTATATTATTTCCGGGGTGATTTCCTCCTTTTCTAAAATTGTTTTCCGGCAGTGTAGTTTGTCAGCTTCGCATATGGGGTAATAAATATATTAAACGAGGCCCAAATAAAATGTCTTCAGCCACGTTGAAACAGAGTGCTGCAACTTAATGCAACCGCTACAACTGTTTTTGAATTGTAGATTATAGTTTGTCTGCATATAATATAAATTAATGCTGAATTGTTATACTGGAAAACAACAGCTTTCAAGGCTCGTTCAACTTTTCCTGGCGACGCTTAAATCCACATGTTTAAGCCGCAGGGACACAGAAGGCATATTAAAAACGCCCTTTGTGTTAACAAGCCTTCCGAGCAACTGTTTTCGCGGGATAATCATCTACAAAACAGGATGTGCTGCACATTAACAAAATAGATTTAAGCAAACATCACAAGGCAGAAGCTAGATAAATAAGGAGGTTGTTATGGATTACACACCAAGTAAAGAAAGATACGACCGCATGATTTATAATCGCTGCGGAAGAAGCGGATTGAAGCTTCCTGCCATATCCCTTGGGCTATGGCACAATTTCGGAGGGATCAATGTTTTTGAAAACGGCAGGGCCATCATACGCAAAGCCTTTGATCTGGGAATAACCCATTTTGACATTGCAAATAATTATGGACCGCCTCCGGGATCAGCGGAAGAAAACTTCGGAAGAATACTTAAGCTTGATTTTGCAGGACACAGGGATGAAATGATAATATCCACCAAAGCCGGTTTTGGCATGTGGCCTGGACCATACGGTGACTGGGGCTCCAGAAAATATCTTATAGCCAGCCTGGATCAGAGCCTTAAGCGTCTTGGTCTGGATTATGTGGATATATTCTACTCCCACAGGCCGGACCCAGAAACTCCGCTGGAAGAAACCATGGGTGCCCTGGACCATGTGGTCAGGCAGGGGAAGGCTTTATATGTAGGTCTGTCCAACTATAATGCCGACCAGACCAGAGAAGCTGTGGCAATCCTTAAAAAGCTGGGTACTCCATGCTTGATTCACCAGCCTTCCTACTCCATGTTTGACCGCTGGATAGAAAAGGGTCTTCAGGATGTGCTTAAGGAGGAGGGTATTGGCACCATAGCCTATGTTCCCTTGGCACAGGGACTGCTCACCGACAAGTATCTCAATGGTATACCTGCAGACTCAAGAGCTGCCGGCCCTTCGGTTTTTCTTAGAAGTGAAAACATTACGGAAGATAAACTCAGCAAAGTCCGCCGGCTGAATGAATTAGCCAAAGAGAGGGGGCAGAGCCTCGCTCAGATGGCCTTGGCCTGGGTTCTTCGGGAAGGCCGGGTGACATCGGCATTAATAGGAGCCAGCAAGGTAAGCCAGATTGAAGAAAATGTGGGCGCTTTGAAAAATCTTAACTTCAGCGGTGAAGAATTGGCCAGAATAGAAGAAATTCTAAATTCGTAGCTTTTTCCAAGGATCAGAATACCGTCAAAATAACCTGACTCAAAAAGGTTCGGCGGGGATTACAACCCCCGCCGAATAGAGTGATTTATATAGCTTTTATACAGTTTGTGTCAGATCAGTCTCCGTAATTGTGCCAATCCGTTTCCCGCTAATGGTGCAAGGCACTGTTTTATTCCCCGCCAAAAAACTCTTCGTAAAGCGCGCGTACAGACTTGTCGGCATCTTCTGCCCTGACGCCAAACATCATGCTGACCTCGGATGAACCCTGATTAATCACCTCAATGTTTACTCCTGCCTTGGCAAATGCTCCTGTCGCCCTTGACGCGATGCCTACGGTGCGCATCATGCTTTCACCCACCAGCATGACCAGGGACAGACCCCGTTCAATGCTTACATCATCAACTTCCAGTTCATTCTTTATCCTTTTCAAAATGCGTTCTTCAATTTCAGCATTCAACTGCTTCTCCTTCAGTATTACCGATATGCTGTCAATGCCTGACGGAACATGCTCATATGACAGTTTTTCATCCTCCAGAATCTGAAGCAGCCTGCGTCCGAACCCTATCTCCCTGTTCATCATATACTTGCTCACAAAAATGGTACAGAATCCATTATCACAGGAAATTCCCACTACCGGTCCGTTTTTTGATTTCCTTTCAGGTACTATCATTGTACCGGGAGCGGACGGGTTGTTGGTGTTTTTGATGCATACAGGTATACCTCTGCGGTATACGGGCTCTAACGTCTCTTCATGCAGCACGGAAAAACCCGAATAGGATAACTCCCTCATTTCTCTGTATGTAACTACAGATATAGGCTTAGGATTCCTGACTATATTCGGGTTGGCAACAAAGACCGAATCCACATCGGTGAAATTCTCATACATATCTGCCCCGATTGCCGCAGCAAGTATTGACCCGGTTATATCGGAACCGCCTCTCGGGAATGTAACCACATCCCCCTGCAAAGAATATCCGAAAAATCCCGGGAAAATGAGAATGCCGTCCATATCCTTAAGAGCTTTCAGGTTTTCATAGGACTGAGGCAAAACCCTGGCATTTCCAAATTCATCACTCAAAAACAGCCCCGCATCCTTAGGGTTTATATATCGGGCTTCTACCCCGATGCTTTTTAAATATTGTGCCACCAGCTTCGCCGAATTGTCTTCCCCGGCCGCCTTCAGCAAATCCATGAACTTTGCTTTATTGGAAATGTCGCCGCTAAGCCGCTCGCACAAATCTTTTTTAATGATGTCAACAATTTCATCGCCAAGATTCAGTTCTTTAGCTATCTCCGCGTACCTTGCAACAACTGCCTCCATTTCCTCATCGGCCTTGCCGCATTCAATATATTTCTCAGCACATTTTATAAGAAGGTCGGTAACCTTTATATCATCCTTAAAGCGTTTACCGGGAGCAGAAACCACTACAAGTCTGCGCTCCGGATCTGCAGTTATTATGCTGCAAACCTTCCTTATCTGTTCCGCATTAGCCAGTGACGTACCTCCAAATTTTGCTACTTTCATCTATTAAGCCTCCATTTCTCTGTTCAATAGGTTGCTATGATTCATAGCATATGTATCTAACCTTCCAGAACCCTGATTTTGTTCACCACTTCATCCACCTTGCCTGACTTCTTCAATCTCTCAACAGACAGCGCAAACTGCCTTTCCGGCATTTTCCCGCATACAAATCCGAACTCATCCTCAGTCTCACTGTCAGGCAGCCTCAGGTATTTTACATCTTCACCGAACTCAGCTAATACTGCCCTTTTGGCTTCCTTTTGATCGGTGGATTTTACCCTTACAAAGTACTTCGCTGCAATTCCGGATGGATCAGTCAATTCTAAGGTATTGCCGTTATGATCCTGCCAGTTATTCTTAAAACCGTCCTCCGGATGGCTCACTATATCAATAATATCAGCCACAACGGCACTGGCGGTAGGGAATTTACCAGCTCCAGGTCCATAAAACATGGCTTCGCCTATTGCATCACCATACACAACAATTGCATTAAAAACATCATTCACTCCTGCCAGGGGCATATCCTTGCCAACCATAGCCGGACTTACCCAGGCATATATCCCATCCTTTGTTTTTCTGCTATGGCCGATGAGTTTTATTGTGGAATTCAACGCATCGGCATATTTCATGTCAGTAAGACTTATATTTTTAATGCCCTCTGTAGGTATATTTTTATAGTTTACAAATTCATTATACGCTATTGATGATAAAATTGCTATTTTTCTGCAAGCATCATGCCCTTCGATATCAGCCGTAGGATCAGCTTCTGCGTAGCCGTTTTTCTGCGCCCCTTTAAGAGCTTCGTCAAAATCCATTCCATCTTTTTTCATGCGGGTGAGGATATAATTGGTGGTACCGTTCAATATGCCGGTAATTCCCGTTATCATGTTTGCAGCAAGGCATTGCCTGAGGGGCCGGATTATCGGAATCCCTCCTCCTACGCTGGCTTCAAAAAGGTACCGTACATTATTCTCCTGAGCGATTTTAAGAAGCTCCGGGCCATGGGTAGCCACCAGTTCCTTATTTGATGTTACTACATGCCTTCCGGATTTCAAAGCTCTTTTGGTGTATTCATAGGCTATTCCAATTCCGCCTATCGTCTCCACAACAATTTTTATTGATTCATCATTAAAGACGTCATCGGCGTTTTTAGTAAAAAGCTCCTTGTATTCGCTTTCCGGGAAATCCCGTATGTCGAGAATCCTCTTTACTTTTATATCTTCACCAGCTCTGGTCTTTATGCTTTTTCCGTTTTTCTTTAATATATCAACAACTCCTGACCCTACCACTCCATAGCCTAAAACGCTGACATTAACCATTATTACCACCTCACTATTCTCTAGAAAGGATCTCCTGTCTTCGAACCCCTTCAACTTTGCTGATTTCATTCATCAATTCATTCAAGTCCATGGTCATTTCCTCTGTCTCTATTGATATTGTCACATCGGCAAGGCCATTTATCGGTATATTTTGGTTTATTGTGAGTATGTTTGCCTTAGCTTGTGCAATCTTGTTTATTATGCTGGACAAAATGCCCGAAAAGTCCTCCACAACAAAAAACAGCGTTATGACCTTTCCCCTTGATGTCTCGTAAAAAGGAAACACATAATCCTTGTATTTATAGTAGGCACTTCTGCTCAGGCCAACCGCTTTTACCGCTTCATTTACCGTTTTATAGGTTCCTTTGCTGAGAAGCTTTTTCACTTCCACCACCTTGCTGAAAACTTCCGGAAGTACGGAACCGTCAACAAGGAGATATGTATATTTATTGCTCATATCGCCTCCGTGTCCTTGTATGGCGCACACATGTTTTTATATTGAGTAATAGTAACACATTTGGAAATGCAATTCAATACCTTATGTATAATTTTTATGAAAAACTATAGAGAGACTGAAAGATGTTCCCTTTCTATAGATGGCAGGCAACGACTATTTACTGCGGGCTTCGGGCACATATCCCACCTCATTGAGGCGTGCGGTACAATTGCCGGCAGTGTACCATATTTTTAATAAAATATTATGAAATTCAAAATAAACGCCTTCAATAATGCAAATACTAAAATTAACTCATTATGCTGGCATTTTCTAAGCATAACTTCCGAGTTAAAGAGATATCGTAAATTTATGAAAAAGTAACTTGACAATATAAAAGGAGGAACATCGATGAAGGCTAATAAGTTTGTCGTGGCAGGCCTGACCGACGCGGCAATGATCCCTGATATAAAACAGTCCATCAGCAATCATGTCGGCATCAACGCTGTCAGGGTTGATATGCATGAAGGCACAGTAACCGTGGATTATGATGAGGGACGGTATGAGGAAGGCGATATAAAGAGATTTGTCAGCGAAGCAGGCTTAAGCGTAAGGGAAGTAAAATGAGCAAAATAAGAATGGGAATAGTAGAATTCCCATTCTTATTTTTAACCTGTAGTCTTTGTCGAATTGGCCTTGCTTCCGGAACAAGGCATTGTCAAAGCCATAGTTATATGGACAGTATGCTTTTTACCTGATCCTTCATCTCGGATTTCCTGCATACCTTATTATGCCTGATTTCTTTCCTGTCCAGTCCCTGCAAACCGTTGGGTATCGGAATCCCGCATTTCTGGGACAGGATATCCAAAAGCTCAAACTCACTTTTGCCTTTAACCTCTTCCTCTCCAAACAAGGCCCGTACAACGCTGTGGTTGAATTTAAACGGACTTGCCGTAGAAACTATTACAGTCTTGGTAAAATCCCCCGTCGATATCACATACTTGTCGTAAACATCAATTCCTACGGCAGTATGAGTATCTATGACATAATTGTTTTCATTGTAAATGCACTCTATAGTCTTTAAAGTCTCCGAATCGTTTGAGTAGTCCGCCCAGAAAATCTTGGATATCTTTTTCTTTGTATCCTCATCTACGGTATATTCCCCGGTACGGCTTAGTTTTTCCATCCAGCCTGCCACCATTTTGGAATTATGTCCGGTAACTTCATACAAAAGCCTTTCCAGGTTGCTGGATATAAGTATGTCCATGGAAGGAGAAAGAGTTTTCTTAAAATCCCTTTTTCTATTATAGGTGCCGGTATTTATAAAGTCGGTAAGCACATTGTTTTCATTGGAAGCGCATATGAGCCTGTTTACCGGTAAGCCCATCTCCATTGCATAGTATGCTGCGAGAATATTCCCGAAGTTACCTGTAGGCACAACAAAATTGACTTTGTCCCCCAGCTTTATCTCACCCCTGCCTACCAGATCCGCATAGGCTGAAAAATAATAAACGATTTGAGGCACAAGTCTTCCCCAGTTTATCGAATTTGCGGAGGAGAATTTAAAACCGTTCTTTTCCATCTCTTCGGAAAGCTCCCTGTCGGTAAATATCTCCTTAACTCCGGTCTGGGCATCGTCAAAATTTCCCTCCACCGCTATGGAGTTTACATTTCTGCCTTCCTGGGTAATCATCTGCAGCTTTTGAACCTCGCTCACCCCATCTTGAGGAAAAAAGACAATTATGCGAGTTCCGTCAACATCTCTGAAGCCTTCCAAAGCAGCTTTTCCGGTATCCCCGGATGTTGCGGCGAGTATCACCATTTCACCGGTCTCTCCTGTTTTCTTGACAGCCTTGACCAGCAGGTGGGGAAGTATCTGGAGCGCCATGTCTTTGAAAGCACAGGTTGGCCCATGCCACAACTCCAGAATGGAAATATTGTCATTTAACCTGTATACAGGAGCTATCTCCCTGCATCCAAACTTTTTTTCACTATATGCACTGTTTATCGATTCCTTAATCTCTTCTTCCGTATAGTCATCAATATAATGCTTAAGTATGGCTTCCGCCCTTTCCTGGTAGCTCATATTTACCAATTGCTCTATTTGGGCCGGAGTTAACCTCACCCGGGTTTCAGGCACAAACAAACCTCCGTCCGGCGCTATGCCTCTCATGATAGCCTCGGCAGAAGTTATTGACCCAAGCCCCCCTCTAGTACTCTCATAAAACATAATATGCCTCCCTAAAACAAAAAACTGTATAACCGCATGCCTCATAGCATTCCTTCGGCATTACGGCAGCACATAATTGCCCTGATAGCAAGAATTAGCCGTACAGTTTAAAAATAAACAGGCAAGCAGCCTTTAATATCTATTTATATAATAATAATACAAATAAAATAAAAAGAAAAGAATAAAAATTAGGCTTTAAGCCTAAGTTTTATGTAAAATTTATGGGAATAAGAAACGCTTTAATTCCCCATCGGCCAGCGCTTTTTTAGTTCAATAAAGCTTCAAATAAAATGCTCATTTACCTTAAAATATTTTTAGTTCTATAAAAATTAGTTCAATAAAAAAAGGCATTTAAAGACTTGCTAAAGTCCTGTAAATGCCATATCATACTCAACTTTGTCAAACAGCTTCCTGGCTGCAATCTTTCCGGCTGAATAGAGGTACTCCTTCTGCTCACCGTCCAGATGGAAGTCCAGGAAGTCCACCTTGGAAGCGTCAATGTCAACAGTATACTTTGTTTTGTATGCATCCTTCGGAACACCGATGTCATGCACTGCAGAAACCAGCGCTTTAAGTACGTCCACGGATGTATCGATACTGAAAGGCTTTTTCTTTATCCCTCCGCCAAGAGTGAAGCCAACAGCAGGAATTGATGAAGAGTTATCCACTCCCCAGAAAGGAAAGCCATCCAGCATACCGCCATCCACAAAGTAATGCACCTTCCAGGAGCCTCCTTCCATTTTTTTAATTTCTACAGGCTTGAAAACAAAAGGTACACAAGTGCTCATCCTGACAGCCTTCGCCACAGAGAACCTGTCCGGGTCGATACCATAATATATCATATCGTCGGGAAGTATGACGATTCTCGCCCTGTTCACGTCTACTGCCGTCATCCTTACTTTATAACCTCTGGGGTTTACTCTGTCCGGCACCCCGCCTCTTAAGTCTGCGAAGGTAAATATCCCTTTTTCGGCAAGAACTCTTGCCACCCACTCCTCAAGGTAGTCACCGTCAAAAAGGCATCCTTCCTTGGCCAAAGTGGCAATGCTCTTCAAAATATCGGCAAGAGTACCTCTTTCCTGGTCAGGCAAATCTTCCATACTAATGTTATCCGTGAATTCAAGATTTAAGAATCGGTATATTCCTTCCATTCCGGTATAGCGGTTATCCTTGCAAAACTGCATATACTTTGCCACTGCCGGAACTTTTTTCTCAACGTTTGTTATATCTATCTTTTCCATGTCAAAAGCATCGATGACGGACCTTAGATGGGAAGAAGAATAACCTGCTCCTAAAAAGCTTCCTGCCACTGCACCGGCAGAAACACCAACTATGCTTCCCCATCTGATATTTCTGGCTTCCGCCTCTTCAAACACTCCGACATAGGCTAACCCTTTTACTCCGCCGCCTCCAAGAATCAGATTAAACGGGCTTTTATTCCAAATCATATGCCATATAACGCCTCAACAAGTTACTAATACATTATATGAAATATGACTTGGGAAGGTAATAAACACAGATAAAGCTTTTCAATTAAAAAGCTATTTTAGTCTATTATCAGCCTCAACCTTATAGTTTATTGCTTGCTCTCAATAAACGCTATCCAGTTTCTTGAATAATTGGCATAGCTGCTGCCGGGAAATTCTTCAATTACACTGTTAAAGGTGGATATGGCATTGGTGTAGTCCTCCAGCTCCATATAGCTCTTGGCCAGATTATACAAAATCCCATCCATGTTGACACCGGTAAATCCTGTGCCATAAATTTTAGCTTTGGACAGTATATCCTTCGCTTCCTGGAATTTCTCCTGCTTAAACAGCTTTACTCCCTGGTTATAAGCTTCTCGCGCAGCCTTTGGCATGATATCCTGAAAGAGCGCATCAAATTTTTCCTTCTCTGCTCCCTGAAAAGCTACAGGCTTAAGCAAAATAAGCATGTCCGCAGCCTTCTCATATTCTTTTGAGGAAGCAAGCTTTTCTATTTCAAACAGGTTAGTCAGATTTTTATAATATTCAATGCTGTGGTTTGCTTTATCGAGGTTATCCTCCAGAAGTGCACTCTTTTCTTCCAGATCATTGAGCTTGTCTTCGTATTCTTTTTTGACGGCATCAACAGCATTTTGAATCTGGGCTTGAATTTCTTCATCAGAGCTTGATACGGAGATGGAGCCTTGAGATTTATCGAAAATCAGGGGATTAATTATTGCCATAATAACAATGCCAGCTAAAAAAACAGCAGCATACTTCAAAATTTCAATTTTTCGGTCCGTCTTATTGCTGGCAGCTTTGGGGCGATTTTGCAGCATTTCCGAAGGTCTTATGTCCTGACTTTTTTTCTTTTTTCTAAAAGCTGCTTTGTTCTTTCCGGAGGCCTCCGGCGTATCCTTTCCCTCCAAAAAATTGATATATTCCATCGCCTTTATGGCGTTATTTTCCGCACTTATCACCCTTCTGAACATCTCTTCCGCTTTCCCATATTCTTTTGTAGAAATGTAGCAAAGTCCCAGAAGGTTGATTGCTTCATGAAAATCAGGATTGATGGAAACTGCTTTCTTTAACTCGATGATTGCTATATCCTCGCTGCCCGAACGCATACTTTCCAAAGCTTTATTGTAAAGCACAACAGAGCTTTTGATATTATCCGGCAAGTCCGGACGGCTTTTCTCCAGATTTTCAATGTCAATCGAAGGGTAATTCTGCAATTCCTGTTTTAGATCAATCAAGGAACTCACCTCCAAAAACTGAGGAATATTGACGGATCACATATTATTCTTTAAAAGCCTGCGCACTTCACCAATATAGTACAAAGACCCAAATGCGCAGATCATGGAATCTGGCGAGCAAATCTTCATACTTGTGCATACTGCTTCTTTTATTGTATCACTAATTGTCACATTCTTACAATAACTTTTTATAAATCCTCCCAATTCCGCCGCAGGAAGAGCTCTGTCGCTGTTAGGAGTAACGGTTATAAAATGGGATGCTATGGGTACCACTGTTTCAATGACCGCTTTATAATCCTTATCCCTTAATACGCCGATAATAAAAATTTTCTTTTTATCCGGGAAATATCTGTTCAAAGCATCTCTTAATGCCCTTGCTCCTTCGATGTTATGAGCGCCGTCGATTAAAAATAAGGGGTCTCTTTTCAAAACCTCAAGCCTGCCCGGCCAATGGGTATTTAAAAGGCCTTTTCGTATCGCGTTTTCACTGATTTTATATCCTTTATCTTTTAACAGTTCCATAACCTCCAGCACTACAGCCGCGTTATTTACCTGATGATCCCCCAGCATCGAAATCTTTAGATTCTTATATGATTTATAACTGAAGGTCTGACCACTTATATCGAAGCTTTCCGGCTTTAAAGCAGAAAAATCCGCTCTGTGCAGTCTTGCTCCCCTTTCTAAGCACACATCCTGAAACACCTTCTCAACCTCTGCTGTCTGAGGATATAGGACCACATCACCGTCATGCTTGATTATCCCGGCTTTTTCAAAAGCTATCTTGGGAAGGGTATCCCCCAGGCGGTCCATATGATCGTAGCTTATTGTAGTGATAACCGAAACCAGAGGCGTGTCTATAACATTGGTAGAATCGAACCTTCCTCCCAAGCCCACCTCCAGTACCACAATATCACAGTCATTTTCATAAAAATATTGGAAAGCTATGGCCGTAACTATTTCAAACTCTGTGGGGTGGTTTTCCCCCCGAGCAAGCATTATATCAACTTTTTCCTTGACAAACTGGGTTATGCGGGACAGCTCCTCCTCAGAGATCTCTTCATCGTTGATTTTCATTCTTTCCGTAAACCTCTCTATATAGGGAGAAGTGTACATACCTGTCTTATACCCTGCTTCCATCAGTACCCTGCTGATAAATGCCACAGTGGAGCCTTTGCCGTTTGTCCCCGCTACATGGACAAATTTGAGCTTTTTATGGGGATTTCCCATAAGCTCCAAAAGGGACGTTATATTATTAAGTCCCAGCTTTACTCCGAATTTCAAGGTATTATGAATATAGCTAAGTGCTTCATTATACTCCATATTACTACCTCTTTAAGCGTGAAATTCATGATTTAATCTCGGTGTATGAAACGCAGCATAAAGTTCAAAATTTTATTTCTATGCGTAAATTGCAGCATAAAATTCATGACTCTATTTCTTGCGTAAATACAGCACAAAATTCACGATTTTATTCCAGTGCGTAAATTGCAGCACAAAACTCAAAATTTTATTCCAATACGTAAATTACTGCATAAAACTCATCATTTTATTTTGATGCCCAAGTTGCTGTATAAAACTCACCTTTTTGATCCAATACACAAGCTACTGCAAAAATACAAGATTCTATTCCGGTGCACAAATTAACGGAACTTCCGAAAAGCCCCGAATAAGTTTATGCACCGGAATAGGCTATAATACCATGTTCAGTTCAGCAGTCCGTTTGCCCGGACTTAAATCAATCTCAAATTGCAAAGCGCTATCGGGCCTACACTATAGATTTGCCCCGCAGCATTTCTTGTACTTTTTGCCGCTTCCGCAAGGGCATGGGTCGTTGCGTCCCACCTTTTGGTCGCTCCGGTTTGCAGGCTTTTTGGGTTCATCGCCATGGGATGCGGTAACCGGCTCTGCCACCTTTTCCCGCTGTACACTTTGCTCACGGTCGACACGGGCATTGAGTATCAGCTTGAGAGAATCCTCCCGGATGTTTCTGATCATTTCCTCAAACATTTCAAAGCCTTCAAACTTGTACTCTATAACAGGATCCCTCTGTCCATATGCCCTCAGGCCTATTCCATGCCGGAGCTGATCCATGGCATCTATGTGGTCCATCCACTTCTGGTCCACCACTCGAAGCAAAATAACCCTTTCCAGCTCTCGCATCAGTTCTGAGCCCAGTTCCTGTTCCTTTTCCTCATACCTTTTCAATGTCGCTTCCAGAAGCGCCTCTTTGAAATCCTCCTTGGTGAGGTTTTCCATATTCTGCTTCTGAGCATCCAGTATGCCCTGGGGCAGAATGCTGCCTTCCGCAATGGTGCTCATTCCTTCCCAGTCCCAATAATCCGGATGCGGGCTCTCGCCGCAATAAATGTTTACCAGATTATCAATGTATCCTTCTATCATCTTTATAAAGTAATCCTTAAGGCTTTCCCCATCGAGAACCTTTCTTCTCTGCCCGTAAATTACCTCTCTTTGCTTGTTCATTACGTCATCATACTGGAGCACGTGCTTTCTTATTTCAAAGTTTTTGCCTTCAACCTTCCTCTGCGCATTTTCAATGGCATTGGAAAGCATTTTGTGATCTATCGGCTGGTCTTCCTCCAGGCCCAGCGCATCCACAATTTTCATCAGACGCTCTGATCCGAACAGCCTCATAAGGTCATCCTCAAGGGAGATATAAAACCTGGAGGAACCAGGGTCACCCTGACGGCCTGAACGTCCTCTCAGCTGATTGTCTATACGCCTCGATTCATGCCTTTCGGTACCGATTATATGAAGTCCTCCTACCGCTACCACCTTTTCCCGTTCTGCGTCGGTCTGCTGCTTGAATTTCTTATATAGCTCCCTGTATGTCTTTCTGGCTTCCAGAACCAACTCATCGGAAGTTTCATTAAACCCTGTTGACTGTATAATCAGGTCCTCCGTATAACCTCTTTTTCTCATCTCCTGTTTCGCCATGAATTCTGCGTTTCCACCCAGAACTATATCCGTACCACGGCCGGCCATGTTTGTAGCTATGGTTACTGCGCCGAGCTTTCCGGCCTGGGCGATTATCTCAGCTTCCTTTTCATGGTATTTGGCATTCAGCACCTGATGGTTTATACCCTGCTTTTTCAGCATTGAGCTTAAAAGCTCGGATTTTTCTATGGAAATAGTACCGATAAGAACCGGCTGGCCTCTCTTGTGGCATTCCACTATCTCCTTGATGACGGCATTGAATTTTCCTGCCTCAGTCTTATACAAGCTGTCGGGATAATCTTTTCTTATCATCGGCCTGTTGGTGGGTATCACCACCACATCCAGGTTGTATATCGCCCTGAATTCCTGTTCTTCCGTCTGGGCCGTACCGGTCATGCCGGCAAGCTTTTTATACATCCTGAAGTAGTTCTGAAAGGTTATAGTGGCCAGAGTTTTGCTTTCTCTCTCGACCTTTACCCCTTCCTTTGCCTCAATAGCCTGGTGCAAACCGTCGCTGTACCTTCTGCCGTACATCAGACGTCCGGTGAATTCATCTACTATTATTACCTCTCCGTCTTTCACTACATAGTCCCTGTCCCTCTTCATCAAGCCGTGGGCTTTTATCGCCTGGTTAACATGATGAAGAATAGTCATATTTTCAGGGTCCGAAAGGTTTTCAATTCCAAAAAACTGCTCTGCCTTTTTAACACCCTTTGCTGTCAGGGTAGCTGTGTGAGCCTTTTCATCAACTATATAATCCTCATCCAGTTCGTCATCCAGTTCCTTATCGTCGGACTGGGTGTATACCTTGGCCTTCAACCTGCTGGCAAAGCTGTTTGCCTGCTTGTACAGATCGGTGGACTTATTGCCGGCTCCTGAAATTATGAGAGGCGTCCTGGCTTCATCTATCAATATGCTGTCCACCTCATCCACAATGGCATAGTGCAAATCCCGCTGCACCATGTCTTCCTTGTAGATAACCATGTTATCCCTGAGATAGTCGAAGCCCAGTTCATTGTTTGTTCCATACACAATATCACAGTTATATGCCTTCTTTCGCTCGGCATTGCTCAAACCATGCACTATAAGCCCTACCGAGAGGCCCAGAAAATTATATATCTTGCCCATCCACTCACTGTCACGCTTTGCCAGGTAGTCGTTAACAGTTACGACATGGACGCCTTTTCCTTCCAGGGCATTCAGATATACCGGCAGCGTAGCCACCAGGGTTTTACCTTCTCCGGTCTTCATTTCAGCTATTCTTCCCTGATGAAGAACAATGCCGCCTATCAGCTGGACTTTGAAATGCCTCATCCCCAAAACTCTGGAGGACGCTTCCCTCACCACTGCAAAAGCCTCCGGCAGTATATCGTCCAGTGTCTCACCTTTTGCCAGCCTCTCCTTAAACTCAGCAGTTTTACCTCTTAATTGCTCATCGCTGAGCTTTTTCATATCCGGCTCAAGGCTTTCTATTTTATCCACTATGGGTTCGATTTTCTTTAATTCCCTACTGCTGTAAGTTCCAAATATTTTTTCTAATATTTTCATCTATTCAACCTCCGAAATTGTTTTGTCAAAAAATTTCCTCCCCGATACTATCTGAAGGAAAAGTAGAAAGAGTCCTGCTACTACCATCAAATCTCCTATGCTTACCACCTGCATCATATATCCCAAAAATCCCGGCGGAGCTATTATATCCGACAAAAAAGCCAGTCTGGTCCCATCCCCGGGAGAGGTAATATAATGCTTTATATCCGATTCTAAAAGCTCAATGGGCAGGCCTGCGTTTATTACGGTATCCCTGTCAACAGGCATACGTCCGCCATTGACCATCATGACTATCATATTTAGCAATGAGCCGACAGCTATAACCCACATGCCGACATATTGCCTGTTCAGCCAGAGCCATGCAAAAACCATACAGAATATTATTCCATTAATCAGGAATTCATATCCGGACAGGAAATCAAAACGGTCGGATAATGTCTGGGAAGCTACCAATAATACGGCAGTGCTTATAATCAGCCAAACCTTGTTAAATCTGATTTCCACCAGATTGGAAATCCTGCCTTTCATGGCCAATCCCGCAATAATCCCAACAATTATCGCCAATAAATACAGCATAACTTCACCTCATATTAAATTTTCACAACAGGAAAATAAGACTTAGCACCTTATGTCCTAAGCGGCAACCGGAGGAGAAAGATCCGAGTGGGATGTAATAATATCTTCATCCTTGTAGAAAGGAAATATTGTTAGCAATTTGACAAAGCAAAAAACAAAAGTTAAGACAACCAGCGCAAAAACTGCAGGAATAGTCCCTGAACGTGCTTCGTCATCTTCCAGCCGCATTTTATGGCTGCCGGATTCAAACATTCCGGCGCTGCCATTTGATAGAACAAACCTGCCTGATGAATCCTTGGAGGAAGGCATGGCAAAAGAAAGCGAATGCCCCTCACCAATGTCTTGCGGTTTCGTGAGGATTTCACCATCTGCTTCCTGCATTAAACGCGCATCATTCAAATCCAGGTATAATTGAAAGATGCTTTCAGATAAATTTATAATTCCGTCCGATGTCAAGGTCGATAATATAATCAAGCTGATAAACAGCTGTTTAAGCATTTGAACCTTCCTCTCCGGCCTTTTTCTTTTCAAGCTTTTCAAAAATCATTTTATATCCATCCGCCCCATAATTCAGGCATCGGTTTACCCTGCTTATTGTGGCGGTGCTGGCACCGGTTTTCTCGCAAATCTCCGTATACGTCTTCTTCTGCTCCAGCATCTTGGCCACCTCAAGCCTTTGCGCAAGAGCCTTTATTTCAGAAATAGTGCCTATATCCTCAAAAAAGCGGTAACACTCTTCCATATTTTCCAACAACAGAATCGCTTCAAAAAGCTTATCTACGGATTCATCCCTTATCTTAGAATTCATATACACACCATCCCTATTAATTACAATTTTAAATTAAAGCGTACTCAATGTCAAAGTATTTTAGTGGCACTAAGACATATAAGGGAAATAAGTTCCGACAGCCTTATACTCCATCAATGCGTCTCTTTCTAACGAAGGCACAATCCATATTCATATTAAAGATGCCACTGAGCACAAGAAGTCAACGGCTGTCGCGCAGAAAAATTACTCATGGAGCCAATTTAAGCTGATAAATTGGAGTTTGGCTTATAGAGCATCGTGTTTGGTTTATAGAGCATCAGGTTTGGCTTACGGGACTTTGCCTTAAAAAAGTGGAGAAGGTCTTGTTCCTACTGTTAATGCCATGTTGCTAAAGAAAGGGATGGGATAGCTTTAAATCAGATATGGGGAAGTGATATCACAACCACCTATGTTTGAAAAACGAAACAAATAATGAAAATGATATTCTTACTTTCACGTTAACATATCCAGGCTCATTGCCATCAACTGCATTGCCTCCTGGTCTATTGCTTTAATAACCAGTGTCCTTTATTTTGAGGCATCTTTTAAAAGTTAATGTTTATAGTATAAAACATTTATTTAAATAGATC
>ENA-OWPA01001037-OWPA01001037.1-bioreactor-metagenome-genome-assembly--contig:-NODE-1037-length-22974-cov-43.534917_pt1 | contig 22974 bp, 16 predicted proteins | sample MGYA00238139_ERZ651803 | MGnify/ENA primary metagenome ERZ651803 (study PRJEB26909, sample SAMN07631231) | bioreactor metagenome | isolation source: Switchgrass digestor | place: USA: Dartmouth... | reverse complement strand
CTTTAAAAACATATAAAACATGCTAGACAAGAGAAAAAATATTTATATACTTTACATCCATCCTGTCTCCTCAACCCTATGAAAAATACTCGTTATCTATTCTGTCAACTCAACCCTATCTATTTTTGAGTTAAATTTCACTCAAAAAATACCCCCTCGATATGTTCCCATGTACGTATTTTGGACCTTTAGGTTGAGTAGACAACTTGGATGTACTTCCGGAAACCTAGTAAAATAAAGGCTTACAGTTTTGTTATCAATACCACGCACTCAACATGAGGCGTGTTTGGAAAAAGATCCACGGGAACGACCGCTTCGATTTCATAATTCCGGTTGATGTGGTCGAGGTTTTTGGCCAATGTGGAAGGGTTGCAGGAGACGTAGATGATTCTCCTGATCTTGGATTTCCTGAGGTAATTCAGGATGTCCAGTTCCATCCCCCGCCGGGGCGGGTCGACGATCACCAGATCGGGAACGAAACCTTCCTTTTCAAACTGCTGAAGTAAAGGCAGGATTTCCCCGGCATAGAACTTCGCGTTCTTGATTCCGTTCAATTGCGCGAATTCACCAGCATCCTTGATGTTCTCGGGGTTGTTGTCAATGCCGCGAACTTCCTTTGCCTTATCTGCCAGGTACAGCCCGATGCTCCCGATTCCACAATACAAATCCAAGACATTTTCCGTTCCCTGCAGGTTCGCCTGTTTTTTCACTTCTTCATATAAGGCCAGCGCCTGTTTGGTGTTCAGTTGGAAGAACGCGGAAGGGGAGATCAGGAAATCCAGATGACCGAGTTTCCCTTTGATCTTCTTTTCTCCGGCCAGGTTGATGACCTCGCCGGTGATGATTTCCACTGTTTTCGGATCGGGGTTAAGCGTATAGTTGACCGATTTCACGTATTTGATCTTCAGCGCTTCCTTCAGGACTTTCAGAACCTTCCCGTCCCTTTCCGCAAGCACTCCCGTCACCTGCGCTTCTTCCGTCTCCTCGAAGCCCCGGATGATGATGTTGCGGAGCGCTCCCCGGCGGATCCGGGGATTGTAGACGGAAACGTTGTTCTTCGTAAGCAAGTCAAGAAGGTCTTTGAGGACGCTTGCCACAATCCTGTTTTCCAGAGAATACTCGTCAAGGTAGACCAGGCGGTTCGTCCCGTGCTGGTACATGCCGACGACGACTTTTTCCCCGTCATGGCGGACGGGAAGCTGGGTCTTGTTCCTGTATCCCCAGGTTTCCCGGGCGCCGATCGTCTCGGAGAAGACTTTCACGTCCAGTTCTCCTCGGTAGTATCGCGCGAAGGCTTCCTTAAGCATGTTCTGCTTCTCCTTGAGTTGTTCCGGATAATCGAGGATTTGGAGCGTGCAGCCCCCGCATTCAAGCATCAGGGGATATTGCGGGAGAACCCTGTGCCTCGATTTCTTTTTGATCCGGATCAGTTCGCCCACGGCGTAACCTTCCTTCCTCTCGACGATCCGCACTTCCGCTTCTTCTCCCGGCAGCGCCCCTTCTACAAACACCGCGAGTCTCCGGTAATAACCGATGCCCTCGCCGTTGATTCCGATCCTCTTGATGGAGATCAAGATGTTGTCATTCACTTGCAAATTCAAATTCATGGTAATTCCTGCTTTCTTATTTTTTTATTATACGCTGTTTTTTCTTTCATTTCAATCAATATTCAAAAAAGCCGCCCGCAGGCAGCTTCTTTGGAAGAACTACTCTTCAGAAAATAATCGAGGTTGCAAATCGCGTATCCTTCCGCCCTGATTCCGTCGATGATCCTTCCAAGAGCCTTGCAGTTGTCTTCCGAGACCGTATGGAGGAGAATTATCGCGCCGTTGTGGAGATTGTCCATGACATTCTTGTAGGCGAATTCTTCACCCTTCTGCTCGTCGGTGAGCCAATCCCGGTAGGCGAGGGACCAGAAGAAAGTCTTGTAGCCCAAATCCTGGACCTTGAGCAGGCTTTCCCTGTTGAACTGCCCGGCGGGAGGCCGGAAAAGCTTGGGCATCGGCCTTAAAGTGAGCCGCTGATAGGTTTCCTCCACTTTCCTGAGTTCCGTCTCAAGTTCCTGGTCGGAAAGCTTGGTGATGTCCTTGTGACTCCAGGTGTGGTTCCCGACCAAGTGCCCGCGCCAGACAATCTCCATAAGCAAGTCGCTTTCCCGTTCAATGAAGTCCCCCGTCACGAAGAACGTGCTTTTCACATTCTTCTCGTCCAACACGTCGAGGATCTTCGGAAGGACGCCGTTGTCATAGCCGGCATCGAAAGTGAGGAACACGACCTTCTCATCGGCGGGTCCGACATAGAAGGACGAAGTCCCTTCAATCTCTTCCGCATACCTGCCGATTTCCGGCTGCCTGTGCTCGGAATTCCTTTTGAACCCCCAGCCGTAGGATTTTCCGGAAAGGGTCGGAAGCGCGATCAAACCCAGCATGAATACAATAACGAGTAGAATTTTTTTCATCTTTTCCTCCTTATGTATTCATGTTTATTTTATACGATTCAGCGCTTCTTTTAACTGAAAAAAACTGCCATGATAATTCAAAACCAATCCGGTGATGATGATGTAATTCGCGAAGTAAAGCACCAAAAACCCATAGGACAAAACCGAAATGAGCGTCTGCCCGATTCCGAATCTGCTCATCAACTGGATGGCCAGAACAAAAAGGACGAGCAAAAGATAAAGGGCGACCGTCGAAAAAACCGCTCCCTTGTAGGCTGTTTTGAAACTCATCCTGAGCGGGGGGGCGTACATGTAGAGCAGCAAAAGCGTGCTGAAGATGATGAGGATTTCCATGAGAAACTGGATGAGTTTGACCACGAAGAAATGCTCTTTGGAGACGGTTTTAAGGATCAAGCGGTTGGAGAAGATGATCAGGCTCGCCTCGAGAAGGATCACGGAAATCAGCATCATGAACATCAGAAAGGAACTCACCCGGTTCCAGAAGCCGCTTCTTTTTTTTACTTGCAGATAGATGAAATCGGCCATCATGTTGTAGGCGTTGATCGTTTTCGAAGCTCCCCAAAAGAAGCTGACCGCGACAACGACGGAAAAACCGCTCAGCGAGAACTGGGGAAGCGCGGCCGCCAAAGTTTCCGAAAAGCTTTCCGAAAAAATGTTGATCACCTGCGGAAGCAGGAAGGTTTCAAGAAGTCCGCCCGAGAGGGCGATGATTTGAAACCCCAGAGTCAGGATGGAGATTAGGGAGATCAGGATGTAAAAACAGATGGCGGCGCTGTTCTTCGGAACCTGATAGTAACTGTTATAGCGGTTGTAGAGACGAATGTTTTTTTTGAAAAATTCGATGATCCGCATTTCCTCACCGTTTTTATTTTTTGATGACTCTTTCATTATATGCACCAAAAAAAGAACAACCGCGCAGGCGGTTGTTCCGCTTTTTCAATGTTTCAAAAATCATGAAAAATCACATCAATGGGGAGAAAGCCCGCAAAACCGCGGCCAAGAGCTTCTTGAAAAGCGAAATCTTCTTGAGATCCTCAAAGGTCACGAGTTTCGAATCCTCAAGGCAACGGAGGGCGTCGTCGCGCATCTCCAGTACGGAAGCGGTTTGGTAAAGCAGGCAGGAGACCTCGAAATGAAGGTAGAAACTCCGGAAATCGAGGTTGACAGTGCCGATGATCGCGACTTCGTCATCGGCGACGATCATCTTTGAATGGAGGAAACCCGGAAGATACTGGTAGATCTTCACGCCCGCCTTCATCAGTTCCGCATAATATGACTGGGAGATGAGGAAGATAATCTTCTTGTCGGGGATGTTCGGCATCAGGATCCTGACGTCGACGCCGCTCAAAGCCGCGAGTTTCAGGGCGGTCGCGATTTCATTGTCAATGATGAGGTAGGGCGTCGTGATGTAGACATAGCGCTTCGCGTTGTTGATGATGTGGATGTAACTCATCTCGATCGCCTGGTGCTCGTCATGGGGACCGTCCCCGAAGGGCTGGACGAAGCCGTCGCTTTCCGTGACGATGGTGGGATAATACTTCTCGTATTCGAAGGTGTCGCGGCTCGCAAGCTGCCACATCTCCATGAACAGGTAGGTGAGATTCCAAACTCCTTCGCCCTTAAGCATCAACCCCGAATCCTTCCAATACCCGAACAGGACCTTCCTGTTGATGTACTCATCCGCCAGGTTGATCCCGCCCACGAAGGCGACATTGCCGTCGATCACGGTGATTTTCCTGTGGTCGCGGTAGTTCATGAACAGGGAAAGCCGCGGGCGGTAGGGATTGAAGTTGATTGTCTTGATTCCCTTCTTGATCATTTCCCGCTTGAAATTGTGTTTCAGGCGGTTGATGTTTCCAAAATCATCATAGAGGAGGCGGACGTCGACTCCCTGCTTCACCTTCTCTTCCAGAATCTCCAGAATCCGGCTCCACATGTATCCTTCTTCAAGGATGAAGTATTCCATGAAAATGTACTTTTCCGCTTTCTTGAGTTCTTCCAATAGGCATTCGAAGAACTTCTCTCCGGGAGTGAGGTAACGGGACTCGGTTTTCATCCAACCGGTCAATCCGGTCACCTTCGTGATGTAATTGGTTAGCTTCAAAATGTCCGGGTTTCCCAAATCATAATCGCTGTGATGCTTCAAAAACTGTGCAAGCGTATCCTCATGCAGTTTTTGCATCTTCCTGATGCCTTTCTTGGAAAGATACCTCTGGCCGAAGATCAAGTAAAAAACCGGTCCCGCGAAGGGAATAATCAGGACAACAAGCAGCCAGGAGATTTTATAAGCGGGGTTCATCGATCTGTTCAAAATCGCGACGGAAAAAACCACTCCCAGGGCGTTGAAAAAGATCGTGAAATAGATTCCCCTCTTCCCCAACTCCCAGGCGATGTAAAAGAAGAAAAGGAATTGGAGAAGCAAAAGGAAGCTGATGATGAAGCCCCTGCTCATTATAAATTTGAAAAACCTTCGCAGAAATTTGACCATTTTTCCTCATCCTTGACTGTATTGTGTCCATCAATGAAAAATATGAACCACAAAGGTTCATATTTTTTATTTTAATATCTTTGTGGTCTTTGCATCTTCCGTGCCTTGCGGCATTTGGGACAACGCACCGGTTCACTCGTGAAGCCTTTTTCCTTATAGAAAGCCTGTTCGCCTTCCGTGAAGACAAAAGCTTCTTTGCAATCCTTGCAAATGATGGTTTTGTCGGCCATTCCATCCTCCTTGATAAATAGTTTTATAAAAGAAACCAGGTTTTTTATTTATCAAAGGGATAAAAAACCATCATTTCTTTAATATATTATATCACATATTCAAAATAAAGTAAAATGTTTTTTATATTTATCAAAAAATTTTGTTTCACTCCTCGCCTTTATTTATGTCTTGTCCGCCTTTTCCTTCCAAACCGACCACGATCAAATAAACCAAAAGACCCACGGCAATCATTAGATAAAGGTAGGGGGTGAAAGGGATGGCAACGAGTCCCTCAAGATTGCCGGCGTCGGCGCGGGTGGTGACTCAAAAACAAGAGCAGCAGGAAAAGTTGTTCGCTTTTTCTCAGTTTTTTATCCCCCACTAAAAAGGGGAAACCCGACAATTGAGGTCCTCCCCATCATTTCACTTCTTCACGTATACCTTCTTCAATTGCGCATAACGCGGGAGCCCGTTCTCATAAGGGGCGTTGTTCTCTCCTTGAATCAAGGGAAGAGCGTAGGCGGTGAAATCATCCGTAAGGCCGGTCCTGTCGGATTTGATCCAGGATTTCGGAACCATCCTTTCCGTATTCGCGCAATGTTCAAGGTCCAAAAGTTCATAATTAATTTTGTATTCCTTGCTCGTCTGATCCCGTTTGAAGACGACCATTTTGTCCGTGTGGCCTTCAATCGCGTAGCGGACGGCCATGACGCCGGCTTGGAAGGCTTCCTCGATGTCGGTTCCGGAAGCGATATGGGCGGCGCATCTTTGTAAAAGGGAGAATTCAATCGGGCGGACCTTGATCTGGTTGAGCTGGTCGCTGATGATGCCCGCGAGGACCGTCGCCACCCCTCCCAGCTGCGCATGCCCGAAGGAGTCGCGCTTCAGGCTGACCAGGTATTCGGAGATGTATTTTCCTGAATAGTCCTTGATCCCTTCGGAGATGACGATGAAGACGTGGCGTTTTCTGGCCAGGACCTCCTTCACGTCGGAGACAAATTCATCGACGTCGAAGGGTATCTCCGGAAGATACAGCAGATCCGGCCCGCAGCCTCTCAGGTTCGCGAGCGACGCAGCAGCAGTGAGCCAGCCGGCATTCCTTCCCATCACCTCAACAATGCACACAAGGGGTGTATTGTAGACATGGGTATCGTGGAAGAGTTCCATCACGGTCGTCGCTACATATCTGGCGGCGCTTCCATAACCCGGAGTGTGGTCAGTCCCGTGGAGATCGTTGTCTATCGTTTTCGGAACGCCGATGATATTGCATTCATAATTTTGCGCCTGGAGATACTTGCTGATTTTGTTGCAGGTATCCATCGAGTCGTTTCCGCCGTTATAGAAGAAATAACGGACATTGTATTTTTTGAACACCTCCAGGATCCTCACATAATCGGAATCGTCAACGTTGAAAGGTTTGAGTTTATAGCGGACGGATCCCAAAATCGAAGAGGGGGTGTTCTTAAGCAATTCCAGTTCTTTGACGTCTTCCTGCCTGATGTCGACCAATTTTTCTTCCAGGACGCCCTTGATGCCGTATTCCGCGCCATAGATATCCGTGATGCAATCGTGTTTCATTGCTTCCAAAAAGACGCCGGCAGCGCTGGCATTGATGACTGCTGTCGGACCCCCTGACTGCCCGAAAATGCAAGCTCCTTTTAATGGTTTCATACATTCCTCCTCTAACAAGTCATAATCATTATACCAAACCTTCTTAGGTTTTTCAATATTCTTCAAAAAGCAAAATCCCTTGTTTTTTAGAAAAAGCCCCCATTGTCTTTTTCCCCAAAAGACAGAAAATGCACATTTTTTAGGGTTTTTCAAAAAAAGCTTTTCCGGATTTTCCAGAAAAGCGTTAGATATGCCCGATTGAGCGATATTGGAGGCCGGATCAACCGGTTCAAAAAGTTTTTTAGACCGATTTTTCATCGGATTTAAATAAGGAGATCTCAGCAACTGAGGAAAAAAGCATTTCATGTGAAATGAAATGCTTGTGAAATGAAATGCTTTTTTAGACCTTCTTTTTTAGTTCAAGATTCCATAATTGAAGCAATTTTCTTCGTGATATTTCCCGCCGTTACCGTTCCACATTCCATATCTGCTGTTTTCTTTTTTATACAGTCCCTCAATTCTTCCGAAGTTGCGACAGTTAATGAAATAAACATCTTTAGTACCGGCATTTCCATGGAAGTTTATGATTGCTCCGGCACGCTTGGAGCCACTTCCGCTGCTGATGATGTCGCCGTAGTTTTGGATGTTTTCAAATTTTATTTCTCCTATTTTTACGGTTTCATTTGACTTAACATCCGCCACAGCATAACCGACAACTCCACCAGTATGGCCCTCGGAAGAAATGGTCGCGCGGTTGACAATGTTCCTTACGTACAATGAACCGTTAGGGTATGCTCTTCCAATGATGCCGCCGATACCATCGGCCCCATTGATGAAACCGGACAAAACATTGATGTTCTCAACGGTAATTGTCCCCTCACCAAAGGTATACCCGATAACAGAGCCAGCTCCGTCAATTTCAGCAGTGACTTTTTGTGGGGTTCCTGATGTCAAGTCAATGTAGTATCCCAAGACTTGAACATTCTCAAAAGTAAGGTTTTTAACGGTTGCACCGCCTTTGACTTTTCCAAACAGTCCAAAAGTATAACCATTTAAAACATCGGTAGATGATGCATAAACAAATGCTTCAGGTGTATAACCAATATCACTCAGACCAATGATTTTGTGTCCCTGACCGTCAAATGTTCCTGCAAACCCTTTTACAGGAACTTCCTCCAAACTATCTGCCATGTCAATGCTTTGGTAATATTTAAAGTTATTTCCAACTTTTTCTGACAACAACTTGTTTGGAGTTTCTGTCAAAAACAAAAACCCATTTTTTTGTTCTCGGCTCCAAATCATTGTCATTGAATAAAAGAATCGATCTTACATCCACACCCGTTAAATCGCCCATGTTGACGCCGTTTTTGGTGCAGTAGAGCGATACTTCCGTCGTCATGTTACCGGCCAACTCCACATCCTTTCCCCGCTTGGCTTTGGTAATATACCCGGAAATGGAAGGAATTAAGACCGCCGCCAGGATACCGATTATGGCTATGACAATGATCAGTTCTGTCAGGGTAAAACCTTTTTTTCTTTTTCCCTTCATAATCTTACCCCTCAGTTCCTCCAACCAAAATCGGATCGCTTTCTAAACCGGATTTGATCACTTCGCCGGTTTTTGCACTGATCACCGTATAATAATGTCCTTTATAAACCAGGACCTCAGCAAAAGCCATTACGTCACTAAAGAGGCCGTCGCCGGGAAACATGCAAGTGTATTCATATTCCTTGCCTCCTTGCGTGCAAAACCAAAATTTGTTTCCTGATGCTTTTGCTTTTGTTTTATCTCCAACTAATTTTTCTCCTGTTATTTCATAATAATAACTAAAGAAATCCTGGTTTTCGTCAATCAAGCCTTCTTCATATTCAAGCTTATAAGTTTTAAAAACATTATAAATGGCCTTTGCCTCTTGGACGTCGGAACTAACTTTGGCTTCCTTAACATATCCCGTTATGGCAGGAACCAAAACCGCAGCAAGAATGCCAATGATGGCAATCACAACAATCAATTCCGTGAGCGTAAAAGCTTTTCTGCCCCTAAGTGCTTTTACCATAATACTTCTCCTTTCCTTAGAATAGAATGTTTGTTAATGCATAAAACCTGATAAGAAATGGCCTTTAGAAAAGCGAATATAACCAAGGTTTTTTATGAGATTAAAAGGATTTCCACAGGTTTTTATCATTTGAACGAATTTTAGCATTTGCTCTGATTAAATAAAAGCAAATATCGGAAAAGGAAAGGAATCGACAAGAATAGATAATGGAAAAAAGGTTTTTTTAAACAGGTTGTTGAAATGAATCCTAATGTAAAAAACCTTGTCGTTTTTTTGGATTACAACGAAAGGACGCTGAAAAGTCTCTTCGAGATCGAAAAAACGGTTTTCCTGAAACCAAAAAAAGTTTTCCCATAAAATGTAGCAGTTTACGAGAAAGGTCTATGGGATTCCACAGAAAGGAGTTTCCCATAGACCTTTTCTTTATGTCTTGTTTTCGAAGAATCGAGTGTTCATTCTTTTGCCTGCGCAGCATTGGGGTTGAGGGAATCTAACTTTTCTGCCCTTAATTTATGGATGTCATGGTCTCGCAGGTAGTTTTCTTTGTTGACCTGGTAGGCTCTCGCGATGGCCAAAGAATGCTTGGGGACATTTTTGTTCAGGGTTGAACCGGCGGCAATGAAGGCGTTGTCTTCTATCCTAATCGGAGCAATCAGGTTGACATTGCAACCAATGAAAACGTCATCGCCGATGAAGGTTTGGTATTTCTGCTTGCCGTCGTAATTGACCGTAATCGAGCCGCAGCCGAAATTGACATTCGAACCGCAGGTCGCATCCCCGATGTAGGAAAGGTGCGCCGCTTTTGTGTTGGAGCCGGTTTTCGATTTCTTCACTTCCACAAAATTCCCGATCCTGTTCCGCGGTCCGATGTTCGCGCCGTCCCTCAAATGGGCGAAGGGTCCGATGGTTGTATCTTCATTGACGATGGAGTTGTAAACAAGGGAATGCCTCACTTTGACGCGTTCCCCGATTATGCTTTCGTGGATTTCCGTGTTCGGGCCGATGATCGCCCCTTTTTTTATAATGGAGTTCCCGGTGATGTAAGTGTTCGGATGGATCGTGACATTCTCTTCGATGATGACATTATGGCCGATGGTGATGGTTTCCGGGTTGATCATCGCCACCCCGTTCAGCATATGTTCGCGGTTGATGTCATGCCTGAGTTTCGCTTCCACGACGCTTAAGGTATATAAATCATTGATGCTCGTCGCTTTAATGGAGTCTTTGATGCTGAAGGAGCCGATCACGCAGTTTTCCCGCTGCATCACTTTTACGATGTCCGTGAGGTAGTATTCCTGGCGGACGTTGTCGTTCGTGATTTTTTTCAAGGCCGGAAAAAGCAGATGGTTCTTGACAATGTACACGCCCGTGTTGACCTCTTTGATCAGCTTCTGCAAAGTCGTTGCTTCCTCTTCTTCCACAATCTCCTCCAGGTAGAACCCGGATTCATTTCGGATGATGCGCCCGTACCCTTGCGGGTTTTCGATGGTGGTCGTCAGAACCGTCAGATCATGACGGCGGTTGATGTGGTCCTGAAAAGCCTTCACGATGATTTCCGAATCCAGAAGCGGCATGTTTCCGGAAAGAATCAGGGAATTCCCTTCAAGATCCTCGACCAACCCTTCCGCGGCAAGCACAGCGTGCCCGGTTCCCAGTTGTTCTTCCTGGACCGCATAACGGACGCTATCCCCCAAAATGTCCCTGATTGTGTCCCTCTTATAACCGACGACAACGATCACTTCATCGAAAAAGTCCAAAACATTTTCGACCACATAGGCGACCATCGGTTTGCGGATCAAAGGATAGGCGCATTGGGGAAGTTCGGTTTTCATCCGCGTTCCCTTGCCCGCGGCCAGGATTATGGCATAATTCATGCTTCCTCGATGCTCCTCAATAAACCGACTATTTCGTCGAGGTAGGTTTGGACTCGCTCTTCGGAAGCGGCGCTGACGCTGATGCGGATGACAGGCTCGGTTCCGGAAGGGCGGACGATGATTTTTCCGTCCTCTCCGAGTTCCGCTTGCATCTCTTTCAGCCGTTTTTGGAAACCCTCATTCCGCAACACCTCTTTTTTCACATCCCGAAGGTTGCAGGTCTTTTCCGGATACATTTCCACTTCCTTGACAAGCTCCTCCATTCTTTCCTGCTTTTCCGCAAGGATTTTTGTTAAATAGACGGCGTTCAAAACCCCGTCGCCCGTCTCCAGCAAGTTCAGGTTGATGATGTGCCCGGAGCGTTCCCCGCCGAGGACGAAACCATGCTTTTCAAGCGCTTCGAAGACAAATTTGTCCCCGACGTCCGTCAAAACCACTTTGATTCCTAAATTCTTCAAGGCTTTGATCGTGCCGAGGTTGCTCATTTTGGTCAGAACGACCCCCTCTTTTGCAAGCATGCCCTTTTCTTTCAGGTAGTTTGCGAAAATGTAGATCAGGTGGTCGCCGTTGAAGACGCGGCCGGCGCTGTCCACCGCCAGGATCCGATCCCCGTCGCCGTCGAAAGCGAAACCTAAATCGAGTCCTTTTTCCTTCACGAATTCTACGATCGTTTCCGGATGCATCGACCCACAGTCCCGGTTGATGTTGAAGCCGTCGGGATTGTTTCCGATGACGAAAACATTGGGAGTAATCTTTTTAAAAATCTTTTCCGCGGTGCTGCAGGTCGCTCCGTTCGCCAAATCCAGCCCGATCCGCAAATCAGTCGGAACAATTATCTCCTCAAAGATTTCACAATAAACCGAAAAACAATCTTCGGCATCCTCCGCCTTTCCGAAAGGAACACCCTCTTCCGGCGCTTTGGTCCCTTCAATTACAGCTTCGATGACCGCTTCTTCGGCTTCGGACAGTTTTTTCCCAGCCTTGAAGATTTTGATGCCGTTGTCGTGATGGGGATTGTGACTCCCCGTTATCATAATTCCGAAAATGCCTTTGCGTTTGGAAAGATAGGAAAGTTCCGGGGTCGAAACGACTCCCGCGCGGTAGACGTTGATTCCTGAAGCGACCGCGCCTTTCTCGAGGTTTTCTTCGAGGAACTTCCCCGATTCACGCGTGTCCCTCCCGATGATGGCTTCTTTGCAATCCAAAGCTTGCAAACCCAGACCGACCTTGTATGCCAGGTCGGCGTTCAAAAAATCATAAGCTTTCCCTCTGATCCCATCGGTTCCGAAGTATTTCAAAATTGTCACCAGTATTATATATGCGTCCGGCAATGGCGATATTTCCGGGGGCCGGACGAAAATGAAAAAAGGTAAAACCGGCTTTGGCCAAGGCGACCAGACCGGTTTTACCTCGATATGATTGTGCTTATCTTTCCAATTCGTCAATGTTGCACCTTTTGACCGTTTTCGGCGCCGTCAGTTGGTCATCGGGCCCGAAAACAGAGTCGGAACTGTACATGAAGAAATTGAATTTCTCCTCGCCTGAGGCATAGGGAAGATGATCGTAAAGCCTGGCGTTTGGGTATCCGGCGGCAGAAAGCAGATCCCGGACTTCTGGAATGCTCACCGCATAGTTTTTCAAGCCATAAAGATTGGTCCTTTCGTTTTCTTCCGTAACCAGGACGCTGTAATTCCTCCCGCCTCCGAAAAAGGCGATTCCTCCGTGGACATAATGGTTCTGCTCGCCCGATTGATCGACGCCCCCGTAGGGAGTGATCACGTTCATGAACATATCCAATAATACCTGATATTCGGACAAAGCGCTGTAGAGCACGGGGTCATTGGCGACTCTGTACAAGGATTGGAGGATGTCCGCGATGTTGAAATTCAGAAGCTGGCTATAGGTGTCGTCGTTTCCGACTTCGATCAAGGAGGAACTGTCAATGTGGGTGATGTTCTTCCAATCGTGAATCTTGATTTCCCCTTCCAGCTTCAGGACCGTGACGAAACTCGTTCCGGAAATGTTTTCCCATTTGAAGTCGTTCTTGAAATCGAAGGGGCCATATTTCAGGCCGTCCAAAGTCGGCCCGGAAAAATTGCTGTCGATTCCGATCGCGAACAGCCCGGAATTGTTGAAGAGGCAGTCCTTGACCCGCATGTAAGTCTTCACATAGGTGTTCACGAAGTACTCGTCTTCCAGGTTGGCAAGGTCGGTGGGGTTGTTATTGTTTGTGTATTTCGAAACTCCATCGGCTTTCAGCAGGTACGGGGAGGCTTTGGCGAAGGCTTCCCTTTCGGTGGAGGCGCCGATGTCTCCGGGGATGCGTTCATTCGTGCCCGCCCTGAGCAGGAACTCCCGCGCATTGGAAAGGATGGAACTGACAAGATGGACATGGATTGGTTTGTCCCTGCTTTCGGAAGCCACGGGCGCGAGAGCGGTCTGATAATTGTGCTCTTCTTCGCGGTATTCACCGAAAACCCTGAGCACAGTCCTGCCGTTCTTCAGATAACTGTTGGTGATGTAGACCTCGTCGGCCATCACTTCCACGGTCGTTCCGACGGGATTCAGGTGCGTCAAATCGGCGACGTCGTTGCAACCCGCCAGTTCCACATTATCAATTATGATTCCCGGTGTCCGGATGAGAAAGGAAACATTGTCCTGGGCCTTGACGGAGGCGTAATCGCCCAAGGCGACCAAATTCAAGGGTCCGAGGAATGCCGCCTTGGTGCTGTCCTGCGCATATGTGGTGGTGATGTAATGGGCATTGAGCCTGTATCCGTTTCCGTAGACGTCATTCTTGAATTCGATGATGTAATAGAGTTCCGGACGCGGAAGCCCCTGATTCTGATAATAGGTCCAATCGGCGGTAGTTTTGAAGGTTTGGCTACTTAAGAGGGATTTCCAATCGGCCAAAACTGAAAATGTTCCGTCCTCATGGAGGACGACGTTGTCTTCACCGAGCATGATGTTGGAATGGAGGACGACCTTTTGGCCGTCTTTGGTCGCGGTTTTGAGTTCGTCGTAGTCGTAGACGTTGCAGCCTTCGACCGCCCTGATCTTAAGCGTCGCTTTCACCGTTTTGCTCGGGTCTCCCAGCAGATCGGCAAGAGCCTTGGAATCCAGATCGTATACCGTGATGGTGACAACCCCGTCGCCCAGAATGTTCACGACGCCGTTTTCCACCGTCGCGATGCTGGGATCGCTCGAAGTCCACCCGAGTTTCGCAAATTCGATGGTGACCTTCTTCCCTTCCTTATAGCCTTCAAGACTGGTCTTGAGGTTCAAATAGGCTTTCTGGTAGTTGCCCAGCACCAATTTATGGCTAGCGAAGGCGAAATCATCCGCCAATCCCCACGTTTTCGCATTCTGCGCCAAGGTGAGGCTGACATAGGGATCGATGATCCTGAGTTCCCTGGTTTCGCTCCAAAGGAGGCTTGTAAACCCGGAGTCGAGGAGTTTCGCGGAAACGGTGATGGAGGCGGTCCCGGCCTGGCGGGTGTATAAACGGATGCTGTTGCTTCCCGCACCCTGGGCAAGCAGGAGCGACCTGTCGTAATCGAATTCAAAAACGATTCCTTCCAGATAGTCGGGTTCCGCATCTACGAAGTAATTGACGACGGTCCCCTTTGTGACTATTCCGGTAAAGCCCTGCCAGAGGAAAGTGAAATCTTCGGGATTGATGAAATCCATGGTGATCTTCGCCCAATCCCAAGCGGAGATGTCTTCAGGATCCCTCTCTTCCGCGACCACATTCGGCCGGATCAAGACCTCCACGGCTCCCGAATCCAAATCCTCCGCGAGCTGAAGGATCAAGGAGTATTTCCTGTAGCCTGCGCCCACTTCCAGGAGCGCGAATTGGTGGCCGGTGACCTTTTCTTGGTCATAACGGACCACGAAGTATTCTTCAATCATCCCTTGGGTGTTGCGCTTGAATTGATAACTCTCTTCGATTTGGGCGATGTCGATTTCCACGGTGAATTCCACCGCGGACCCTCTTTTGAGCAGGGACACATTGCGTTCCAGGTGTTCCGACCCTTCAATCGTGATACCGGAAACCGACTCCGGTTTCCGCACATTGATTGAAACCGAACGGGAGTGGTTTTCAGGATAACCGGAGCGGAGGGTCGCGGAAATCGTGACCTGGCCGCTGGAAAGGACGCGCGCCTTCCCGGTTTCCGGATCGATTCTGATGATGTTTTCGTTGCTGCTCGCCCAGGTCACTGTCTTGTCCGCGACATTGTCGGGATGGACATTGGCCCGGAAATAGAGGATGTCTCCCGCGGCGATGTCGTTGAAATCGACGCTTTCGCCGTTGACGTGGACCGCGGCAAGGGATGCAATCGCCAACGCCTTCGAACTGTACACCTCCACCAGCACGCTGTCGGAGTAATTCCCGGCGCTCCCTTTGATTTTCACCTTTCCGACATTCTTCAAAACGAGACGATGGACGGATCTTTCCAGTCCGTCGTAGACTATTTTTTCTTCCACCAGTTCGAGGACCGTTTCCGGACTTCCTTCCTGCTCTTCCAGGAACTCGAAACTGAAGTTGACTTTTTTATTCGCTTCCGGAACATTGTCCGGCCTTACTTCCGAAATCAAATATACGGGGTGGAGGTAGTTCGCCAGATCCAAAGTGAGAGCTTCGCTTTCCTCGCCCTCATGGAGGAGCCTGAGTTCCACTTCCGAAACGGGAATGTCCACCGCCAAGGACGCCGTGTTCACGATTGAAAAAATCGAGAACAGCAGAATCAGCGGTATGGCCATGATCAAAATCATTATTTTCTTGTTCATCCGGTTCACTCCGTTTCATAGTATTTCTTTTTCAGACCGAAGAAGAGATAGAAAAGCGAGAGACCGAAGATCAGCAGGGACAGGAGCACCACGGAAACGGTGGCGAGATGCGTCCCGAAAGCTTCACTCCTTCGGAAGGTGACCAGGATTCTTGCGAAAAGAATCAAAGCCCCAATCACGAGCGATGACAGCAGCCCCATGAAAACGATCAGGGAGACGGTACCCGTTTCCTCCTTGATTTCCTGGTTCCGGCCCGTCGGGAAACGGGGACGGTTCAGGTCCTTGCGGGTTGCGAAAAAGATGACCGACAGGGACAATAGGGCCGTCGTGATGAAGATGATCAGGCCTTCAAAAACGGTGATGTAACCCGCCACGATCATCACCAGAACCGTGAAAAAGATGGAAGCGAAGGAAACCAGAGCCGAGAAAAGCACTTTGGAAAGGATGATTTCCCTGTGCCCGATCGGCAGCGTTTTCAGAACTTGGAACATCCTGCCGTCACGGCTGATGTTCGTCGCGCAGAAGGTGTTCGTCAGCAAGTTGAACATGATGATGATGAAGAAAGCCAGTTCAAAATCCAACTGCAAACCGATCGCCTTCGTGATCAGGCTTGCGGTCAAACTCATCGTCGTATAGACCATCAAGGGGACCGTCAAAGTGACCGCGAAATATTGGAAGGAATAGTTCGGAGTCCTCAGGACGTTGACGAACTCCTTGTTCATGAGCGTCAGGATCAATCCTTTTTCCCGATACTTGCGCTTCCTTTTGAAGACGTTCCGGCTGCTTTCGAGTTTCCCCTGAGTGATCCGAAGGAAGAACTTCTTGATCAAAAAGTAGGCGCCGGTGCCGACAATCCCGATGAAGGCAAGGATGATCAGCAAAGCCCCCCAGGCGTTCTTCCTCAGGAGGATCCCGGAAAGGAGATTTCCCGGATAGAGGTAGGAAACCAGGGTCTTAATCAACCTGATCCTTTTCATGTCGAAGATGAATTTAATCACGCCGGTTTCCAGCAATCCCTGAATCACCTTCAGAATCCAGGAGTAGACCATGAACGCTCCGACGATGAGGATTGTGAAAAGGGAGGTCAGGAGAACGAACCTGGATTTGATGAAACGCAGGAAATAATGGTAAGGGATGGCCAAAAAGGCGGCGATGATCAAAGATAGGACGGGGACGATGAGACAGATCAACAGCGACACCAAAATGTAGTAAAGGCTCTGTTCAGTCAGGATTCCAAAAACCAGGTTGATGGGAAGGATGAACAGGAGTGAATTGAAAAGTTGGTTCAAGAAGATGCCGACGATCTTCGATAGGAAGAGGGTTTGGCTGCCGATCGGAAGCCCGATCAGCACTTCCAAATCCACCGCCGAAGAAATGTTGTTCTCTATGCTCCTGACCCCGGAGATGATGTTGAAAAAGAGGATTAGGGAATAGGTGATGGTCAGGATCTCATGCTGCCTTTCGAGGAACCCGTCGCCTTGGTAACTTACCTTGGTATAGGTCCTTATGAAAGTGATGAAGACAAGCAGGAAAACCGTGACCAATAAAGCCGTCAAAATCACGGAAGTGATCAAGCCCAGCCAATCTAATTTCTTTCCTCTTTTCTTGAAGAAGTAAAGCCATTCCTGAAACTGCTTCTTCAGCAGAACCCCGAAAGCGCTCATATCTTATCACCGTAACGGTCGAGGAAGAATTCCTCCAGACTCATTTCCGGATTCAAGTCCTTGAAATTCTGCACATCCAAAGTCTCAACGAGCCTCCCGGCATTGATGATCACCGCGCGGTCGCAGATTTTTTGGACCGCGTCGAGATTGTGGGAGGAAAAGAGAACGGTTTTCCCCTTCTCCCTGTATTTCTTCATATACTCGCGAAGGGATTTGGTAACCTGGGGATCCAGTCCGTTCAAGGGCTCATCCAATATCCAAAGGTCGGGCATATGGATCAAAGAGCCCATCAAGCAGACTTTTTGGGTCATGCCCTGGGAATAGGAGGAAATGAGATTGTAGATGCTGTCGCCGAGTTCAAAGGTTTCCTGCAGTTCCGCGATTCTTTCTTCCCTGACGGAGGCCGGCACCTTGAAGATGTCAGCGATGAAATGGATGTACTCCATGCCCGTCATTTTTTCAAACGTCGGACGGTTGTCGGGAACATACCCGAAACAGGCTTTCGCTTTCACGGGTTCGGCCTTTATGTCATATCCGTCAATCAGAATATATCCTTCCTCGAAAGCGAGATACCCGGTGATGCATTTGATCAGCGTCGATTTTCCCGCTCCGTTCCTCCCGAGCAGACCCACGATTTCCCCTCTTTCGCACTCCAAGTTGATGTCCTGAATGGCGTAATTGGGGCTTTTCCCGTACTTTTTGGAAAGATTCCTGACGCTTAGGATATTGTGATTCTTCATTCTGATACTGTCCTTTCTCTTGTAAGAAGGGGAAACACCCCTGTTCAATAATTGATTGTCGTTTCTATTCGGGCTTGACTGCCGTTTGCGGTTACAAAAGTCACAACGATCGCCTTCAAACGGCGGTTTTGAGAATCGATCGTGACGGTCACTTCCAGGTCCGTCCCTGCGAAAACCTCGTCCTTCATGAACAGTTTTCCGGCCTCCGCTTTCACTCTTCCGGTGAAGACGGAAACCTCTTCCTCCGTTCGTATCTCATACCCGTCGAGGAAGTATTCTTTCCTGAAGTCGATTCCCAGGTTGTTTTCGAAACTTGTGAACCTCTCGACGCGTTCTTCTTCCTCGCGGAATTGTACTTCTTCTTCCAGATCATTCAGCTTAAGCAGGACCTTCGATGTGAGTTTGTAACCTTCTCCATCGGCTTCGAGGGTTCTGGTCTCGAGGTAGACCGTCGTCCCTTCGTATTTCATCTCAATCCTTTGTTCGTAACCTTGCGCTCCGGCGTTGCCTTTGAAGGCAACGCTGGAGGCGAAAGTGTCAATGTCGATGGCTCCGTCGCGGCAGGCGCTCAAAACCAGGGAGATGCCGATTAGGAATATGAAAACCAGAATCTGTCTTATCTTCATCATGTTACCTCCTCACAATCAGGCTCCTCAGCCTGCCGGCGATCAGGATGGTTCCGAAAACCGCCAAGGCCTTCAGCGCCGTCAGGACCAGGGCGAGGCTTGCTGCCGCCTTCTTCACAGCGGAAACATCCGCGGCCATTCTTTCAACGAAAGCGCGGTATTCCGCTTTCGCATCTTCCAGCCTCTGAAGGGCAAGCCGCACTTCGCCGGATAAATGCTCATATTCTTCATCGATTGATGTTCTCAATCTTTCGGCTTCTTTTATTATACTATAATTTTCAAGTGGGTTGTCGGAGAGTTTATCAACTTCCGCAAGAAATTCATAGAAACCATCGGTAGAAACTTCCAACAAAGCTGCGTCCGAAGCCAGATAATTCTTGTTTTCCTTATAGCGAACATAGACGATGTAAGTCCTGCCGTCCGTAAGCCCGGAAAAACTGTTTCCGTCCTGCCAGGTCCGGCCGTTGAGGCTGTATTCCGCTCCGGGGATGGACTTAATTTCCAAAGAGTAGGGGGTTGCGGAAACATCGTCCGCCGAGATGGAGGGCCGGCTGGAATTCTTGGCTTTTTGGACCGTGAAGACGAAGACCTCGGATTCGCCCCGATAGTTTTCATCTTCAATCACGATTTTGATCCGGTAGCTTCCCGCTTCCAGGATCTCAATGTCTTCGCCGTCCTCACCCTTCCACACGTAAGTGATCTCTTCGTCGAAGCCGTTGAAAGCGACCTCGATCAGTTCGACGCTTCTTCCGGTGTATGGGGCTTGCGTGGTAAGCACTTGGATGGCGGCGCTGATGTCGCGCTTTTCAATTTCGAATTCAAATTCAATGAATTCCCGATAGGTTCCTTCCAGGGAAAGATAGAAGCTGTTGGTGTAATCGGGTTGCAAATAGACGCGCACCTGATAGATTCCGGCGTTTACGACCTGACTTGCCGGTATCTCCTCGCCGTTATGGAAGAAATGATAGGCGAAGACATCGTCCGAAAGAGCGGGATCGCTTATGACCCGAACTTCCTGAGCGGAACCGTCATAAACGAAGGTATTGGCGCCCAAAGCGAGTTCAACATCAGTTCCGATGAAGATGTAGTTGCTTGGAAAGTATTCAACCTCATAGTTTCTTCCTTCATTCCCGTCCACAAAAACCGCGCTCACCAGTTCGATCAGATATTGCTTCCCGACGATTTTTTCACCGTTTCCTTCCCGCCTCAATACGATTTCGACGCTGTCGCCTGCGGGAAGTTCATAGAGGACGCCGTCCCGGAAGAGTTTATAGGTCAAAGGTTTTTCAGGTTCGTTCAAAAAACTTTCAACCGCATCGGCAATTATCGTCAATTTTACTTTCTCGATTTCGAAAATGACATCCTGGGGCTTCGTGTAGGCATAATTGGGATTGGAAATGCCCACAACGGAAACGGTGTACCTGCCTGCGTTCCGGGGGGCAACCGGTGAACCGTCAAAACTCAGATGGACGAGAATCTCATCGCCGGGGATGGCATTGCTCACCCTTGTCTTGGGGACCTGGGGAAGGCCGTTGTAGGTTGTTTTGAGCGAGGCGGACAGGAATTCAATCGTCAGCGTCCGCTTCCTAATCTCAAACTTCCCTTCTACAAACTCCACGGCATAATTCGGATTGTCCCAGGAGCCATGGATTGTGTATGTCCCCGCATCGACACCGGGTTCCTTGAAGAGCGACACCCGCAGACTTTCCGGATTGTCCTGATAGCCGAAAGTGTCCTCATAAGTCCATTTCGTCTGGTCGACCAGCGGTTCGGTTTTGTCATATATGGCCGACTGATTGTGGATGACGACTTTCATCGGCCTCGGCCTGATGGTGTACACTCCGGATATGAATTCAACGGTGTAATTGGGATTCTCATAGGTTCCGGAAAGCGGGTAACTTCCGGCGCCTGTTCCCGGAGCCTCCGAGATTCTGATGTTGAGGTCATCGCCCGGGATCAAAGTGAAGGGGCTTGACTCGGAGACAACCCAAAGCACGTCGGCAATCGGATTGCCATATATGCTTTCCTGATCGAAGATTTTAATGGTCACATGCCTTTTTTCAATCACCAATTCGGCTTCCAGAACCAAGGTATGGTAATTGGGATGGCTGAGTTGGGCGGTGACCTGATAAGTCCCGGCCGCGGTTTTTCCGTTTCCGGAATAGACGACGGCCAACACATCCCCGTACTGCGTAATTAGGTTGTCAACGGCAAGCTCCTTGCTTTCGCCATCATAAACGAAACTGCCGTCGGGGAAGGAAACCCCGGTTATCTTGGCCTTTTGGATTGTATAATCCAGGCACAATCCGGAATCGGGCAACCTGTAATTCTCTTTGTCTTCGCCCTCAAGGCCCGTGACTTCCAGGCTGTAGCTTCCGGCATTGACAGCCTTGTTTCCGGTCATTGTCAGCGCCACATCGTCGCCCGCGACCTTGTTTTTGATTTCCGCATAAACAATCTTTTCGGAGCCGTCATAAACCAGACCCGAGAAACCGCTGTATTCGATTTCCACAGTCCGGCGAAAAATCCTCAAGGTCGCGGACATGACGGGTATCGTTTCATAGTTGGCGAAATCGCCGCTGAAGTGGGCAACAAACCAGTAACTTCCGGCGTTGAGCGCCTGTCCGTCCGTCAGGGCGCCGGAGTCAACGATGATTTGATAACTCACCGTTACTCCTTCCGGCAATTCTCCCTTGACTTCAAGCGTCTTGGGGGTCCCGTCATAAGGAACGGTCAGACCCTGGAAAGAGACCCCGCTTATGTCATATTTCGCTTTGTTAATTACCACTTCGACGCCCGCCGAGGCGGATTTCGATTGGCTTCCGTCGCTGACCGTGACGACGACGGTATAATAACCGCTCTGGACGACATCGGTCAATACAAGGGTCGCTTCTTCCGCGCCGACAAGCAAGTCTCCGTCTTTATACCACTTGTAAGTGAAATTGTTCAAACCGTGGACGGCTTCCGCCTGCAGCACCACCTCCTCGCCGTAGACGACCGGTCCGGAATAGCCGCTGATTGAAGCCGTGAAATCATCGATCTCCCACTCCGCCGTGAATTTGACATCGGAAGCGGGCAGGGTGAAGGTTGACGAAGCGTCGTAATATGCTCCGCCGTAGAACCAACCGAGGAACGTGTAACCGGGCTTTGAAACCTCCGGCAGGGTCACCTCTTCTTCAAATTTCTTTTGAATGACCAGGTCATCTTCGCCGTTATTGAAGGCGAAGGTAACATTGTAGGTGTTCCGGCTATAGTAGACTTTCAAAACCAAGCTTCCGTCACCGGCGATCGCCCCTTCCAAGAGGGAATCTTCATGCTCGGGATTAAAGGTGAAACCGATGAAAGCCAACACTTCCGCTTCCACATGGCTGTCTGTTTCTCCGTAAAACTCTTTGCTTTCCTTCAGTTCATAGAAACCGTCAAGACCTTCGAGGTAATGTTCAACCCAATAGCGGATGTCGCTCTGAGGAACGAACCTCGCCACAAGTTCCAAGTCGGAAGCGGGCATGGTTAAGACATAGATTGCGTCATTCGATTCAAGGCTGTTGCCCCAATACCAGCCGATGAAAGTGAAGCCGGTTGCCGGAATCGCTTCGACTGTGACGGAAGCGCCATACTCCACGAGACCGCCGTTTATATATCCGGGATCCCCTGCAACAACAACCGCAACGCTTCCTCTACCTTCAGCAACGGAAGACGCCTTGAATCTGTATTCATTAACTTGCCAATTGGCGGTGAAAGTCAGATTCCCTGTCGAGCCGGTGGGAATGACCACCTCCAGAGCGGGTTCGGAAAGATTCGTTCCCGTCCAGCCGATGAAGGTGTAACCTTCCTTCGTCGGATTGCCCAGTTGGATCGGATCAGAGATGACCGTGTAGGTCGCGGGGTTCCCGCTCACCGTTCCCCCGTCAAGGTCATAGGTGATTGTGTAGTTAATCAAATCATAGACGGCGAGCACCACTCTGCTCGAAGTGATGTCCGTGATGTCCGATGTTGCGTCCCATCTTCCTTCGTAACCCAGTCTCGGAGTCACTTCCGGGAATTCCGAAAGGGAAAGCGTCGAGTTGTAATCGACGTTGAATACCCTGTCCCCGCTGTCATCCCTGAAGGTGACGGTGAGCTGGATTACTTCAACGGAGAGTTCTTTTTCCAATGCCAGATAGTTGCTGCTTGTCGGAATGAACCGGACGACGAAGGAATTTGTTCCCGGAGCGGGCACGGTTTCAGGGTTCTTCCAGACGAAGACGCCGGATACGCTGGCGTTTCCGCCGCTCAAGACACTTTCCGAAAGGCTCTGTCCGGCATATATGCTTCCTGCCGTGGGCCAGAGCACCGCCGGTGTCGCCTTGTTGATCGTCAGCGTCGCTTCCAGACTCGGAATCTCATTGTAGTTGGAACTGACCGTGAAGGAAGCGGTGATGACATATGTTCCGGCATTAATGAAGACGAAAGGTG
>ENA-OWPA01001035-OWPA01001035.1-bioreactor-metagenome-genome-assembly--contig:-NODE-1035-length-22999-cov-19.723148_pt1 | contig 22999 bp, 25 predicted proteins | sample MGYA00238139_ERZ651803 | MGnify/ENA primary metagenome ERZ651803 (study PRJEB26909, sample SAMN07631231) | bioreactor metagenome | isolation source: Switchgrass digestor | place: USA: Dartmouth... | reverse complement strand
ACCTCCGCCGTCATCTGATACAATTCCGGAGGTATCTCTGCACCGATTTCGACATTATAATAAAGCATTCTTGCAAGCGGTTTATTTTCAACTATTTCTATATTGTGCTCCTTGGCAATTTCTTTTATCTTTAAAGCCAGATAATCGGCTCCTTTAGCCAACAGAACCGGCGCATCGGCTACATCTTTATCATATTTTATGGCAACAGCCAAATGGGTAGGGTTAGTTATAACCACATCTGCCTCAGGGACCTGCTGCATCATTCTTCTTCGGGAGACCTCCATCATTTTGCTTCTGATTTTACGTTTTACCTGAGGATCTCCTTCAGTCTGTTTAAACTCTTCTTTAACTTCCTCTTTTGTCATCCGCATTTCTTTTTTGAATTTGATTTTCTGGTAAATATAATCCGCCAGACCGATAAGCAGATATATCAAACTTATTTTTAGACCCAGGTCCAGTACAAGATCTCCTATAAGTGCCATTCCCTGATATAAATCCATATCATATAAAATCAGAAGGGTATTCCATTTGTTTTTTAGGGTACTGTATGCAACATAACCGATGACTATTATTTTTATGACTTCAATTCCCAGAGAAACCAATTTCTCCAGAGAAAACATCTTCTTAAAGCCTGTAATCGGATTTATTTTACTTAATTTAGGTTTGAGAGGTTTGGCTGACACGGTCCATTTAACCTGATACAGTACGACTGCAAAAGATACCACAACAGCTACGGCAAGTAAGGGAAGACTGGTTATTAGTATTTTTCCGACAGAAGATCTGAGAATTCCTTCGGCCGTTAAGGCCGTGAATTCCCCGTCAACCGCTTTTTCGAAATACTGAAAAAAGCTGCGAAAATTTTCTATAAACTTATTTCCCATAAATCCTATGAAAATTTTTAATGCAAGGAAAAAAGCCACCAATTCGACGGAAGTAGTAAACTCGTTACTTCTTGCCACCTGACCTTCTTTTCTTGCATCGGTCAGTTTTTTGGGGGTAGGTTCCTCTGTCTTTTCGGCACCCTCCGCAAAAAACTGCAGATGATAAGGCAGCATATTTTTTTGTCCGCTTATAATTTCCATATAATTGTGTTCCAACTATTCCACCTTATCCTTTGTTATTTACAAGTTGAAAAGTTTAATCAATTTTTTTATGTACCCGGGCCCGATGACATTAATTCTATAATCGTCTTCAGCATTTCCATCATTTTATTATATATAAAATCTCCAACCGAAGGTACGAGTCCGATAATCAGATAAAGAATAAAAAGTCCGACCACTATTTTCAACTGTATACCGATAACAAACATATTCATCTGCGGTGCCGCTTTTGCCAGGATGGCCAAAACAATATTCACCGTCAATATGGCCGCATACATAGGAAGTACAATTCTCATGGCTATTACAAAATAGTCTGCCACAAACTTCACCATCAGCCGGTACATATTAGGGGGAAATACCGCGTCTCCCAAGCCGATAACTTTAAAAGAATCCACCACCGCCCTGATAAAATAATGATGCAAATTGGTTATAAGCATCATCAGAAGAACCAGATAACCGTAAAGATTGGCGGATATGGATGTTTGGGTATTCGTCAGGGGATCCAATTGATTTATCATGGAAAAACCTATCTCCATATCCATTATCTGTCCGGCAAAAGACAAAATATGGTATGCAATATTCGAAAAATAACCCATTAAAACACCTGCAATCGTTTCCCTGACCACCAAAATTGCATATCCAATTACTCCGTCATATTCGGGCATGGACACAGGTACGGTATAATACAGTATTATGGCTAAAAATATGGAAAATCCCGCTTTTACTCTGACGGGAATATTCTTTAGCGAAAGAATCGGTGCGGTATAAACAAACCCGCTCATTCTGGCCAGTATTAAAAATAATATTTCCAAATTATCCAATCTGATTGTCATAACGCACTAATATAATAGCTAAAATTTGTAAACAGTTCCTGCATGAATTCTTTTATTGTTGTCAGCATCCAATTGCCACACAGTATTAGAATCAACAAAACCGCAATAAGTTTTGGGACAAAAGTGAGTGTTTGTTCCTGGATGGATGTAACGGTCTGCAATATACTCACTATCAGACCGACAATTAAGGATGCAAGTAATATGGGAGCCGCAACCTTAATTATTGTAAATATTGCATCCCTGGCTATGTCTATAACAACATTTTCATTCATAAATAACTCCTTTTAGTTTGAGCTTATCAGTAAAATGTCTTTACCAATTCTCCTATAATAAGATTCCAACCGTCGGCAAAAATAAACAGTAATATTTTAAACGGCATGGAAATCATGGTAGGCGGAAGCATCATCATACCCATTGACATCAGAGCCGACGCAACAACCATATCGATAATAACAAACGGTATGTATATCAAAAAACCTATTATAAAGGCTTTTCGAAGTTCGCTGATGATAAAGGACGGGATTATGACCGTAAGCGGTATGTCATCGACTGTTTCAACATTATCGATTTCCGCTATATCCATAAACAGTCTCAAATCCTTTACGTCCGTTTGCTCCAGCATGAAAGTTCTTAAAGGTGCAACTCCCGCTTTAAATGCTTCTTCCTCGGTAATTTCTCCTTTTGATAATGGCTGTATGGCCTTTTCGTTTATCTCGGTGAATACCGGAGACATAATGAAAAACGTCAGGAACAACGCCAACCCGGCCAATATCTGGTTGGGAGGTGTTGTATTAGTGCCCATGGCCGACCTTACAAAATGCAGGACTATGATAATCCTTGTAAAAGATGTTACCATAATCAATATGGACGGTGCCAGGCTTATAACCGTAAGTATCAGCAATATCCGCAAGGTGGCGGGCAGACTTTTCTCATCCTCATCCGTTTTCAATGTGAATTCGAGCGGTCCCAGAACACCGCTGACATTATTGCCGGTGTCTGAAACATTTTTATCCGTATCATCAGTTGTTATGGTATCCTCTATATTTGCAGCTGATACCTTTTTTACATTGGATAAGGACAGTAAACCTAATGCCAAAAGGAGCACGGCAATTACCATCCTTATCCCAAATTTTTTTAATTCCGATGCAATCATGGATACCAACCTTTACTCTTTTTTGCTTTTAAGCTTTTCAATTATTTGACTGAAAGATAATTTATCTCCCTCCTTAACCTCAAAGGTCAGGATTTTGTCTTTGTCAACTTCAGTTATATATGTAACATGGTCTTTCGAAACTCCCAAAACCACAAATTTGTCAGCAATTCTTACCAGCAGCAAAAGATTGTTTGAATTTACTTTAAACATTTCAATAATTTCAAAATTGCTGCTTTTTAACTGCCCCATCTTATATTTGCCTATAAACCTTGTTGTATAATAAGCGGCTATCAAAATGATAACCAATATTATACACAAACCGAGCAGTTGTAAAACATTATCCCATGCGGAAACCTTTTCGGAAACGGTTGTTTCCGGTGCATTTTTAAGTTTACTCAGTAACTCTTCCTCTTTATTGCTCTGTAAAAATATCAGGGTATTAAGTGACAGACTCATTTACCCCACAGCTTTCTTAACGGCCTCAAGCACTCTGTCAGCCTGAAACGGTTTAACGATAAAATCTTTTGCTCCCGATTGAATCGATTCGATAACCATTGCTTGCTGTCCCATGGCTGAACACATAATGACATTGGCTTTAGGATCGATTTCTTTTATCTTTTTCAATGCTTTTATACCGTCCATTTCCGGCATTGTAATATCCATCATTACGAGATCCGGTCTGGTTTCGGCATATTTTTCAACTGCTTTAATACCGTTTTCAGCTTCTCCGGCGATAGTGTAACCGTTTTTAACCAGGATATCTTTGATCATCATTCTCATAAATGCTGCATCATCACAGATTAAAATACTCTTTGCCATACCAACTCTCCTATCTAATGTAATATTTTCTGTCCTTGTTTGACTATTTCTGTCACTCTGATACCAAAAGCTTCTTCCATAACAACTACTTCACCCTTGGCAACGAATTTGCCGTTTACCAGAACATCTATCGGTTCACCGGCAAGTCTGTTAAGCTCAATAATCGTGCCGGGTGCAAAATCAAGAATTTCTTTAATGGATTTGCTTGTCCTGCCAAGTTCTACGGTTACCTCAAGCGGTACGTCCATCAACAAATCGATGTTTTCCGGTGGTACCGTTTGCGGCCCCGTAGGCGTAAACGGTGCAAACTGCGCCGGCTGTACATTAACGTCACGAACAGGTTGCTGCATATATGGTGATTGATTTGGAATATATGGTGTTTGATTTGACATATATCCCGAAGGCATGCTTGCTTGTTGTGACATTTTCAGCCCCCTTTCATCATCTTTGGGAGTAGTTTCAGGTTTATTCTCCCTGGTCCCAACCGGTTCTTCCGGCTGAGCGGAATGAGCATTAATAAATTCTCTATAAAGATTTCTTGCAAAATCGAATGGATAAAGCTGCATTAATATGCTGTCAACCAAATCGCCGATTACCATATGAAAGGATACCTTAACAAAGGAACCTTTCAGGAAATCCGCTATATTCTCGCCGCTGACTGTATCCCCCATGTCAACTACGGTTGCAGACGGCGGCGTAATTGATACTCTTTTTTCAAGCATTGAAGAGATCGAAGTGGCTGCCGAACCCATCATCTGGTTCATGGCCTCGCATATGGCACTCAAATGCATTTCCGATAATTCGCCGTCAATATTTGTTCCGTTACCGCCCATCATCAGATCGGTAATAATTTTAACGTCTTTTTCTTTTAAAATCAAAATATTATTACCGTCCAGACCGTTTTCATAATAAATCTGAATAAACACACAAGGTCTGTCATAGCTGTTGGCTACATCCTTCCAGGTAGCATATTCTACAACGGGAGTTGTAATAGTAACTTTTTGATTTACTAAGGCAAACAGAGTTGTCGCGGCAGTACCCATACTGATATTGGATATTTCGCCTATGGCATCTTTTTCGGCGTCCGTCAGCGTCTCTGTTTCATTTTTTTCGTGGTCATCTGCTCCTGCTCCCAAACCATTAAGCAGGGCATTTATCTCTTCTTGGGACAACATTCCATCCATAGTCTGTTACTCCTCTCCATGTATAATTGACGAAATCTTAACTGCATATGAACCCGAATAAGCACCCGGAAGAGCAGTGAATTTATACAAATTTCCAACGTAAACAGCCAGCTCATCGGTTACTTTGGTATTAAGCTTTATGATATCACCCCGCTGCATGTTCATAAAATCATTAACCGATATTGTGCTTTTGCCAAGTATGGCTCTTATTGGAACTTTTGCTTTCGATATCGCAATTTCTATTAACTCTTTGTAGGATTTATTATCACTTGTCTTCATTGTTGAATACCAATATTTTGTATTCAACTTGTCTATGACTTTTTCAAGACAAACATACGGCAGGCATAAATTCATCATGCCTTCTATATTACCGATTTTAATATTCAAGGTAACAATTGAAATCATCTCACTGGGAGAAATAATCTGGGCAAATTGTGAATTGGTTTCAATCCTTACAAGCCTAGGTTCAAGCGCTATAACATTTGCCCAGGGATCCCTCAGCAGATTGGTGCATATAACAAATATCCGCTCAATAATGGAAAGCTCTATTTCAGAAAACTCTCTCGGTTTTTCAAGAGGATATCCTCCTCCTCCAAGCATCCTGTCAACAATCGCATACCCGAGATTTGTTGACATCTCCATGATGATATTCCCCTCTAAAGGAGAAAATTCAATTATCCCCAATAAAACCGGATTTGACAGGGCATTGGTAAATTCTGAAAATGTTACCGCTTCCGAGTTGACAACCTCAACCTGTACACTCTTTCTTAAGTAAGCCGGAAGATTGGTAGACAAAAGTCTTCCGTAATGTTCAAATATAATGTTCAGTGTCCGCAGATGTTCTTTCGAAAACTTGGACGGTCTTTTAAAATCATAGTTTTTTATATTTTTTTCGCTGGTCTGCTTGAAATCCTCCGCATCAAGTTCACCGCTGCTTAAAGCAGCCAGCAGGTTGTCTATTTCATGTTGGGTTAAGACGTCGCCCATATATCTACCTCCTAGGTTTTACACCACCCATAATACCACAAAATTACCGTAATATCATCATTTTTCTTAATTATACATTATATTTCCGAATGATACATTGATAATAAAGTCGGATTTAAAAAGTTCCTGAATGCGGACAAGAACCTGACTCTTAATTTTGTCCTTTTTTTCAGGTATTTCATCTTTTGTGTATTTGGCAAATTCATCTGTTACAATTTCTTTAATATTGTTCTCATACTGTGATATATATGGCTGGAGTTTTTCGTAATCATCATGGGTCTTGTTAAGAGATAATGACAAATATAATACGGCATAATGATCTTTACCGTCATCGTTGTCTTTAAGTCTGCATGTCAGCTTATCAGAAAACAAATAAGTTTCGATATCCGACACACTGAGATTTTCAATATTATTCTCAGGAGATTCGAGTTCCAAATCAACCAACTGGGCAACTTTATCTACCAGTTTTATTGTTTTATTTGCCGCAGGTACCATGACAAAAATCAAAACTGCGGAAAGTACAATATTCACCAGACACATTGCCATTATAATAATTGTTAATATATTTTTTTTCATCTAAGTCTCACCTTTTCTATGTAATTTTTATCTGCCGCTGTACTCATTATATATCCTGATTTCGATTCTCCGGTTTTTGGCTCTTCCTTCCGGTGTACTGTTATCCGCAACCGGTTCATATTCCCCTCTGCCTGAATATTTCAGCCTCTCAGGGTCAAGATTGCATTTATCTATCAGGTATTCGGCAGCATTTATTGCCCTTGCGGATGACAGCCAGTTATTGTTTTTATAAATATTGCTTTTGCTGACGGGAACATTATCCGTATGCCCGATAATCTCTATAATATAGCCGTCAAAATTCTTTAAAACCTCTCCGATTTTCGAAAGAATCGGCTCAGCTTCGGGCCTGAGTTCTGCCTTGCCGGAATCAAACAGGATTGAGCCTCTCATCGAAAGCTGAACATATCTATATTCAGGATCTATGCTAAGTTCCACATAATTGCCGATATCATTCTCTTCGACCAGATCTTCGACGGTTTCGTACATCTTGCCGGATACTTCCTGCATTTTTTCCTTAATCACTTCATATGCTTCGTCGATTTCCGAAGCACTTCCTTCGGACGATGAATCTGTTTCATCTTCTGTCTCTGTTTCTGTTCCGTTTACGGTATTGCTTATATAATCATCAAGATTATTAAGCTGAGTCATTCCCGAAGTAATAAGCGGTCCGTCGCCCAACTCATCCGTTCCTTCAAATATGCCGAAGGAGTTGGACATTGATATTGCTATGTTCTGAAACTTTGATTCATTCATGTCCGACATGGCAAAAAGCATTACAAAAAAGCACAGTAAAAGGTTCATCAAATCGGCAAAGGTATTAAGCCATGGTTTATCGCCCCCGCCGGTATCCGTCCTCCTTTTTCTAGCCAATATTTTCACCGCCTTCTTCTTCATTAAAAGCACGTTTACGGGACGGCGACAAGAAGGACTTTAACTTCTCCTCAATTACTCTGGGGTTTTCTCCGGCCTGAATGGATAAAAGCCCTTCCACCATCAGCTCTTTTTCCATGATTTCATTGGCATTTTTTGATTTAAGTTTTGTCGATATCGGAATACATATCCAGTTGGCCAATATGGATCCGTAAAAGGTGGTAACCAGAGCAACCGACATTTGAGGTCCTATTGTCTCAGGGTTTTGCATTTGCCTCAACATATTTATAAGTCCTATTAAGGTTCCTATCATACCCCAGGCAGGTCCCATTGCGGCTAAAGAATCCCAGAATCCGGTTACCTCCGCATGTCTGTCTTCTATGCAATTAAGTTCCGTTTCCAGGATGCTTCTTACCAATTCCGGATCGGTACCGTCGACAATTAATAAAACCCCTTTTTTCAAAAACTCATCGTCAATTCCGTTGGCCGCTTCTTCAAGAGCCAAAAGTCCTTCCTTTCTTGCTATATTGGATAACGCTATAATCTGCCTTATGGTATCTTCTTCATTGGTTTTCCTGACTTTTAAAATTAAAGCGAAACTTTTCAGGTAATTCAAAAAAGTCTTTAAATCCGGAGCCATGATAAGCACACAGCAGAACGCCCCTCCGAAAGTAATCATTATAGACGGAACATCATAAAAGTTTCCCAAATAATCCATAGGATTACCGTAAAGAATTCCAAATACAACCAGAGCCGCACACAATATCAATCCCAAAACGGATGCTAAATCCAAAATTGCCACCTTCCATCCTTTTAAATTTATAATCTTTTGTTGATCTATTTGAATTTAAATAATATCCCATTTTTAATTTTCGAAAATATGTGTTTTATAGATACGATAATATACATAATATTCTATAAATCTCTGTTATATATCTCTTTTTTGTATAATATTACTAAATTTCTTATCTCCTGTCTACTTTCTTTTACAATAATTTTATTACCTGTGGTTAATGTTATTACCGTATCGGGCAATTCTTCCACCCGTTCTATCAAATCCGCATTTATGGTCAGCTTATTTCCGTTTAATTTCGTGACCTCAATCATTTCTTACCTCCCGTCAGTTTATTGGGATCGGGTGGCGGCCTTAAAAGCCGCCACCCGCACTGGATTTTTAATTATCTCTTAAGATTTATAAGCTCTTCCAAAAGGGTATCCGAAGTAGTTATAATTCTTGAATTAGCCTGGAAACCTCTCTGAGTGGTAATCATATCTGTAAACTGCTGCGCCAAATCCACATTTGACATTTCCAGAACACCGGTTGTAAGGCTTCCTCCGCCTTCCGTAGGATCCTTGCCGATTCCGTCAAAATCACCGGAGTTTTGTGTGGCTCTGAACATGCTGTTTCCTATGGCTTCCAAACCTGCCGGGTTTGCAAAAGTCGCAACCACAATCTGGCCGAGCAGCTTGCTGTCTCCGTTACTGTATTTCCCGTAGATTTTACCGGAAGCATCAATGCTGACACCCGTCATCTGCCCGGCCGGCTTTCCTCCGCCGATACCTTCTATGCTTCCTCTGTTGGCTTCCAGACTGGAACTGCCGCTGCTGGCATACATGGTTATCTGCGAAAAATCTATTTCTATGTTACTGAACGGATTGTCTCCGGTACTTCCGGCAGCGCCTATGGAAAAGTTTACGGTTTTATTGCCGCTGGTAGTAGTGCTGTTAATGCTGTCTCCCACACTGACGAAAGCTCCGGTCGCATTGTTAAATGTTAAATTCACACCGTTTCCCGATTTATTGAAGGTTACTTTGCCTGATTCCGAATCAACACTGCTCACTGTATAGCTCATTCCGCCAAAAGTAAAGCTGGTAATGCTGGAGCCTTTATATGTGGTTTTTCCGTTTGATATTTCCTTTGTAACAAATATGGACTGATCGTTTTCATCCAATATATCAGTAATTTCAACGGAATAAACATTGTTTTTATCAGCAGCCGCCTGGCTTACCTTGAATTGCGCTTTATAGAGATGGCCTGTTTTATCATAGAAATTCAGGGTGAACATCTTACCGGTCGCATTATAAGCAACCTGGGTATCCTTATTGTCTATATTACCTGAAACATATGCCTTGGTCGTAGCTTCCGGTTCCGCATACATATTTTCTGGTGACATAATTCTCAGCGGCGAAACAGTTCCGGCTACTGTCTTGGTCGGATCATTCGGATCAACCTGCCATCCCATAACCAGAGCACCTGCAGGTGTGCATAAATTTCCCTGTGCATCTATGTTAAACGAACCTGCTTTGGTGAAATAATTCGTTCCGCCATAGTTAACTATAAAGAAGCCGTCTCCTTCGATCATGACATCGAAGGGGTTGTCCGTTCTTTGAGAAGCCCCGGACACATCCATGGATGTGGTGATGGACGCCACGGTCGATCCTAAGCCTATCTGCATTGCGTTGCGTCCGGCGGTACCTGTTGATGAGTTGGGCCCCGTAGCACTCTGCGTTGTCTGATAAAGAATATCTGAAAAAGTAACGGAACTTGCTTTAAATCCGATTGTATTTACATTGGAAATATTATTACCTATAACATCCATTTTTGTCTGGTGAACCTTAAGCCCCGATACACCAGAGAATAATGCTCTCATCATAATTAAATGACCTCCTTTATGTGCTTTAAAACAGTTGTATCCAATCTGTCAGTCATGGATACGAAAGCCTCCGTAAGGTCCGGCTTTATATGATTACTGCCCCGTCAATATTGGTGAATACGTTCTCTTCTCCTTCGTTTACCGCTGTGATTACCGTGTTGTTTTTTATACTGACGATAAAAGCAAGATTGTCCACCAATACCAATGATTCTTTTATACCCTTCTCCGAAGCCATTTTGGCACCGCTTAGCAGCCGTCTGTATTGCTCATCGGTCAGATCTATGTTTCTGCTGGCAAGTCGTTCATTGGCATGTTTGGAAAATTTTAACTGTATTCCATTTATGTCTGCCTGTTTTTCTTCCAGAATCTCATGGAACGTTTTTTCCGTACCCTGCAACCCGGTTCTGGCCGAATTAACGCTGCCGTTTAATCTGCCTGCCACAGGCAATACGGAAGGTATTTTCCCTATAGGAATATTGTTTATGGATATGTTATTCATAGCAATCACTCCACTTCTTCCGACTCATTCGTTCCGTCCGACTCTGATTTAAGCAGTTTCGTCATCGCCGGTTTCCTCATCCTCACCGGTTTCTGCCTTGGAATTTTTAATTGTTATTGTAATCATATTCTTTACTACGGTCGACAGGGGATCGTTAAACTTAACTGTTACACTGTATGTACCGTCCGGCGCATTCTCAAACACCGATTTGTCAATTATCACCTTGTTGCCTTTGATAGTAACAACAGATGAATCAAGAAGAATATTGTCAACTATGACGGCAATTTCATCCGCTTTTGCTTCTCCCTCGCCCCAATTTACCTCAAAGCTTACATCCTCGGGATTCTCGGCGTCATAGACCAAATCCGCCTTTTTATTTATGCGGGGCTTACCCGTTTCAAGGATATAAGTATCGTCAATCACGTTTTCAATATCATCGGTTGAATATAACTTACCGTTAATTGATATTTTGGCTTTCCCGTTGGTAATCGTAACATAATCCACTCTGCCGCTTTGATAATTATCGCTTCCGGTGGTGCTGCCGGTCTTTACAGTGACATATTTGCCGACCAGACTCAGAGCCTGTGAATTGGTTGCCATCGTGTTCAGATTTTGCATTTGCTCCAACTCGGAAAATGTGGCAAGCTGGGCAACATATTCGGTATTTGAAGCAGGATCAAGCGGATCCTGATATTTCATCTGTGTCACAAGAAGTTTTAAAAAAGCGTCTTTGCCTAAGGTATTGCCGCTTTTACTGCTGCCGGCGGTGCCGGTGTTGGTCGATACGATCTTACCGTTTTCAACAGGTTGTATTAATTCACCCATGACTTCCCTCCTTTTTTATTCTAAGCAATCTATGCCGTATAATCGATATTATGTCCGCTTAATCCCGGGATACCTGCCGTGTCCTTCTCAACCGGTTCTTCACTCATGGCTACGGCTTCTTCGATGGTGATTTTTCGTCCGCCGCCTTCATTCTTCTGCTGTGTATTGTCATGTTCGTCTGAACCGCCGTTTTGCTCAAACGAATAACCGGCTACGGTGACCTCGATGCTTTCAACTCTTATGCCCTGTTGTGTTAAAGTTTCTTTTAAAGAGAACATCTGTCCTTCCACGGCTTCCTTGGCAGCTTCATTCTCTACCACCATACGGGCGGACACCGCACCTTCTTCGTTGGAACTTATAGTCAGACTGACTTTGCCGAGATGTTCCGGATACAGCTTAAGTTCCATTGTGGTTTGTCCGGGCTTGGTCATTATACGCACCTGTTCGACAATTTCACGGGCAATATCCTTAATGCTATAAAGCCTTACATTGTTGTCAGAAAACTCAACTACGGCTTTATCAAAACGGGCATCCAGTTTATTAAGGAATGCCTCAAATCCGTCGGTCAAACCGGAATTTTCATCCTGCTTTTCTGTATCTGCCTGTTTTTCTTTATCTTCGGTTGTTTCGACCGATTTAACGTTGTCGGAATCCGCGTTTTCGGAAATACCGCTTATTTTGTCCGTTTCAGCTTTCGTTTCCTTTGTCTGTTTTATTTCTTCGATATCTGCAGTATCTTCAGCCGCGGTTTGAATTACTTCGCCGTCGTTCAAATCACTGTTGTTTCCCAAAGTAACGCCGTAATTTTCAAGAAGGTTTTTGATTTCGTCACGGGTAAGATCCGTATCTGCTTTGATATCTTCCACAATCGTTGTAAGATTGCGGTAGGTATCGTTAATCTGTTCATTAAGAAGCAGAACGGTGGAATCGGCGGCACCGCAGTCATAAAGAACCAGCTGCTTTACTGTCTCCGGTTCCAAAAGATCAAGGGCATCAAGACCCAGGTCCGACATCATCCGGTCAAAATCATCCTCTGTCAAATCCAATGCTTCCATTATGGCATTGCGTATTTGCTCCAGCATGTTCATAATTTGCACGGCTAAATTTTCGGCGTTCCCGGCATCATTGTCTTTATCCGTCTTTTCATCAGACACCCGATCTGTTCTGTCATTTTTGATATTTTCCGCCTTTTCAGGTGCCGATTTGCCGGCGGTACGCACAGTGCCTATATCCTTGTTCCGCTTTTCTGCTTTCTTTTGTCCGGCTTTTGTTTTTATACTGTTGTCACTTACGTTTTTAACGCTTTTTGCCGATGTCGTGTAACTGATTTCTCCTGTGTCGGATGTATTTGCGGAACCGGCACAGCCGCCGAGTAAAATATCAAAATCACTTTGACCGCTTTTTTTGGCAAATGTATTTCGTTCGGATATGTTCCCTGTTCTTAATGTGGCGTTTATCGCAATGTTTTGCAGTACCATTTCTTTACTCCCTCCTTTCTTCTTGGCAATTTTAATAACGAAATTTATCAGCAACAGGGATGATAATCCCTGATGTGATCACGTTAAGTTACGATTTAATCGGACTGTGTGGCCTGAGCCAGCCTTTCCTCGTCCATGTCAAGCATCTTCTTGGTGATTTTTGCCGCCGTAACCTTGTCCATCTCTCCCAATATTTTTGCACTTTCTGACGGTTTCATGGCCAGAAGTATTTTTGCCACCGATCCTACGTCGGCAGTCATGGTCTCAAAAATATCTGCCGCAGCCTTGGGATCCATCTTTCTGTATATGTCTGCTTTTTCCTGTATTGCATCCGAATATTCAAGCTGTTCGACTACTTGTCTGTATATTGTTTCGGCATTTGCGGGGTTAATTTTCTCGTAGAACTTCTTATATTCTTCCAAATCGGGAGCCTTTTCCGCAAAGACCACTTTTTCGTCAAATTCCTTCTGCCTTTCTTCAAACTCCTTCTGATTTTCCTCAAATTGCTTCAGTCTGTCAATTTCGGCCATCAGTTCTGCCTTTTCAGCCTCATGTTCCTTGTTGCTTTCTTCCAGTTCCCTGATTGTTCCTTCCAGTTCTTTTATTTTCGCTATGGCTTCCGCCAGAGATTTGTATTCATAATCGTTTTCTTTGGCCAGCTGTTCTTCCGAAACTTTCGGAAGGATTTTGTTTAAAATAGGTACATCCTTTATAATAGGCCTTAAGACTCCGGAACCGAATCCTCCTACGTCAAATTTGATTAATAACCCCAATACTATAAACCATAAAACGGCAATCGCAATGGAAATCAAAACCGTCAAAACCTTGCTGCCAGATTTCTCCGTTCCTAAATTATTTTTTGCTTTTGCCATTATCTTTCCTCCTTGTGCAACTGTAAGCTGCCATATTTATAACTGTTGTGTTCATCTATCTCTTTCCGTTCCTCGGTTTCATACTCCGTCATATATTCCTGCCAGGCTTTTTCCTTGAGTTTTTCATGTGTCTTTCTTTCCGTCATTGCCTCATTGAGGCGTTTTCTGGCTGCTTCCAGGCGTTTTTCTGCCGCTTTGACAACAGCGGTCTGATTCTCGATCATTCGGTTCATTATGCTGACGGCATCCGAAAGCTGTCTCATTTTTTTTATATTTAACCTGCCCTTATTAAGCAACCGCTGCTCATTCTCATAAGCCAGCTTCTTCTGTTTCATGTTATTGAGCATTTCTTCTTCCCTGTTTAAATTGGCTAAGGCATTGGCATATGCCAGCTTTGCCTGATCCTCCAGTTTAATTTTTATCTTAAGTATGCTTTCCATTCTGTAACGGAACTTTTTCATTCTTTATCAAATATCTCCTTTAACATGGCAATCTCCTGCTCAAAATCATATTTGTCATATGTCTCCTGCATAAGATATTCGTTAACCTTTTTTATTTTCGAGATTGCATAATCAATATCCGAATTGGAACCGCTTTTGTACGCCCCGATATTTATCAAATCTTCCGCATCCTGATAGGTTGCGAGAACATTTTTTAATTTGTTTGCCGCTTTCTTGTGTTCATCCGTAACAATCTGGCTCATAACCCTAGAAATGCTTTGTAATACGTCAATGGCGGGATAGTGATTTTTATGAGCCAGTTTCCTTGACAGCATTATATGACCGTCCAGAATACTTCTCGCAGTATCGGTAATAGGTTCATTAAAATCGTCGCCGTCAACCAATACGGTATAAAGTCCTGTAATCGAACCTTTGTCCGAATTACCGGCTCTTTCAAGAAGTTTCGGCATCTCTGAATATACGCTGGGCGGATATCCTCTTGATACGGGCGGTTCTCCCGAAGCAAGCCCTATCTCCCTTTGCGCCATGCAAAATCTTGTCAGGGAATCCATCATGAGAAGAACATCCTTCCCCTGATCCCTGAAATATTCCGCAATGGCAACCGCAGTTTTTGCCGCCTTTTTTCGGATTAAAGCCGGTTTATCCGATGTGGCTACGACAACGACTGAGCGTCTTAATCCTTCTTCTCCTAAATCCCTTTCCAAAAACTCACGTACTTCCCTGCCCCGCTCTCCGATAAGCGCTATCACATTTATATCGGCTTTGGTATTTCTTGCGAACATACCGAGCAGGGTGCTCTTTCCGACGCCGCTGCCTGCAAATATTCCTATTCTTTGACCTTTCCCGACAGTTATAAGACCGTCAACGGCCTTTACTCCAAGGGGCAGTACATCGCTTATTATTTTTCTTTTTAACGGATCGGGAGGTGCAGCCTCCGCATCATAAAATTTATTGTATTTTATCTTTGAACCGTCCATGGGATTGCCGAGCCCGTCAATAACCTTTCCCAGAAGCTCTTCCCCTACAGGTACTCTAAAAGATGAGCCGGTGTTTTCGACCAGGTTCCCGATACCCACTCCTGTCATATCGTCATAAGGCATTAAAAGTATTCTGTTGTCCTGAAAGCCTACCACTTCCGCCAGCTTTTTGCTTTTATCGCTGCATGTTATACAGCAGACATCGTTTAAATTTGAAGCCGGCCCCGTGGCTTCCATGGTCAGGCCGACCATTTTCTCTATTTTTCCGTATTCCTTATAGTAATTTTTATCCAACAGGTGTCTGTATTTCTCGATGTTGAAAATATCCATCCGATCCTACCCTCTACGCATAAACATAGACAGATTTATGCAAGCACAATGTAATATAGTCAGATTATGTAATTACCGTCCTTGCGGTATTATTTGCGATTTTAAATACATGCAAGCAGCTTTAAATCATTTACAAGATTATCGAGCTGGACATTCAGGCTGCAATCTATAACTTTATTCTCACTTTCGATAAGGCATTGGTTCTTCTCCAATGACGAATCCTGCGAAATCTGTATCCCGCAGCCGACTATCCCTTCGAGATACTCTTTTTTTGTCAGCAGCAAATCATAGTCATAACTGCTTACCCGGATATTGTATGAATCCAAATTGTCATAAGCTCTAAGCCCTTTCTCAACCAGATAAAGAATAATATCATTCTTGTCCTCTACCAGAATTCCGGTTATTTTTGTTACCAGTGAAGCAATCAGATCGGCAACTTTTCCTTCAATCTGACTGAGTTTGCTTTCATACTCTCTTTCCTGTCTGATTTTTTGCTCTTCAAGTTCCTGTTTTAATTTTTCAACTTCCTGACAGGCTTTTTTTAATCCTTCATCATAACCTTTACTTGATGCTTCTCTGAAAGCATTTTCCTTGATTTTTGCCGCTTCCAGTTTTGCCTCATCCAGTATCCGGGCTGCCTTGTTTTTGGCATTTTCAATAATTATTCCCGCCTCTTTTTTCTGTTCCTCTTCAGAACTAATCTGATCTACGACAACAGCCTGGATACCTCCCTTAAATTTTTCTTCTCCGTCAGCCATATTGGTCATATTCAACCGTCTGGCCTCTATCTCCGGATCCCTGTCTTTATAATCAATCAAAATCTTGCTGCCGGTTTTATACTGGACCGCATACGCCTTAATAATATTAGACAATTATCTCGTCACCTCCGCCTCTGGATATGATAATTTCAGAAGAATCCTCCAGTTTCCTGATGATGTTGACAATTCTCTGCTGAGCTTCTTCAACATCCTTCAAGCGGACAGGTCCCATATATTCCATATCCTCTTTTATCATTGCAGCAAGTCTCTTGGACATATTGTTAAAGATAACATTCTGAACTTCTTCGGTAGCGCCTTTAAGGGCAACAGCGAGCTCATTATTGTCGACTTCTCTGAGAACTCTCTGTATGGATCTGTCATCAAGGCTAAGAATATCTTCAAATACGAACATCTTCTTGCGAATTTCATCGGCAAGTTCAGGATCCTCTATCTCCAATGTTTCCATAATATGTTTTTCGGTACCGCGATCTACGGTATTTAATATCTCTACGATTGCATCCACGCCACCGACAATCGTGTAATCCTGATTCACCAGCGAAGCCAGCTTACGTTCCAAAATCTTTTCGACTTCCTTAATCACATCCGGTGACGTTCTGTCCATCGTTGCTATTCTCTTGGCTACATCCGCCTGTTTATCCGGCGATAACCCTGATATAATCGAAGCGGCTTGGGATGTAGGAAGGTAAGACAAAATCAGCGCTATGGTCTGAGGATGCTCGTCCTGTATAAAGTTCAAAAGCTGAGTCGCATCTGCCTTCCGCACAAATTCGAACGGCCGCACCTGCAATGACGCAGTAAGTCTTCCTATTACTTCTCTTGCTTTTTCGGCACCAAGAGCTTTCTCCAAAAGTTCCTTTGCATAGTTGATGCCGCCTTCGGCTATGTACTGCTGAGCAAGACATAATTCATAAAACTCATCCAAAACCATATCCTTGGTAGCTGCAGAAACGCTACGGGTATTGGCAATCTCCAATGTCAATGCTTCAATTTCATCTTCTCTCAAATGTTTAAAGATATTAGCCGAACGCTCCGGTCCTAAAGTTATCAGCAATATGGCTGCCTTTTGCAGTCCCGATAAATCATTCGCTGTCTTTGGCACTTTAATTTTTCCTCCTTACTCCCAATCTTCGTTTAACCAGTTACGAAGAAGCTGTGCAACCGCATCCGGCTTCTCATCAACAAATTTCTCGATCATCTTGCGTACATCGGATTTTTCAGAGAAATCAATATCTTCAATCGGTTTTTGATCTTTAGTTGTAGCCAAAAGCTCCTCGACAGACAATTCGGGCTCCAATTCGGTAACCTCCACAGGTCTGAACGCTTTGAAAACAACAAAGAATATCAGAGCAACAATCAGAACCGCCAGGATAATTTGCAGGTAATCCGTCCAATTCCTGACCTTAACTTCTTTAGGAATAAATACGGGTTGCTCTATTGCTGTTATCTGAATATTGTTTTGCGGTATACCCGTCGCCATGGACACCATAGATATAATATCCTGGTCTACTTCCAGTTTGGTTCCTTCACTGTTGGCTCTGACATATTCATTAAATGTCATATCTTCTAAAGAACCGTTTTCCTCCAATTCTTCCTCGGTAATGGTTACTATTTTCCGAAGAAGAATGCTTACGGAAGATTCCTCCGGTATTATCGCCCCTACTTCATACTCCGTATTGGTAACCCTTTCGTTGGGTAAATAATCGAACTCTTCTATTTTCACACTGCCGCTGCTGCTGGAAGTATCCTGTATCATGTAATCCGTCTCATCATTTGAAGATGTACCCGGTATTCCTTCTCCTTGTGTGCCGGCATTCTCCGAATTGTATGTATAACTGTGGCTGTATAATCCCTGTTCCTGCCCGTCGGCCGGAATATATTCGGTATATAATTCAGTGACTTTATCGAAATCCAAAACCAGATTCGGCATGATAACCACATCATCATATCCGCTTTTTATAAGGCCCATGTACAAATTATTGATGAATGTGTTACGGAGCATTTCGCGGTATTCCTCTTTTGATCTGGCACTTCCGGAATATAAATCCTCGGCGCCGCCGAAAAGCAGGTTTCCGTTTTGATCAGCCACTTTTATATTATCTGTAGTTTTGTTGCCGATAACCGAAGCCACCACTTCCGCAATGGTTTCAGCCGTCTCAGCCTTAAAATTATTATCTACCGTAAGAAGGACGCTGGCGCTGGTATCTTGCTGGGTGGATAAAATAGAGTTAGTATTGTCCACCGGAATATAATATACTTCCGCGTCTTTTACGCCTTCCATGCTTTTGATGTATTTCTTCAACTGATTTTGTATGTATAGATTTAGTTTCAGATTACGATCACTGTTTGTCGTACTAAGACTGTTATTTAAGAGCTTGTCCAGGGAAATGCCTGTCGATGGCATATCATTACTGGCAAGCAGCAAAACAGCATCAGAATATTTTTTTGCATCAACCATAACAGTCAGATTATCAGAACCGAGTTTATGTTTAATTTCTTCCGATTCAAGCAAATCTACAATTTCACTTGCTTCTTTCGTATTCTCTGCAACGGTCAGTTCCCTGTATTCAACACGATTCGTTATGTACAACAATAATATGAATGCCAGAATAATTACGCTTACAACACTTATAAGAATCGTTTTTTGCTTTGCCGTATATTTGTTCCAAAAAGCTACAATCTTTTCGGATATGTTTTTCAGCCTTTCTGCCATTATCCCTACTCCTAGAACATAAAATTTATGTATTAATTATTCTAAAATTGCAGATTCATTATTTCCTTATATGCTTCCATTACCTGATTCCGCACTGCGACTGTAAACTGCAATGCCAGGTTTGCTTTTTGCTGCGCTATCTGCAAATCGTGGGTGTTATCCAAAAGGCCGAGTGAAAATGCAATCTCAGCTTCTTCAGCTTCGTTTGTATAACGATTTGTTTCTTCAATCATGTTTGCCGCAGCCTGAAATATCGTCTCAAAAGCCGCATTTCTGTTCTCCTTGGCCGTAGTTGCGGATCCTGCGGCGTATTTGCTTAATTCATTCAAACTTCCTATACCTGCTATGTTCATTATTTATCCAAACCCTCCTATTTGCCGACTTCCAAACCTTTCATTGCCATATTTTTTGTGGCGTTAAATGCCGTAACGTTGGCCTCGTAAGATCTTGTTGCATCAATTAAATCCGTCATTTCCTGAAGTATGTTAACATTGGGATAAGATACATAACCGTCTTCATCGGCATCCGGATGACTTGGATCATAAACTTTTCGCAAAGGGGTTACATTATCTTCTATAATACGGGTCACCTTAACTCCGCTACCGGATGTTCCGGCTGATTTCATAAAAACTTCTTCGAACGGTGTGACATTCTTTTCGGAAAATACCACTGTCTTTCGCCTGTAAGGTTCACCGTTCTCATCTCTCGTAGTATTTACATTTGCAATATTTTGCGATATTACATCCATCCTGAGTCTTTGAGCGCTCATACCACTGGCACTGATATTCATTCCGCTAAATATTGACATTCCTGTTCCTCCTCAACAGATTATTTGTAGTTCTGCAATACCATCTTCAGTCTGCCGAATTCCTGTGTGATGGAATCCATAATTGCGCTGTATTTTATGTAGTTTTCAGCCAAATTTGCCGATTCGGTATCTATATCAACATTATTGCCGTCCAAACGATAACTCAAATTGGAATAATCGGTGTATACCTGAGGTTTAATTCTGTCCGCCCGAATGCCGGCAACCCGTTTGTCAAGGGAATTGTCACCGGTAAGGGCCGTCATCAGCAACGACTCAAATCTCACATCTTTTCTTTTATATCCCGGTGTACTTACGTTTGCAATATTATTGACGATAACCTCATTCCTCTTCCAGCTGGCATCGGCAGCCGTCTTCAAAACATTTATATAATTAAAAGCATTAGAATTTATCATTGTCCCACTACCTCCATTTCATAATTATAATAAATTCTACAAAAAACACAAGATATATCTGTAAAATTAGTATGATTGTACCATATATTGTATAAAACTGAACATTTTTAAGATAAAAAAGCACATTTTTTCCTTATCCGTTTGTCGAAATAGATTGCTTTATGACCAATAATAAGCTAACTCTATTATCCTAGCAAAACGATAATAATTAAATAGGAAATTCGAATGAATTTCCCATTTTTCACGAAAATTTTCACTTTAAGCCCACGCCGGTTGAGGGTTCAATGAACAGGTAATCAGAAAGAATATGCCATTAAGCCTAAAAAAAAAGATTTATGGGCATACCCCCACAAATCTTTCAACCTTACTTATGCTGCAGATTTTTCAGTTCATCAAATACCACATCATTCAGCACTTTTATATATGTTCCTTTCATTCCGGAGGAACGGGATTCAATAACACCGGCACTTTCAAATTTTCTAAGAGCATTGACAATAACTGATCTGGTAATTCCGACTCGGTCTGCAATCTTGCTTGCCACCAGAATGCCTTCGTTTCCTTTTAGTTCGCTAAATATGTGCTGAATTGCTTCCAATTCAGAAAATGACAAGGTACTTATCGCCGATTTTACAATCTGAATTTTTCTGTTCTCTTCGGCATTTTCTTCATTGACCGAGCGCATCATCTCAAGACCTACAACGGTTGTACCGTACTCGCTTAATATAATATCATCTATTGTGTATTGGTTTCCGACTCTGTAGATAAATAAGGTTCCGAGCCTTTCACCGGCTATATCAATCGGGGTGATAATTGCCGTGTAATTTTCCACTCCGTCAAATTCGAAACCCAGAGTGCTCAGATTTACGTTTTCTTTTGTAGACAGTATATTAAGAAGCCTTTCATTCAGTAAACCGTCAATATACTTGCCGACAGTGTCTATAATTAATTCATTAATTTCTTCTATGTCGTCTCTGTTCTTAATCCCCAAAACCTTGCCTTTACGGCTGATAACCAACACATTGGAGAGTAATATATCGCTGAGTACAACACAGATGTCATTGAAAACGACTTTGTGTGAATTGTTATTGTGCAAAAGATTGTTGATCTTTCTTGTTTTGTCAAGCAACTGAACGCTCATGAGCCTGTTCCTCCAATACATTTCTTATCTTTACATGTTTCAAACAGCCAGCAAGTTTCAAGCCATTAAATATTTTAACTTAAAAAGGTAATACAGCAGAATTTTTCTAATTGTATTACCTTTTTCATTTTATCACAAATAATTCTTAAAAACAATACCGTATTCTATATTTTGACACACATTTTCAGACATAATTTTTATTTTACATCAAATTTAACTGTATTGTGTATATATCTTTTATTCCGTCCTGTATTTTTTTGCATTTATTCTGTCTTCTGTCTTTTCCATTTGCATATATTTTTAATCTGTATTAACTTTTATATCTTCTGCCGGTCATATCATTTTTAAATATAGGCTTCATTCAGTCTTATCCTTTGCACAACAATAATATTCCGTAAATTCAGAAAGTTTTATCTATATAACCAATATATAAATCTGTATTATATTCAATCATGTATCCTTTAATCTGTCAATTCTTTCGGAATATTCACTTAATTCCTGCTTGTATTCAGGCTTATATTCTCAATTCCGGCTTGTTTTCATGCATATTTTTCCGGCTTGCACAAAAGTATACATTTTTATTATATTATCTTTTGTGCATATCTTATAAACTTACTTATCTTTCGGTGTCTTTACTCTTCTTTTTATGCTTCCGGCACGTTATGTTTCCGGCACATATTTCTATTCTGCCTTATCTTTTTTACCCGTTGTTACATAACCGCAGGTTTCATTGCTGCATACCAGCTTTCCGCCTTTTTCAAGCATTATACTGCCGCATTTTATACACCTGACATTAGAAGGTTTTTGCCATGTCATAAAAGTGCAGTCGGGATGATTACTGCATCCGAAATATTTTCTTCCTTTCTTTGTCTTTCGTATTACTATATCACCGCCGCATACGGGACATTTTACTCCGATTTTCTCCAGATACGGTTTTGTGTTTTTACATTCGGGGAAACCGGGACAACCTAAAAATTTACCGTGGGGGCCGTACTTTACCACCATGTTGCGGCCGCATAACTCACAAATTTCATCAGTGACCTCATCTTCTATCTTGATTTTTTCCAGTTCCTCATGGGCCTTATTGACCGCCTCTATCAAATCAGGATAAAAATTCCTGACTATGGTTTTCCATGATATTGTTCCGTCTTCGACACCGTCCAGCAAAGATTCCATATTGGCTGTAAAATTAACGTCCACTATGCTTGGGAACGCCTTCTTCATAATATCGTTTACCGCTTCTCCCAGCTCGGTAACATACAAATTCTTATTTTCTTTTATTACATATCTTCTTGCTATTATCGTACTGATGGTTGGCGCATAAGTACTCGGTCTTCCTATGCCCAGTTCCTCCAGGGTCTTTACCAGGGAAGCCTCGGTATAATGGGGCGGTGGCTGGGTGAAATGCTGGCTTTTATTAATCTTGCGAAGATCAAGAACATCCCCCTCATTTAAAGATTCGTAAGTCGCCTTAATTATGTCATCGTCTTCTTCATCCTGATATACGCTTAAGAAACCATCAAATACAAGCTT
>ENA-OWPA01001034-OWPA01001034.1-bioreactor-metagenome-genome-assembly--contig:-NODE-1034-length-23007-cov-15.409027_pt1 | contig 23007 bp, 23 predicted proteins | sample MGYA00238139_ERZ651803 | MGnify/ENA primary metagenome ERZ651803 (study PRJEB26909, sample SAMN07631231) | bioreactor metagenome | isolation source: Switchgrass digestor | place: USA: Dartmouth... | reverse complement strand
TTTTTAATGGCATAAAACTTATGAACCATTTGCGGGAGGCCCCAGGTACCCATGCTGGTGAGAATAATTAAGGAAAGCAAATCCAAGGGCTGACCGCTGAAAATTTTCACCAGGTTCTCACCGTCTCCGGGAATCTCCGACAGCTTTCTGATACCATCGCCCAAGCCCCCAACCGTAGGATGGGAAACCACAAAGAAAAGCATCAGCGCAAGGCCGATCAGCATGATTATACCCTGTACAAAGTCATTAATAGCCGTAGCTACATATCCTCCCAGAAGCAGATATACACCTGTGAGTACCGCTATAGACAACATGCAGTAAATAAAAGGAATTCCAAAAACCTTTTCAAACAAATAGCTCAATCCCTGGTACACCGATGCGGAATAAGGCACCAGGAAAACAAAGATAATGAGAGCAGTCGCTATTTTCATGGCTTTGCTGCCATATCTTTTTTCAAAAAATTCCGGCATTGTGGAAGCATTCAGCTCATGGGTCATTTTTCTGGTCCTTTTTGCCAGCACCAACCACGCAAGCAAGCTGCCCAACAAGGCATTGCCTATGCCTATCCAAGTGGCGGAGATACCAAAGCTCCATCCGCTTTTACCTGCATACCCGATGAAAATGACCGCTGAAAAATATGTCGTGCCGTAAGCAAAAGCCGAGATCCAAGGGCCCATTTGCCTTCCACCCAGAAAAAAATCCTGAACTGTGGTTACTTTCTTTTTGCTGTACAGTCCGACTCCGACCATAAGAGCAACAAAAAGCAAAAGAAATGCATACTTTAACATGTCCTACCATCCTTCCGTAATTGAATTCACTACCTACCATTCTACCTCTCTGCCCAAATTCCGGATTGAAAATACAGAACTTAGTTCCAGTCCATCCCAAGCTGTCCGGAAAATAAGCAAAAGTTGTTAATTACAATTTATATTTTAAAGCATTATCAAAGAAAAGAAAAGGGGTTTTTCAACCCCTTAGCATTATTTGTCATACTAAGATTTAAACAAATCCGATCAACACAAATGTGATAATAGAGAAGGCTTACCCCATTTGCTTTAGTACGTCCAGTATCTCCGATTCCAGCTTTTTAAGTCTGGCTCTGAGTTTATCCACTTCCTCATCCTCTTTATCCTGCTTTAAATCATTGATAATTTCATCCGACAGGAAATCGAACTCTTCCTTGAGGGTTTCAAGAATGTCGATAACAGCCAGACGCTTGAAGGATACGTCGGGAATGAGCTTTTCAGCCTCATCCATGGCACCTCTGGCGCCTATTACGAAGGATTGTCCCCTTTCCGGAATTACGGTTTCCACTCCCAAGTTCTCTTTTACCGCTTCGGAGAAATCGGCCATCACATTTTCTTCGCCATGGACTATGAACACCTTTTCCGGTTTCTTTTTGAATCCCTGCAGCCAGGACATCAGCCCCTCTTTGTCGGCATGGCCGGAAAGGCCTTCCAGCATCTCTATGCGCGCATTTACGGATATTTCTTCTCCGAATATCTTAACTGTTTTTGCTCCGTCCAAAAGCCTTCTTCCAAGTGTCCCCTCTGCCTGATATCCCACAAACAGGATGGTGGATTCGCTCCTCCACAGGTTGTGCTTTAAATGATGCTTAATCCTTCCGGCATCGCACATCCCACTGGCTGATATGATGATCATGCTCTCTTTTTTCTCGTTTAAAGCCTTTGATTCTTCTGGAGTTTTTGTAAAACGGAGGCCGGGAAAATCCAGGGGATTATCTCCGTTTTCTATATATTCCCTCGCTTCTTCATCATAGCAGTCCAGATTTCTTCTGAACACTTCGGTAGCGCTGGTAGCCAGGGGACTATCCACATATACGGGTGCGTTGAAAAACTTGTCATACCTCGCATCATACTTCTCCCGCTTCTTATTCAGGTCATATATTACCTCCTGGGTTCTACCCACCGCAAAGGAAGGAATTACTACATTTCCACCCCTGTCTATGGTTTCGTTTATAATGTTCACAAAATCCTCCACCCTGTCCTTGCTTTTTCCATGAACCTTGTTTCCGTAGGTGGACTCAATGACTAAATAATCAGCATCCTCTATGATGGTCGGGTCCCGCAATATAGGGATGTTTTTGTTTCCGAGGTCTCCGGAGAAAACCACCTTTATCTCTGATCCCTTTTCCCTGATCCACAGCTCTATTATTGAGGATCCCAATATGTGACCGGCATCCCTGAACCTTACTCTTATATCCTCTGTAAGGTTCCGCATCTCGTCGTATTTCACGCTTCTAAAAAGCTTCAGACAGTCGACGGCATCCTTATAGGTATACAGGGGTTTTACAGGGGGCTTCCCTGCCCTTTGCCTCTTCCTGTTCTTCCACTCGGCTTCGGACTCCTGTATATATCCGCTATCCGGCAGCATTATTTCACATAGCTCTTTTGTAGCCTTTGTGGCGATGATCTCCCCCTTGAAACCATCCACATACAGCTTTGGTATGCGGCCGCTGTGGTCTATATGAGCATGGGTCAGCAACACATAATTCAGGTCCGAAGGATTAAAAGGGAAATCTTCTTCATTCAATGTCTCTTCTTTTGAACTGCCCTGAAACATGCCACAGTCCACAAGCATCTTGCAGCTGCTGGTTTCAATAAAATAGCAGGAACCGGTCACTGTTTTTGCAGCTCCTAAAAAGGTGATTTTCATTCCAGACACCTCCTGTTGTTTGCTTGTATTTTCCCACTCACAGTCATGGAGCATCCAGTCCTACGGCTGTTAAAACTGCGTCCTGGATTCCTCAAAATTACCGCACCTTGGGAAGCAAACTTAAAATCTTTAAAACAAACTTTACCCTGAAACAAGGTGGAGTTTTCCTGCGGCAGCATTCTTAAATCCTTGTTTCATTCTTATCAATGGCTCAATCGATAACCTCGATGTTCTATTTAACCGCCTGAACCAATAGCTTAACTGCATTTTCCATATCGCTGAGGCTTGCCGTCTCCACAGGGCTGTGTATATATCTGCATGGTATGGATACAGCACCGGAAGGGACTCCTCCCACTGCCGTATGAATTGCTCCTACATCCGTTCCACCGCTTTCCAGCACTTCATACTGATAAGGTATGCCGATTTCCTTTGCAGCATCCTCCAGAAGCCTTTTAACTTCAGGATGGCAGATGAGGGAGCTGTCCTTTATTTTTATCGTTGGTCCGGCGCCGCATTTGACAGCCATGGGATGGCACTCCGGCGTATCTCCCGTATCTGTAACATCTATAGCTATAGCTATATCAGGCTGTATCTGATATGCCGCAGTTCTAGCTCCTCTCAGTCCCAACTCTTCCTGGACCGTAAATACAAAGTACAGTTCATTGTCAGTCTCAGGTAAATTCTGAATTACCTTTATGAGGACGGCACATCCGCTTCTGTTGTCCAGAGCCTTGGATATGATCATGTCTCCGGTTTGAACAGCATCACCTACAAAGCATGCGGTATCTCCTATCCTTACCTTTTTTTCAGCCTCTTCTCTGCTTTTTGCTCCAATATCGATATACATTCGGGAAAGCTTGAGGTTTTTCATATCATCCAGCTTTTCCTCATAGAACACGGAGCCTATTGTTCCGTTTTTGAATCTGACCTTCTGTCCCAGGGCGAAGTACTGATATACCCATCCCAGATTGGAAAACCTTATGAAACCATTGTCATCAATAAAGGTTGCCATAACCCCTATCTCATCCATATGGGCATCCAGCATTATCTTTCTGCCTGTTCCCTTTTTTACGGCAATCAGATTTCCTAAGGTATCTGTATATATGTCATCGACTTTATCCTTGATTTCCTCCGTGATTACCGCTCTTATTTCCTCCTCATTGCCCGATACTCCGAAGGCGTCGGACAATTTTCTCACTAAATCAAACATATGCCATACCTCCTAAAACAGTAATTTATTAACACGATATTCTAAGATAAGAATCAGTGCCGGCCGCATTTTGCAGTTACAAAGGGCAAAATACGACTCATGTAAAGTGATTATAATACCGGGCGTCCTTCCTTTATCGCCTTTATGACATCCTGGTTTTGGCTGAATTTAGCCAATACAAGGTTTGTTATGCTCTTTACGCTTTCAAAATCCTTCCTGCTCATCACCGATACCGGGGAATGGATGTATCTGCATGGAACAGATATGGATGCAACCTTGACGCCGCTTCTTGACTTGTGTATCGATCCTGCGTCATTCCCTCCGGAAATGGTCTGTTTGAACTGGACTTCAATATTGTTTTCCACTGCCAGATTATAGATATAGTTTACAAAGTTCCTGTCCACATAGGTGGTCGCATCGGCCAGGGTCAAAGCCGCACCTTTTCCCAGGATAGTTGAATATTCATACTTTTCAGCTCCGGGAACATCGGAGCAGGTAGTCCCCTCCAAAACCAGTGCCACATCCGGGTCAACAGTATAAGCCGCAACCTTTGCTCCCCTGAGTCCCACCTCTTCCTGGGTGGTAAAGCAGGCGTACAGATCAAAATTATAATCATATTTCAGTGCATCCAGCAAAACAGCACAGCCCACGCGGTCGTCCAAAGCTTTTGCCTTTATGCAGTCTTCCCCGAACTCCGTATATTCGCTGTAAAAGGCTATATATTCCCCCAGAGGAGCAAGCTTTTCGGCTTCCTCTTTTTTATCGACTCCAATGTCTATGTACATGCTGCTGATTTTCAGGTTGGAATCCCTTTCATCTTTGCTTTGCAAATGTACAGGTTTGCATCCGATCACTCCGGGAATCTTCTTTTCGCCTACAAGAACCTTTTTCCCCAGCAATATTCTCGAATCTATACCACCAACAGTGCTGAACTTTATTGTTCCGAATTCACCGTATCCTGTGACAATAAAGCCGACTTCATCCATATGGGCGGAAAGCATTACCTTATACCTGGGGTTTTTACCCTTTTTGAATACTATGAGGTTTCCCATGGAATCCGTTTTTATATCGACATCATACTTCCCGGCTTCCCTTTTAATGTACTCCCGGACTTCATATTCATTCCCTGATACTCCGGTCAGTTCCGTAAGTTCCTTCAGAAGCAAAGCAATCCCTCCATTTCCTTAGCCGGCATGCTTACAAAGTCTGCAGCCAGTTTGCCAGTATTTTTTACGTCGTTGACATCCAAAGTTTCCACCGGTGTATGCATGTACCTTACAGGTATTGACAGCAATGCGGTGGGAATGCCGGATCGGGATACCTGAGTTTCCCAAGCTTCCGTTCCCGTGTTTCCAGGTTCCACATCGATCTGATAAGGTATGTTTTCTTCCTTGGCGACATCCACCAGCTTCCGGTACAAATTCCTGTGGAGAACAGGTCCGACACCAATGGCAGGCCCTTTTCCCAAAGAAAAGATGGAATCTTTCGGGCAGTCCGGCATTTCGCCATGACAAGCATCTATGACAATTGCGATATCCGGATCAATATTATATGCCGCAATCTCCGCTCCAGCAGCCCCTACTTCTTCCTGTACGGTGGCCACAAAATAAACATCCGCATCGTGCTTCCTTGTGGAAAGCTGCTTCATCGTTTCCACCATGGCCAGCACGCTGGCGCGGTTGTCCATAGCTTTGGAGCTGAATCTGCTGCCCTGCAGCACCGATGGCGATCCTTTTAATGTTATTGTATCCCCTATGGACACCATCTCTTTCAGCTTGCTGGTTTCAATTCCTGTATCTATATACAAATCCTTGATCTTAACTGCCTTTTGAGCTTCTTCAGGCTTTAACAGGTGCGGCGGTTTTGCACCTATAACACCATACAAATCCTTTTTCCCATGTATTACAACTTCCTGCGCCAGGAGTATTCTCGCATCGATCCCTCCTACAGTGGTAACCCTTACAAACCCATTATCCTCAATATCCTTTACCATGAGGCCTATTTCATCGCAATGGGCGGTTATCATTACCTTCTTTCCATTACCGCTCCCTTTTTTAAAACCAATTATGTTAAAGAATTTATCGGCTTCGACATGGTCGCAGTATTCTTCAAAAATTGATTTTACAAAGGAGAATATGCCGTTTTCCTGACCGGACACTGCGGAAGACGTGCTCAATTTCTTCAGCAATTCGGTATAGTCCATACAATCACCTCTTTGATGTAATCTACTATTAGATTATAACAGAAATTGAATAAATATAGAAAAAAAATAAATCCATAATTTTCTCTTGACATTTGGGAATATTTTTATTATACTAGTTTTTGTCGCTTGACGGGCCTTTAGCTCAGTTGGTTAGAGCAACCGGCTCATAACCGGTTGGTCCGGGGTTCGAGTCCCTGAAGGCCCACCAAAATTATTGAAATGAATTGGCAGCCACTCTGAAAAAGAGTGGCTGTTTTAAATTTTACATAAAAAATGAAACTAATATTCTTTAACCAACTTAAAATGGTTTTTATTGAACTCAAGGATTCCTTCGTCGCGTAATTTGCAAAGTTCTTTTGACATGGCACTTCTGTCTACTGACAGGTAATCTGCAAGTTCCTGGCGATTAAAGGGTATACTGAAAGTGTTTGAACCGGACTTTATGGCCTGCTCTGACAGATAAGAAAGAAGCTTTTCCCTTGTTGTTCTCTTTACTATATGTTCCAACTTCTGTGTCAGCATTATATTTTTGCTGGCCAGTATTTTAAGTATGTTCTGAATGAGCCTGCTGTGAAAAAGGCACGCAGAAGAACAGGTAGTAGTGATTTTACCGAAATCGACGAAAAGTACTTCCGTTTTTTCAGTTGCGACGGCGCTTACCGGAAGTTTTTGAATATTTGCAAAGGCAAAGGCTTCTCCAAACATTTCTCCCGATTGCACTTTGGTAAGTATGGCTCGATTTCCCCAGAAGTCTTCCTTGATTATATTTACACTTCCGTATAAAACAATTCCAACATCGTTTATAGCATCACCGGCAGACAGAATATACTCATCTTTGGCGTAAGATGCCTTTCTTGCAGACAGGCATTTTAACATTTTATCAAGGTCGGTTTTCTCGATACCGGAAAACAAAGGTGAATTACACAAAACATTCAGATATTCTTTCATATTTACCTCGCTTTTGTTGCAAAAACAACAGATATTTTTAATTGATTATAGTACAATAACATCACAAGGTCAAGATAAGCAAATTTGAAAACGTTTGTCAAACTGCCCGGAAGAGGAGCAGTGAAATGTAGAGGAGGTAAGAAAAATGATCAGAAGAATAATAAAAATAGATGAAGAAAAATGTAACGGATGCGGACTTTGTGCAGAAGCCTGCCATGAAGGTGCAATCGGAATAGTTGACGGCAAGGCAAAACTGTTGAGAGATGACTACTGTGACGGCTTGGGAGACTGTTTACCGGCATGCCCAACAGGTGCCATTTCTTTTGAAGAGCGCGAGGCTGCACCTTATAATGAAGAAGCTGTTATGAAAAATAAAATGAAAAAGTTTGCGCAAAATATGCCTTGCGGCTGTCCCGGTTCACAGTCAAGGCAAATAAACAGGGAGACTGCCCATACGGTTCACAATGAAGTACCGGCGGTTGAAAGTCAGCTTTTACAGTGGCCTGTACAAATAAAACTTGTTCCGGTAAACGCACCCTATTTTGACAATGCAAATCTGCTTATTGCAGCCGATTGTACAGCATATGCCTACGGAAATTTCCACAACAAATTTATAAGAAACAGAATAACGCTTATAGGCTGTCCCAAGCTGGACGATACCGATTATTCGGAAAAGCTTACAGCTATTATCTCCAATAATAATATAAAGAGTATAACAGTTGTTCGTATGCAGGTTCCATGTTGTGCGGGAATTGAAAATGCTGTAAAAAAAGCGCTTCAAAATAGCGGCAAGATTATTCCGTGGCAGGTTGTGGTTATTTCTCCCGACGGAAGGATTATTGAAGATTGATGGTAACGGCTTTTCAAATACCAATTGTAAAGTCGGGTTCGGTAAATCAAAGAGTTATTGCAGACATAAAAAACAACTTCCGCTTGTTTTGATATCTTCCATAATTTCTATGGAGTGTATGCAAAATAAGCGGAAGTTTTGTTGCCTTAATTTTTGCTGTCTATGCTTTGGAAGTGTATTAAAAATGGTTACTCTTTATTTAATTTTTTCCAAAAATGTATCGAAATTTTCCGTATTATCATTAGCCTTTGTGTTGACACTTTTTTTAATGGTATTTTTATTTGCAATGCAATTATTAAGGCTTTCGGTCAATATTACCGTTTCAGATGCACTTTCGGTGTCCTTTACCTGAGCGGAAAGTCTGAAAATCATATTCATATTTCAACACCTCAGAAAAATTTATAATAATTATTATTTATTATGTTCCGTTTTTTTTGTATAATTTATGAGAATATTAGTTATTCTCAATATATAGTGCCAAATGTCAATGCATAGACACAGCATGTGGATAAAATATAAATATATGGAAATTTCGTTGTGTCTATACATATTATAACAGGTGATGGAATGATATTAAAGGGAAGAATTAAATTTATTGCAGATATGACACCTGATTGCAATATTTTGAGTGATATTGGAACTGATCATGCATATATTCCTATTTATATGGTTAAAAACGAAAGATGCAGGAAGGCTATTGCCTGTGATATACGCGAAGGTCCTGTTGCAGTGGCAAACAGGCATATAAAGCAGTTCGGCTTGGAAGATAGAATAGAGACCAGACTGGGAAGCGGATTGAACCCTATTTCTGAGGAAGAAATGGATGTGTGCGTTATAGCCGGAATGGGTGGTGTTCTTATACGGGAGATATTGGCCGAGGATATTGAAAAGGCAAAGTTGGCAAAAACTTTGGTCATCCAGCCTATGAACTGCATTGAAATTGTGAGGGAATGGCTTTATGGAAACGGGTTTGATATTTACGATGAAGGATTGATAAATGAAGGATTCAGAATATATAATGTTATTGTTGCACGATGGACGGGAAAAATGGTATCAAAGGATCAGTTTTACTATCACATTGGTGAAAAGCTGATTGAAAAGAAAGATCCGCTGTTAAAGAGGTATGTACAGAGAAGGCTTGATATTATAGATAAAGTTCTCGGTGAAATGAAAGATATGAAGGATCCGGACTTTTCCATTATAGACCAACATAAAAAAATGAGGGAAGAACTTTGTTTACTGCTCGAGAAAATAGACTAAAGGAGTGATAAAATGGCTGTTAAATGCGGTGATATAATCAAATTTATGGAAGAATATGCGCCACCGAAACTGGCGGAAGATTGGGACAATGTCGGGCTTATGATTGGAAACCGTAATGATGAGATAAAAAAAATAATGGTCTGTCTTGATGTTACTCCGGAGGTTATACAGGCTGCAGAGGCAAACAATGTTAACATGATTGTCTCGCACCATCCTTTTATTTTTAAGGGACTGAAAAGAATTAATACGGACGATTTGAAAGGCAGAATGATAATTGACCTTATCCGAAAGGGGATAAATGTTTACAGCGCACATACCAATCTTGATGTAACCAATGGAGGAGTAAACGAGCAGTTAGCCCGTACTCTTGGACTTAAGAATTTACAAATTCTCAAAAGCTATAAATCTGAACGATTATTTAAACTTGCAGTTTTTGTACCAAAAGATAGTGTTGATGCAGTAAGAGAGGCTTTAGGCAAGGCTGGTGCAGGCTGGATTGGAAATTACAGCGATTGTACATTCAGCACTGAGGGTATCGGAACTTTCAGACCCTTAGAGGGAACCAATCCGTATATAGGTACTAAAGGAAACCTTGAAAAGGTAGAGGAATTCAGGATAGAGACTGTGGTAAGCGAAAGCATACTTGACAAGGTTGTAAGTTCTATGATTAGTGTTCATCCCTATGAAGAGGTGGCTTATGACATATATCCCCTTGAGCTTTCAGGCAAGGAATATGGATTTGGATTTGTGGGTGAAACAGATGAAGTTGTCGGTGTTAATGAGTTTGCAGAAACGGTAAAAAGCAGGCTAGATGTTCAAAAAGTACGCGTTATAGGGGACATTGATAAAAAAGTCAAAAGGGTTGCGGTTTTCTGCGGAAGTTTCAGCAATGAAATTATGGGTGCGGTTAAATCAAAGGCTGATGTTTTGATTACAGGAGATGTGAAGTATCACGATGCTCTAGATATGATGCAGATGGGAATGTGTGTCATTGATGCTGGCCACTTTAATACTGAAAAGGTTGTACTGCCGGCACTGGCTGGGGTTTTAAAAGAGAAGTTCAAAGATTTGGAAGTGTTGTGCAACAATGTGGAAAAGGACCCGTTTAAATACATTTGACTTATAAAAAAGTTAGGAGTATAATTTATTCACACTGATTTTTATTGAATAGGGAAAAATGAAAAGGTTATAGATATTAATATTTAAATATAATTTGAGTAAGTCAGATAGTCGCGTGTACAATACCGAAAGGTTGTACATGAGGAAAGTCCGGGCTCCATAGGGCAGGGTGCCGGGTAATACCCGGTGAAGGCGACTTCAAGGAAAGTGCAACAGAGATATACCGCCTGTCGGAAATTAAATTTCCGGCATGGCAAGGGTGGAAAGGTGAGGTAAGAGCTCACCAGCGGCATGGCGACTTGCCGGCTATGTAAACCCCACCTGGAGCAACACCGTAAAGAGGGACGTTAAGGTGGCCCGCCAGTCCCGGGTAGGTGGCTTGAGCTTTACAGCAATGTAAAGCCTAGATAGATGACTATCGAATACAGAACCCGGCTTATAGACTTGCTCAAGTAAAAATATCAGAAACACCTGCTTTTAAGGCAGGTGTTTTTGCTTATGGTATAGCTTTTCAAGTTCATAAGTCGGGTCTTATTCAGTTTTTTCACCGTTTTTTTATTCCGTTTGAAATTATTAGATCCCATGTATCGCATTAATTTCATTAGTTTTGGTTCCGAATAAAATCCGACTGAAATGAATATTGTTGTTTATAGTGATGTTAATTGAATTTAAGGAGCACACGTCATGTCTATATCAAATTCTCAAGAATTAATTGTTGACTCGCCAATCGGTAAATGTATACTGGATTCCACAGGAGCCCCAATCTCATGTGTAAAGTTAGATCCAGAGATTGCTTATGCACAAATACCGAGCCTACTGAAAAAGTACATAAACAACCATGATGTCTCAGCATGGGTAAAAATAACAAAGAAGATCAATTATCTCTATCAAAATGTTGATATTGCTCTGACTAATCTAAATGCAAAAACTGATTTTGTAAGAAAGATTAAATTAGAGCTTTTATCAGGAAAGAAGTTGCTTTTCAAACCAAACTTAGTCTATCCTGAATGTATTGATCCTTTGACACATGATGAAGGGGAGTCTCACTGTATTTGTACAGAATGGCCTATAATTGCTGCATTAATGAGATGGTTCCACGATAGGGTTGGTGTAAACTATTACCAAATGGCCGTTGGTGAAGCATCAACCTGCGCTTCCATGTTGGCTTATAACTATAGCAAAATTGCAGGCAGAAGCATTACAACAGAGGCAGTATTTGAAGGCAAAAGCGAAGATTTTTATGGCGGATGGGGTTTTTTCTTTGTCCGAAAGTATCTGGCAGATCAACATCCTTCTTCCCATACCGATGATCCCATGAATGGCTATAAAGATAGTGTTGCAGGAAGGTTTATTCCCCCTGGCAGGGCAGGAAACAGACTGATGGCCTATGACTTGAACAAAATTCAGGATGACCGGTCGAAGGGAAGAACGATAAAGCTTCCTGATGGTGCCAACTATAAGGAGATAACACTTCATAAGGTCCTAGTAGGCGGAGATAAAAATAACAAGGATGATATGAGGGATTATCCTGGCTGTATTCTTATCAACGTCCCAAGACTTAAGATGCATGCACAGGACCTTATAACCAATGCAATCAAAAACCTTGGAATTGGACTTTATCCTTCCGAATGTGCCGAAGGAAAGGATAAAGATGATACCAACTGGAAGTACGCTTCTCCGGATACGACATATCCTACCCTTAAAGCAAAACTGCCTCATTCGCGATGGATATTGAAAATGGATGATCAGGCACCTCCTTTGCCTTGTAAAGACGAGAATGGCAAATATATCAAGGAAAGGACTGAGGGTTTTTCCGGAACCGAGACGGATATCATAAGTGCAATACAAAGTCAGAATGTGTTGATGCTGCATGTGGTTGATGCGATTAATATTTTAAATATAAGCCACGATACTCCGGCAAATGCTGTGAAGATCCCCGAGGGATATGTTTGGATGTCATTGGACTGTGTGGCACTTGATGTGTTCAGTGCCAGATATTGTTTCAAAACTGTCCCGATGGAAAAAGCTTTGAAGTTAAAAGCCAAGTGCAACTGGCCGACAGAGTTTGTTCAGAACGTTCCGGTGGCGAAAATTGACGATAAAAACATAATAACAACATCAGGGTATGACTCTCCGTTATTCCGTTATGATCTGTTTCGTTATGCCGAGGCAAGAGGTATTGGCCAGCAAAAATACTATGTGATAGGGTGGGACAGCACAACAAATACTCCTTTGGCCTCATTACATGGGCATTTGGGGAGAATAGAAAAAGACGAATTTTTAGAACTCATAACAAATACGCTCTATTACAATCCGTTAACTATTCTGCATGACTTGCAGCAGACTGTATTAAGTTATGCAAAAGCGGTGGACACATTAACCGGTTCATCACTATATCAAGATTTTATGAATGGCTTTGATGAAAACTCTGACGGTATAATAGACTATGATGAGAAAGCACTTTATGAAACGACTCAATTATATGTATATGCATATCAATTGGACGTTGCGATGAAAGAAAATTTCGGTGCACTCAAAGGAGTTTTCAAGGTATCAAGCTATTTTGCAAAGTACTCTGATGCTGATTACAATGCTGAAGGAGACGACTTTTTAAAAGAAAGGTTTCTTGTAGCAGGTGCTGCATTGGCATTCAAAATGTCACAATTGGATACCGTAAGACCGGACCTCTTTATCCCTGGAATGTTGTATGGAAGGGGAATGTGGCCAAGTTGGCAGACTGCAATATATACCCTAACAACATCATATATTTATGGTTCGCAATCACCGGATGAAATTACACTGAACTCTCTTTATGGTCTTGCTTTTCAGTATATCGATAAAACAAGCAATACAGGCACATATACAGGAAGTACCGATCAATCGAAAAGTGACCCTGATTCAATTAATAAATATTTTGATGCAGTATCAAAGGGTAAAAAGCCTTTAAATTTCGTATTGTATGTGCCGCCCGGATACGGTAGCCTCGGGGGAGTCAGTATACCGAATGTTGAAGAAACCTCAGACCCGGCAAAGGTTTTTACTGCTCATTTCAAAGAAGTTTGGTGAAGGATTGTGCAGAAGTATGAATTGTTGATATAAGTAAACTCACTCATATAAATGTAATGTTTAAGTATACGTTTTACCGGTTTTGTCGGTCAACAACAAGATAGTCGGATAAGATAATAGAAACGTAAAAGGTTAAATATGACAATTCATATCTAACCTTTTTTGCATATGCTGACTGGTCTTGAATCATGATAAAAATTAATAATCCGCTTACTGTATATTACCAAATATAGTTGTGTCCTGGAACATTGGACTCATTCCCTTCCCGGTAACTTGTTTGCAATCATTTATTGCTTGTTATTATATATATACCGTCTAAATTAATATTTAAACAAGATTTTATTAAATTTTGAATAAAAAAGAATATAATTTAAGTCGGTTGACACATACCCGAAAACGATATAGTATACTAAATCCTTGAAAATATGTAGATGAAATAATAAAATTATTGTATTAATAAGTTTTAGAGGGATATATGCCATGAAAATCAGTGATAAAGAAATATTAAATAAGAAGCCTGCTAACCTGCGCTCATTAAAGTGGGGGGAAATTTTAGATGTTATGCCCGCCAACGTATATGGTAGAGAATGAAAAAAAGGATATGTAATAATGCGGATAACAGGCGGTAGAGAAGTAAAATTCAAATATGCCTTTTTTGTCTAACAATGATATTGCCGAATGTAGAAGGAAATATTATAAAAATTTATCTGATAAAAAACTTTTAAAAGAGAACAAGCAAATTAATAAGAAGGCAACAGATGGAGTAAAAAAACTGAGTTTTTTTAAAATATTAGAGACACCCGCTTTTAAGGCGGGTGCCTCTGTGTTATATGTGTTTTTTCTAAATTGTGATGAGTCAGGATTAACTTATCACGAGGTGCGAAAATTTTTTATGAAAATTTAAGAACTAAATATTCTGAAGAATAGATAACTATAAATTAATTCTTTTGTTTACTGTATTTTTATGTTATAATAAATTAAATAAAAATAATAAAAAAAATGGTAATAAGTTTGCAAAAATTTATATATTGGATTGGTGAAAAATTATAGTAATTTTAATGTATTAATAATTAATGATCTCCTCGAAAAAAGTGGTCCTAAAACTGAACAATATGAAGCGATAGATAAATGGGTTGCAAACGGCAGAATACTAATAATCAATAAAGGAGATAGTCTGTGGAATCTAACTCGAAGTAAAGAAGATATTATTATATCTGATAATGTTGATATTTTATGCGAATTTGCAGATGAAGAAAGTCCAATTGAAAATTTGATTGTAAATAACGGCTCAATTGATTCAGGTAATGTATTGCTAGACTTTAATGGAAATGTTTTGGTAGCATCACAAAAATATGGGAAAGGCATGATCTACCAAACGACTTTTGATTTAACATCAGAACCGTTTTGTAGCTGGAAAGGAAATTCGAAATTTATAAAAAAATTAATAGAATCCAATATGGAGATTTTGAGTGAAAAAGCTAATTACAATAAATATAGTAATATGGTAGTACGAGATGATATACCTAAAGAAGTGATGTCTGAATTAAAGAATTCAAATATTAAAAAGATTAAATTGATAATATCTGTACTTATTGCCGGAGTGATATTAGGTATTGGGTTAAAGCTAATAAACAAAAGGAAAAACTGGATTGTCATTAGGGAAATAAACTGGATTGTTATCCCTGTTGTTTCTATTGTTATTGCATTTGGGATATATAAATTTGACAGTGAAACACCTATTGTTAATAATGTATCAGTAATCGAGCTTTATGATGCTAACCTTCCAGCAAAAATAGAAGCTGGATTGACAATATATAGCAATGAGAAAAATATTAAACTTGAGAGTAGAGGTAATGTTTATTGGGAGTATATCGGTAATAATAATTTAAAAATATCGGATAATGATAGGGAAAGCTCAAAAAAAGAATTGGAGTATACAATTAGTTATGATGGAAATAGGACAAAAATTGAAATGTTCAATTCGGACATTGGGAAGCCTAAAAAGGTTAGATTAACAGGATATACAATAAATAGAGAGTTTGATGAAAGGATTTTTCACAGTTTGCTCTATTTATCAGGAAAGGTATATGGTGAAATTCTTGAGATTGAAATTATTAGCGATGACCGTTATCCTATAAGGGATGCTGTGATAATTTATGGAAAAAATGTTTATCAACTAGATCAAGGTATATTATATCGTGGAGAATCATATTGGAAAAGATACCTGATAAAAAGTGGCATAAGTATTGATGAATACCTTTCAAAATTATATGAAAATAAGGATTTGGCTATTGGAAAAGATCAACTGAGAGAAATAATTGAAAGCAAAACCAATAGTAGTGAAGAATCATTGAATGGTGTAAATTCAAATAAGCTACTATTGTTTGCGATAAATGGTTATGAAGGTTTAACATTCAAACATTATACTATAAATGGAAAAGAGCCGAAAATAAATTCTTCTGTAGTTTATATAAAAGAAGGGGAATTATTCGAATTTAATCAAAAAGTAAAATTGCCTGAAGGTGAATTAAGCCTAGCATAACAACTATGAACGTTCAAGAAAAGGATGGATTTATTTATCTTAATGAGTCTACAAAAAACATTATGGTTGACTTTAAGATACCCAAGGATGTATATGTAGAGAGTTTTCATATAAATTGGTCAAAGGCTCTTAATGATTCTGCTTCAAATACTGAAGTGAACAATAGTGAAATATCAAATGATAACTTTGAGTTGTATATATATAACAGAAAATTTGATAGATGGGAGATACTTAGCAATGATAAATATATTAACACTGAAGGACAGTATTGTGGTTTGGGTGGATATGTACACTTAAAAGCTGTGTTAACAAATGATGAAAATGAAGTGAAAATAAGCTGTCCACAAATATCTATAGATGGGCAAAAAGCAGCTAAATAAGTTTTATATTAAACTTTAAAATGCTATTGATAAACAATATAAAATCGAACAATAAATTTGATAAGGAGTTTTTAATATATTAAAGAAGTTTATTAAAATATTGGCTCAAATTCATTTAGTATTAGGTGTTATTGGAAGTTTTTTAATTGCAGATAGTAGGGGTAAAATATTATCGAGCTCATACTTTAATGATTATAGTAGAGATTGATGAATTACTATCACGACTTTTGCTGCTTCACTTTACTCTGTTCTTATTTTGTTTACAATTTTATACGCATTGTATAAAATACTTGACAATCAGGATGAAATTCTTTGCGGAAATAATAAGGATGCTATAAATACTGAGAAAGAATAAGAGTTGTCGTCAGAAGAGACTATGAATAAAGAGCTTAAAAAAAGTAAATGACGTTGCCCGGAGTGTGGAAAATTAAATAATGATTCTTTAAAAACTTTTGGATGTGGAGGTTCTAAGCCGGAGTATTGTAACTACTCTGGTTCTTAGTAAATAAACATGATGTACTATTCTTTTCAGGAACTGAAAGAAAATATTTTGTCAACATTTGAAAGTGCAATAGCTAAAAATGAAAATAGCTATATTGAAGCAATATCATATTGTCTTGCAATTTTTGAGGCAGATCTTGAGTATGGGATAGAAGAGAAGATGCTTATTCCTTTGCTGCTTGGTAAGTTTGTGACAGAAAGAACAAACCGAATTTTTAAAGGACAGTATGAAATATTTGAAAAGGCTGCAAAAGAACTTAAAGAAAGACAGAATGAGTTGAATTTAACCCGGGATGAACTTTTGGAGGCAGTGGATTATGCCAATTATTTGCTTCAAAAATTGCCCAAGATGGAAATTGAGACAGACCCGAGAGCGAAATAGTCCCAAAAATAGTTCATGTTCATTAAAGAAACGTTAGGCCCTGGTGCAGAAGAACTGCATCAGGGCCATGTTGTATATGGTTTAAAATGACCCATTTGGATAAATGATTTTTTGTTGTTGGAAATATATAACACAAAAAGTGAGTGATATTGATAAGCAATTGATTGATTTGATAAAATTATGGTAAATTTTCCTGGATTAAAGTAAAAATTTATATGACAGTTAAATTAAGCATTGCAAAAAGGAGTTATTATGGGTATTTTGTATTGTTTAGGTAATAGTGTTGAGGAAATTGAGGAGAAGATAAATTCTAAAGAAAAAGTTGAATGTGTGAATTTGGATTACAGTGGAAAAGATACGAAACTATATGGCTTAATTGACGGTAAATCAAATAATCGGTTAGGTGAAAATTTAAAATTAATACTAAGTGTTTTGCCATATGAAGATACGGTGATTGATAACGAGATTGTTAAGAAGGGTTATATGGAACTAAAAACAGAGATAGATAATTTTAAAGGGAAACCGTACTATGATTTTCTGGCAGAATTATTAGACTTAATGAAGTTATGTATAGAACGTAATTGTGGTCTGGTTGCAATTGGAGATTAATTAAAAAATATTTTTGGCGTAGATAAGCCATATGAATATATTTAGATGGATGTAAGTTTAACATTAATGATCTAAGATTCCTGGTATGATGGGATAAAGCTGACCATAGAATTAATGCAATTGCATATAATGATGAAATTTTAAGGTTTATTGAACAAAATGGTGATGATATTTACGGTGTAATCAATAAGATAAGGGAGTTGTTGAAAGAATATGGATTTAAAGTTACGTTTTGATCATTTTTATAGATTTACTGTTGGGATGATAGAAGGTACTATGACTGTTGCTCCTATAAATAACAATGATATAGCGACAAATGATCGAAGAAATTTTTTCCGTGGTGATTTTACTAATGTAAGACCAGAAGTTTTTGTTGAAGTGGATGGTAATAAAGTTTATGATTTTATAGTTGCTGGTGCTCCATCCTTTTATTTGATATCAGATAAGGTAGTTAGAGCGTTAAGAGAAAATTCTATAACTGGATGGGGATCATATCCCGTTACCATACATACTGAATCCATGGGAGTTATCAATAATTATCATGCTTTGTATATTACCGGAAAAGCGTTAAAGGCTGATAGAACTTTAGCGGAAAAAATAGAAGTAGTATTATCAAATAAAAAGAAAAAAATTAAAGATAAAGGATTTTATTTTCCTCTTGATTCATGGGATGGAACAGATATTTTTTATCATATAAATACTTTTGGAGTAACAGTAACTCAAAGAGTAAAAAATCTTTTTGAATCATTAAATATTACAAATGTGAAATTTGAAAAATGTACTGAATATATTTGGGCATAGGTTCATTAATTTCAGAAATGAATAAACTTATATGTTATCTTGATTATACAAGACTTAATGGTGATGATGTAATGGGTGTAATAATAAAATTAAGGGGGATATTAAAGATATATGGATATAAAGTTGGATTTCAGTAAATTTTATATTTTCGGTGAAAAATATTTTGACGGGCCTGTAGCTGTTGCACCGGAAAATAACAAGGACATACCCACAGATGTTAGAAAAAAGTTCTGTTGCGGAGATTTTTCCGTAATAAAACCGGAACATTTTGTTCATGTTAGAGGAAATAAACTATATGATATGGTTGTTGCCGGTGCGCCATCGTTTTATCTAATGTCTCAAAGGCTTATTGATGTTTTGGAAAAAAATAATGTTACAGGTTGGGGTTCATATCCTGTAACTATTACATCGAGTTCTCTGGGCGAAATAAGCAATTATCATGCTTTTTACATATTGGGTAAGGCTGATAAAGCTGATAAATCTTTATCTGAAAAAATTGAAGTAGTATTTCCGAATAAGTCAAAAGGTTTCAGAGATAAAGGATATTATTTTCCTTTAGATTCATGGGATGGTTCAGATTTCTTTTATCATATAGGTACTGTTGGGTCAATAACAGTTACAGAAAAAGTGAAAAATCTTTTTGAGTCTATTAATGCAACAAATATACAATTTGTGAGATGTACCGAGTATGTTTGGGCATAATTTCTAATTATGTTTGACGAATGTAAATTGCGTAAGTAAAAATTTGTAGAATTATTTGATAGACGAAAAAGAAGAATGCAAAATTTTATTAACAGTATTCAATGTTTGGATTACAAATCCAAAATATTGCTCATTTTCATCAAAAGCCCTTTTTAATTTTTCAGTAAAAATTACTATGAATATATTTAGATGGATGTAAGTTTAACATTAGTGATCTAAGATTACTGGTATGATGGGATAAAGCTGATTATAGAATTAATGAAAATTATTGTCTGTAATCTTTTCAACATCACTTATGAACTGTATATAATCCAATGCATGTTTATTTATCGGGATCAATACGCTGTTTGAATAGAGTATTTTTTATATAATGTTTTTGGTTATAAATTCATTGCTATAGTTATTATAACATCAAATGTTATTGGTGCTGAAAAAATATAGAACAGTATAAGGAGTATACGAGCAACATTATTAATTTTCAAATTGGCATAGAAAATAACTGATTTTTCCTGTATAATTAGATGAAAGAATTAAATTGTACTGTTTATACCCTTTAAGTGTAAAAACCGAGGTAGATGTTATGTGCAGATATGCTGTGTATGGACCATATAAAGATATTTATGCATGTTTTGATTGCAGAAAGTCTTATAAGCAGAGGTCAATAGTTGAATTATCGGAACAGGATGCTAAAAATAGAAAATATCTATGTCCTCAATGCAGAAAACCAATGGCTAATATGGGGCATGACTTTAAAGCACCAAAACATAGTGATTTAAAACAGTGGAAAAAAGTTAAGATATTATATCAAGAAGGTATTACTTATCATTCTTGTGGGTGTGGTGGTCCGGGATATCGACCGAAAACTCTGCGGGAAGTTAAAGAGTTTTTGGATAATCGTTTTGAACCTAATGAGGGCAAACGGATTTTAAAGAGGATAAGAGAAATTTCTGCTTCAAGAAAGAGCTGATTTTTTATAAAAATGATTATTTTTGATAGAAAGGTGGTTAAAAAATGTCTTGTCGAGGAGTACTTTTTGCAATTAAACCGTCTGAGTCCAAAAAATTAAGAAATTGTAAAGATGATGATGAATTGGTTGATTACATTCAAGAGAATATTGAGGAAGAATGGGATGAAGATTGGTTATGTGAGACTGATAAGGCCTGGGATGCAATACATAGGTGCTTTGCTGATGGGAAACTTGAACTGTTTGGTGGGAAGGCACCTTTAAATTCTATAATTTTCGGCGGTGAGATTTTAAATACTGAACCGTATTACTATGTATCATTAAAAAATAATGACTTGGTTAAGGAAATAGCAAAAGAAATCTCATCAATAAGCAAGGAGAAGTTGAGAGAGTTATATTACCAAATTGCTGATGATTACGCGGAAGAGCCGAATGACGAGGATTTTGAGTATACCTGGGAATGGTTTGAATGTATTAAGGAGTTTTACGAGAAGGTTGCAAAAACCGATAGAGATGTCATATTTACAGTTGACCAATAGTAGTCTGCTTGTAGCATGATGGCTTTATGATGAAATTTACAAGGTATCTTGTGGTGTGTTTTATGTTTGTTAATTAAATGAATATTGTTAATGTAGGTGTTTTCCACGTTTGAGGTGAAGTGCTTTATGAAAATAATGTGGTGTTGGCGGTGCAAACAAGAAGTTGGGATGCTGGATGAAGAGGAATATGAGAGAATTCACACAATATATATAGAGTGTCTTAAAAAGGCAAAAATGTTTCGGGAAAATACCGGAAGTTCCCTTGAAAATACGCCATTAAATGATATTTTTAAACCGGTCTGTGAAGAATATAAGAAGATAACAGGATTTAGTGGATTTCATCATAATGCAATAATGCATCATAGGATTTCAATATATGGTCAGCCTTGTAAATGTTGCGGAAAGCCATTAAGAACACCAAGAGCAAAAATGTGTGCTGCATGTGGAGCTAAAGTAACTATATCTGACACTTTTGAAAAGGATTCTTACAACTAAATAATTTATTATTCACCAATATGTTCTTTACAAAGTTAATTGAAATAATGAAAAGACAAACAGGTCATATTCAGCAAAGAAACAATTGGTCCTGGTGCGGAAGAACTGCATCAGGGTTATTTTTTATAAATACCTTGGCATAGTTTTTGAATGATTTTTGTTTATTTTAAAAAGGTAAAGAAGGTAAAGAGTCTGAAAAGATTGCCGATTATATTTACTGGATAAAATGCTGTTAAATTGATACAATAATAGAAATATTATCACATAATTAATAATAGATGAGTATTATGTTAATATATTTATATTGAATTAATTTGCATCAATAATCGTAAAAATTCGCTTAACTTAAAATTTAGTAATAAATGAAAAGGATTTGAAGCAATCTACAGCATTAAAACAAGTTAGGTGGGGAAAAGCTATGAACAGACCGCTGGTTATAGCTCACAGAGGAGCTTCAGCCTATGCACCGGAAAATACATTGAGTGCTATCAAGAAAGCAGTTCAAATGGGAGCCGATGGTATTGAAATAGATGTCCAGCTTTCAAAGGATGGGCATGTGGTTGTAATCCACGATGCAACGGTAAACAGAACAAGCAATGGGAACGGAAAAGTTAGCAGTATGACTTTGGAACAGCTTAAAGCTCTGGACTTTGGCAGTTGGTTTTCGGAAAAATTTAAAAATGAACCCATTTGCACTTTGGAAGAGGTTTTTGATTATTTAAAGAATTGGAACGGCTTAATAAATGTTGAAATAAAAAAGGAATGGCTGAAGTTTAATACAATTGAGAAAAAGGTTGTCGAGCTGATAGATAAATTCGATTTGAGAAACAGAATTATTGTTTCTTCTTTTAGCACATTAAGCCTTTTAACGGTAAAGAGACTGGATAAAAATATTCAGACCGGAATTTTATTTTCTTCCTCTACCAAGGATTTTGTTTTATTGGCTAGATTATTAAAAATAGATGCTATCCATCCCTGGTATAAAGATGTAACAAAAGATATGAAAAAAGCTGCTGTCAAAGGAAATATAAAAATACACACATATACAGTGGATGACGTGCGTGAAATGAAGAAACTTGCCCAAATTGGGATAGACGGTATAATTACAAACATACCCGATGTTGCACTTAAAGCATTAAATAAGTAGAGCCCATGATAATCTTAACTCCGGCTGATATAAATCCCTGACAACCCTATTGCAATCTTTCGACTGCAATAAAGCTTTACAAGACCTATAACAACCTTTGCTCGATTATCAGAAATCTCTTGGAAACCTGCTGCAATCTTTCGACTGTAGCAAACCTCCAGCATCGAAATTTATGCCACAGGGACTACCTCATTAATGGGGTAGGCTAATGTCACTAAAATCAATGCCTGCGAAACTTCTGACAATCTTAGCTCGAATATTATACATCCCTATGGACCATACTGCAGTAGCAATTGCCACTACAATATAGCCTTACGGAGCATATAATACTCTGCCCGCCGGCTAATATCAAGCCTTGGTGTAGAACAAAACCTGAAATTAACCTTTGGCCGACTGTTATAAAGCTTATAGAAACCTTATAACAATCTTGGCTCAATCATCATGAACCCTACGCAATTATTTTGTGCCGTATTTCAGTAAAAATTCAAGTCAATATGTGGTAAGAAAGTATTTTATATGCTGAAAAATATATTATTAAATCAACTTTCGCACGTGAATAATGTGCACTGAACATTGAAAAATCAATAGATTTGGGCAATAAAAAAGTACAAGA
>ENA-OWPA01001032-OWPA01001032.1-bioreactor-metagenome-genome-assembly--contig:-NODE-1032-length-23079-cov-3.207112_pt1 | contig 23079 bp, 21 predicted proteins | sample MGYA00238139_ERZ651803 | MGnify/ENA primary metagenome ERZ651803 (study PRJEB26909, sample SAMN07631231) | bioreactor metagenome | isolation source: Switchgrass digestor | place: USA: Dartmouth... | reverse complement strand
CCGATGGATGAAAGTGGGTCAACACCTGAAGAACTGATAACAAGAAGATATCCTGACAGACTTATTATAAAAGTTACAAACATGTGTGGCATGTATTGCAGGTTCTGCCAGAGAAGAAGGTTAATAGGGGAATGTGATACCCACGCTTCAAAGGATAAACTGGTAAAGGCAATAAACTACGTCAGAGAGAATAAGGAAATAAGAGACGTTCTCGTGACGGGCGGAGATGCATTTATGCTCAGTGATCTGGCTATAGAATGGATTCTGACTGAGCTGAGAAGCATTAAGCATGTGGAAATTATACGCTTTGGAACAAGAGCACCTGTAACGCTCCCTCAGCGCATAACTCCTGAATTGGTGAATATACTGAAAAAATATCACCCGGTTTATGTAAATGTACATTTCAACAGCCCCATGGAAATTACGGAGGAATCAAAAAAGGCATGTGAAATGCTGGCTGATGCTGGTATTCCTCTTGGCAATCAGATGGTACTACTAAATGGTGTTAACAATAATAAGTATGTGGTGAGAAAATTAAACCAGGCTCTTTTAAGGATAAGAGTCAAACCATACTATATTTTTCATCCCAAGACAGTTAAGGGCACGTCTCATTTCTGGGTAAAGATTGAAGAAGGGCTGGAGATTATGGAATCTCTGAGAGGCCGTACTTCCGGAATGGCTATACCAACATACATTGTTAACGGTCCCGGAGGATTGGGTAAGACTCCTATTTTGCCTAACTATTTGCTGTGGATAGGAAAGGATAAAGCAGTCTTACGCAATTGGGAAGGAGAAAGATTTGAAATAGATAATATGGATTAGCAGTCGGAGACTGTAGAAGCTTTAAGATAATAAGGACGGATTTAGACAGTAGGGCGGTTAGTAAAACCGCTCTTTGTTGTATTTGGATTGTAGTATATATTGATAAAATAATCTGATAAAATAATGTGTGACAAAGAGAATTACTCCTGGCAGCTAAAAAATGTGACAACAGAGAACCCTTTCCAGTTCCACGTTCCCAGTTGCATAAAAGTTTCCAGTTGCATAGAACAAAAGGTGGAGGTGCCATATTATGCAGTATCGTGAATTTGGTAAAACAGGTATAAAAATTTCAGCTCTAGGTTTTGGGGCTATGAGACTTCCGCATAAGACAATAAACGGGAAGAATGTTTATGATGAAGATGAAAGTATAAAAATTATCCACAGGGCATTTGAACTTGGGGTTAACTATATTGATACCGCTCCCAGCTATTGTGAAAGAAAGAGTGAAGCTATTGTAGGTAAGGCGCTTAAAGGCTGGAGGGACAAGGTGTATGTGTCCACGAAAAATCCTATTGAGGACAGCTCAGGGAGCAATTACAGAAAACAGCTTGAAAATTCTCTTAAAGAGCTGGATGTAGAATATATAGATTTTTATCATATGTGGGGAATAAGCTGGGCTATTTTTGAAGATAAAATAAATGTAAAAAACGGTCCTATGTCTGAGGCAATCAAAGCAAAAGAGGAAGGGCTGATAAAACATATATCATTTTCATTTCACGATAAGCCGGAAAACATGATAAAGCTTATTGATACAGGTCTTTTCGAAACTGTTTTGTGTCAATACAATCTTCTTGACCGCAGAAATGAACAGGCTATTGAGTATGCTCATGATAAAGGCCTTGGTGTTGTAGTAATGGGTCCTGTCGGAGGTGGAAGGCTTGCAGCTCCTTCGGAAGTTATAAGCAATCTTCTTCCGGGAAAAGTAAAAAGCAGTGCAGAAATAGCGCTAAGATTTGTTATTGCCAACAGAAATGTGAGTTGCGCCCTTTCTGGAATGGAAAATATCAAAATGGTGGAAGATAATGCCATAATAGCTTCTAATGAGGACTGCCTGAGCGAAGAAGAACTTAAGGCGGTAAATGCTGTAATGGAAGAGAAAAAACGTCTTGCAGAGCTTTACTGTACAGGATGCAATTACTGTATGCCCTGCCCACAAGGAATAAATATTCCTCATAATTTCCTGCTGATGAATTATCATAAGATATATGGTCTTACTGATTATGCAAGAAGAGAATATGGCAAAATAGGAAAAGGTGAAAAACTCAAAGAAAAGAAAGCTGAAGAGTGCGTAGAATGCGGATTGTGTGAAAAGAAATGTCCTCAGAAAATTGAAATTCGAAAGCAGTTGAAAGAAACGGCAAAAGCATTAGGGTTTTAAAAAAGTCTACATAAGAACAATGTTGTTAAAAAAGAAGTAACAAGATTATCCACAGCTCAGATATTTGACATTGACTTATTCACAGCGTTATCCACATTATCCACAAAAATTATATACACAAAACACCCTTTTGTGGTTAAAGCCTGTCCACAGGTGGTAATAATTATTATAGAAGGCAATTATTTTAATGAATTTGTGGAAAAGATTTGTGGAAAAAAATTTGTTGTAGATTTTTTGACGATACATATAATAAAATGTCGTATTTTTTCTTAAAATGGCAGATAAAAATTTTTTTGTGAAGGATTTATTTTTCGGTTATAGAATATATTAATTATAAGCTTTAACAGTATTACGAAAGGAGTTGTTGAAGCAATGAAAGTTATTGTGAGCGGGAAGAATATCGAGGTTACAGATGCTTTAAAGGAAAGGGCAATTAAGAAACTGGGGAAGCTGAGTAAGTTTTTCGACGCGGATACTGAAGCTAATGTTACAATGAGCGTTGAAAAGAACAGACACATTTTTGAAGTTACCATTTTATTCAATGGCGTATTATTAAGAGCAGAAGTAGAGAATGAAGATATGTATGCTGCTATTGATAAATCCGTTGATATTCTTGAAAGGCAAATAAGGAGACATAAGACACGTCTTGCTAAGAAACTTCGTGAAGGGTCTTTGAGGACAGAAAACTATGCTATCCAGGAGGAGATAGAAGAAGAAAAGGAATTTAAGGTTGTTCGCTCAAAGAAGTTTTCTCCAAAACCTATGACTGTCGAGGAAGCAATATTGCAAATGAATCTTTTGGGACATGAATTTTTTGTTTTCTTTAATGCCGAGACAAAAGATACTAATGTAGTTTATAAAAGAAAAGATGGAAATTATGGGCTTATTGAGCCAGAGTATTAAACTTAGGGATAGTATTAATTTGCTATGTAAAATTAAATAAAGTATAATGTTAAGGGACACAACCCGATAAGGGGAATGTCCCTTTCTGATTTATAGCACATTGTGAAAAAGCCACAGTGGTATATTAAAGATACATTATAGAGGAGACGTTTATGAACATTTTAGAAGGATTGAATAAACAGCAAAAGGAAGCTGTACTGCATACAGAAGGGCCACTTCTTATACTGGCAGGAGCTGGAAGTGGCAAAACCCGTGTGCTGACTCATAGAATTGCATATATTATAAGAGAAAAGGGTGTGTATCCGGGCAACATTCTTGCCATTACTTTTACAAATAAAGCAGCAAGGGAAATGAAGGAGAGAATAGAGGCTCTTCTTGGGGATATGGCTGAAGGCATATGGGTAGGCACTTTTCATTCTGTTTGTCTGAGGATGCTCAGAAAAGATATTGAGAAAATTGGCTTTAACAATAATTTTGTGATATTTGATACAGATGACCAGCAAAGATTGATAAAGGACTGCCTTAAGGAACTGAACCTTAATGAAAAGAACTTTCCGCCAAAAATGGTGTTAGATATAATAGGAAAAGCCAAGGATGAGATGATTGAGCCTGAAGCTTATAGCAAAATAAATGCATCTGACTATCGCCTGAGCAAGGTGGCAAGGATATATGAACTCTATCAGAAGAAACTTAAGTCTAACAATGCTGTTGATTTCGATGATATAATACTGCATACCATCAGGCTTTTGCTGGATAATCCTCCCGTGCTGGAATATTATCATCGTAAGTTTAAATATATACTGGTGGATGAGTACCAGGATACCAATACTGCGCAATATGCACTCATAAGCCTTTTGGCACAGGGAAATCGGAACCTGTGTGTTGTTGGGGATGATGACCAGTGTATTTACAGGTGGCGCGGTGCCAATATAAGGAATATATTGGACTTTGAGAAGGAATTCGATGATTGCAAAGTAATTAAGTTGGAACAAAATTACAGATCGACGCAAAATATACTTGAAGCTGCAAACAATGTAATAAGAAATAATGGTGGCAGAAAGAGCAAGAGACTCTGGACGGAAAATGCCAAAGGCTCCAGACTGCAATATTTCCAAGGCGGAAATGAGCATGAGGAAGCCATGTTTATTGCAAATGAGATAAAGAGGCTGGTTGGAAGAGGAGACAAAAAGTACAGGGATATTGCTGTGCTATACCGCATGAATGCACAATCGCGCGTGCTGGAAGATATTTTTATGACAGAAGGCATACCCTACAGAATATATGGTGGTCTGAGATTTTATGACAGAAAAGAAATTAAGGATGTAATAGGATACCTGAGGCTAATTCAGAATTCTTCAGATGATATGGCTTTAAAAAGGATAATAAATACGCCGCGAAGAGGGATTGGAAATACTACAGTTGATACTGCAGGAAGTATAGCTTCTGAGCGTGGCTGCAGCATTTTTAGCGTAATTTCCATGTCGGAAGAAATACCGGAACTTCAGAGAGCCTCTAAAAAACTTCAGGATTTTGTTTCCATGATAAACAGATTTAAAATGCTTGCGGAAACTGTAAGTATACCTGAGCTGATTGATGAAGTAATAGAAAAATCCGGGTTGCTTGGGGAATTGAAAGAGGAGGGTACTGAAGAAGCAAATTCCCGTATTGAAAATATAAAAGAGTTTAGAAGTATTGCATTGGAGTTTGAGGAGCAGAGTGAGGAACGTGGCCTGGAAGCTTTCCTCTCGCAAATATCTCTTGTTTCCGATATAGATGACTATGAGGAAGAAAGCGACTGTATTTCTATGATGACACTTCACAGTGCGAAGGGTTTGGAATTTCCTGTTGTTTTTATTCCGGGGATGGAAGAAGGAGTTTTCCCAGGATACCGTTCAATGTCCGATGAGAGTGAACTGGAAGAGGAAAGAAGACTGTGCTATGTTGGAATCACCAGGGCACAGGAGCTGCTTTATCTTACCAATACCAAGTGCAGGACGCTGTTTGGAAATACTTCATACAATAGACCCTCCAGATTCATTGATGAAATTCCTGACGACTTGCTGGATGGAAAGGATATATTCGGAGCAGAAGAGCCGGCAGCTTATATGCCAAGGCAGTACAGCAGCAGCTATGCGTCTGTCCTGAATTCCAAACCGAAATTAAATAATACAGTAAATGCCGGCAGCAGTGTAGATCGGTTTGATGTGGGAGATTTAGTGGTGCACAAAAAGTTTGGAATAGGTACGGTTACTGCTACCGAGGGAGAAGGAGAAAACCTTAAACTGGAGATAAAGTTTAAAAACGCTGGAATGAAAAGACTTATGGCTGCATATGCGAATCTTACCAAGGTCAATTGATAAGAAATATTAGAAAGTAATATAAAATAAATGATAATAAGAGAAAATAAAAATAATAAGAAGAATAATAGAATAAACAATTATAATAAAGAATAAAAAGAATAAAAACAATAAGGCCAATAAAGCCAATAAAGCCAAAACAATAAACTGAAAACAAAACCCAGTATTAAAATCTTTAGTAATGTGGTCTGGAATAATTTTAATTATATTAACAAATAATAGTTTGCATAATACCCAACTTTCTTAAAAGGAGGTGTCACTGTGCAGGACTATGAAAATGATTACAGAGTTACTGCAAGGGCCCAGACCTGTAAAAGATTTATACCGGGAAGACTGAGAAACAATAAGTTTAGTAATGAAGATGGAGAAATAACCTGTGATATCTGCAGGTATTGGGATGGATCCAATTGCTTGACAGATTCTTACGATAGCGCATTTGATAGCTTTGAGGCTTAGTAATTTGCTATAGAAGTTCGTAAATAGTGATTATACGGTTATAGTGAGTATACAGATGGGAGTTTTAATGCCTGCACTTACCTTGTATTTTGGTTATAGTCAAAGTAAGTGCAGGCGTTTGTGTTTTTATCTCTACAATAAATACTGAACCTGGAGACAGGCAGAAGGTTGCAGTAGAAATTTAGTCAGAGTTTGAGTTTGAGCTGGAATATTGCCATTGTACTACAACAATTTGAGCAGATCCAACGGTTTCTCAATTAGAGCGTCTGCGCCTGCAGATTTAAGTTCATCCGCTGTTCTGAAACCCCATAGTGCTCCTACGGCAAACATACCTGCAGCAACTCCTGTTTGAATATCATACGAGGAATCTCCAAGGAGAATAAATTCATCAGGAGGTATATTCAACATATCAGCTATTTCAAGAGCAGCTGTGGGGTCAGGTTTTTTCGGAACATCAGGCCGCTCGCCCCAAACTACTTCAAATTGCCATTGCGGAAGTAATTGAGCTACTATTATTTTTGTAAAATTGTCTGCCTTATTTGATAAAACTGCTTTTTTGACATTTCTTTTTGTTAATTCATCCAGTAACTCAGCTATTCCGTCATATGGTTTGGTATACTGGTTCCATCGTGTGTTGTATTCTTCCCTCAGCATTTCCACAAGCTTTTTTATAGTACCATCATCGCGGTTTTTTTCCGGTAGAGCCAGGCGGATTAAATTATAAAAGCCTGTTCCTACAAAATACTTGATTTCTTCAGTACTGTGGACAGGGAAACCAGACTTTTCAAGAACTGAATTTACCGAATTGGCTATATCATCTATAGTGTTAAGTAATGTTCCATCAAGATCAAAAATTACTGCTTTGTATTTCATATTTAACTATCCTTTCTATTATGCTTAACTATTGCATCTTTAGCTCTTAATATGTTCAGCAGATAAATCTGCAATACATTATACTAAGTTTGAAATTAGAAATCTTATGAAGTTTACAACTGACTACTTTCTACATTTTACAATATAATTTTCCTTTTCACAAGGAAGTTGAGCCGCTGCGGATACGGGCAACAGCGCATACTATTCAGACAGAGTTATAATAGCAGTGCTATATTACGGCTTTTGCGAAAGAATCCTGTAATACTTTGTTTGCTATGCTTTTTGTAAAAAGGCTTAATTATGTTGACAAATTTTAGAATGTGATTTATAATTAATTTAACAATTTAAAGCTTTAATGTGATAAAGTATTAAAGTGAAATGGATGTGTCGAATATGCCTAAGTGGAAAATATATACACCAGAGGGAGTACAGGATATACTTTTTGAAGATTGTTTTCTGAAAAGGGAGTTGGAGCACAAATTAAGAAATCTTTTCAGGGCCTCAGGATTTTATGAAATTGAAACTCCGACATTAGAATTCTATGATACCTTTTCTGCTGACGGAGATCTTACACCCCAGGAGACAATGTTTAAGTTTTTTGATCCTCAGGGCCGCATCCTTGTTCTAAGGCCAGATGCCACCATTCCTGTAGCGAGGGTTGCAGCTACTAAATTAAAGGATATGGAATACCCAATGAAGGTATCATACATAGGAAATACCTTCAGGTACAATGAGCTTGGTGGAGGCAGGCAGAAAGAATTTACACAGGCTGGAATAGAAATTCTTGGAGTTAACACTGCTGAAGCGGATGCAGAAGTTATTGCCATCGCTGCTGCATCTATGAAAGCTGCAGGAATCCAGAAGTTCCAGATTGATATAGGTCAGGTGGATTTTTTCAAGGGAATTATGGAGCAGACCGGACTTTCTGCTGAGGACACCGAGCAGATGAGAGTACTTATTGATAAAAAAGATTTCATTGGAATTGAGGAACTTGTTGAAAAATACAACATATCTGCTGATTTAAAGAGCCTGATACTGGATATTCCACGCCTGTTCGGTTCTGCTGACATAATAGACAGTGTAGAAAAGAGAACAGATAATGCCCGCTCAATAGCTGCCCTGCAAAATCTCAGAAAGGTACTGCAGATACTGGATGATTATGAACTTAGTGAATATATATCCATTGACCTTGGAATGGTCCAGAGTCTCAATTACTATACGGGAATAATTTTCAGAGGTTTTACTTATGGTGTTGGTTTTCCTGTAATCAGCGGAGGCAGGTATGACAATCTTGTGGAGAAGTTTGGCAAAAAGTGCAGTGCTACAGGGTTTTCAACTGGGGTTAACCTGCTGATGATAGCGTTGGAGAAGCAAAAAATAGACGTACAGAAGCCCTGTGTACAGACATTGGTTTGTTATGATAAGGACAGTAGAAAAATTGCATTTATGTTGTGTGAAGAATTAAGAAATCAGGGAATGAGCGTTGAAATGGATGTAACCGGAAAAGACTTTGAGGAGATTAAGATATATGCAAAAAACAAAAAAATAGGCGGAATTATGTTTGTCAGAAACGGTGGAGAAATCGAGCTTTACGATGTAAGTACGGGGAATACTACAATTACAAGTGTTGAAGAACTTAAAAACAAATAATGCAGGGGATATGTGGAGGTTAATATGAGATATTTAACTATAGCTCTGTCAAAGGGAAGACTGACAGATTACGCAATAGAAATGTTTGAAGCCATCGGTATAGATTGTTCGGAACTGAAGTGTTCATCACGCAAACTTATAATGAGTGATGAAAAAAACAAGATTAAGTTTTTCCTTGTAAAACCTGCAGATGTTCCCACTTATGTAGAATATGGAGCCGCAGACATGGGCATTGTAGGGAAAGATACTCTCCTTGAAGAGGGAAGGAATCTTTATGAGGTGCTGAACCTTGGCTTTGCTGCATGCAGGATGGTTCTGGCCGGCCCTGCTGAACTTGCAGGAAAGCTTGACAGCCTGAAGGATAAAAGAGTTGCAACAAAGTATCCCAGAATAGCAAGGGAGTATTTTGAACATAAGAGACGTGAGTCCATTGAAGTGATAAAGCTGAACGGTTCGGTAGAACTTGCCCCCCTTGTTGGCCTGGCAGAGGTTATTGTGGACATAGTGGAGTCTGGTAGGACACTTAGGGAAAATGGCCTTGTTGTACTTGATGAGATTGCGGAAATAAGTGCAAGGCTTATTGTCAACCGGGTAAGCATGAAGATGGAAAGCGAGAGGATAAACAAGATAATAAGCTCCTTGAGAAAACAGCTGGAAAAGGGGGTAGACACTAAATGATAAAGGTATTTGATGTAAGAAATGGTGCCGGGGATGAGCTTTATAAAATGCTTTCGGGAAGAAACATGAAAGAATCTCCGGAAATAACGCGCATAGTAGGGGAAATACTTGAGGATGTAAGCCAAAATGGGGATAAAGCTGTTTTAAAATATACGGAAATGTTTGATGGTGTGGCGCTTACAGAAGATGAAATAAAAGTGTCACAAAATGAAATTGACGCCGCATGCTGTGAGGTTGATGATGCACTGCTGGCAACAATAAAAAAGGCTGCTGATAATATTAGGGAATTCCATATGAAACAAAAAGAGAATTCCTGGTTCAGCACGGAAAAAGACGGAGTTATACTTGGACAGCTGTACAGACCTCTTGAAAAAGTGGGCGTGTATGTTCCAGGCGGAACAGCAGCCTACCCTTCCTCGGTGCTTATGAATGTAATTCCTGCAAAAGTGGCTGGCGTGGAGAAAATAATAATGATGACACCACCTGGTAAGGATAAATCTATAAACCCAGTAATACTTGCAGCAGCCAGGGAAGCAGGTGTTGATGAAATTTACAGAGCAGGAGGCGCACAGGCAATAGCCGCTATGGCCTTTGGCACCGATTCTATACCCAGGGTGGACAAAATAGTAGGGCCGGGCAACATATACGTTGCTACAGCAAAGAGGATGGTGTACGGTTATTGTGACATAGATATGGTGGCAGGACCAAGTGAGATTGCAATAGTGGCTGATGATTCCGCAAATCCGGTTTACGTTGCGGCAGACCTTCTGTCCCAGGCAGAGCATGATGCGCTTGCTTCATCAATATTGGTGACTACAAGTGAAAAATTAGCAGAGGAAGTTGTTAAAGAGATTGATAGGCAGTGCGAATATCTTTCAAGAAAAGATATTATTAAAAAGTCGCTGGACAGCTATGGCGCAATTATAATTGCAGGCAGCGTAAAGGAGGCGGTGAAGATTGTAAACAACATAGCGCCTGAACATCTTGAAGTTTGTGTGAGAGAGCCTTTTAGTCTCTTAGGTGAAATAAAAAATGCCGGAGCAATATTTCTGGGTTCATATGCATCAGAGCCCCTTGGAGATTATTTTGCAGGGCCAAATCATGTGCTTCCGACAGGTGGGACCGCCAGATTTTTTTCACCCCTTAATACAGGCGATTTCCTGAAGAAATCAAGTCTGATTTCATATTCCAAAGAAGCCCTTGAGAAAGTAAAGGATGACATAATCAGGTTTGCAGAGGCAGAAGGACTGACGGCTCATGCTAACGCAATTCGGGTGAGGTGGACTGACAAATGAGCAAATACTGGAGCAGAGCCATCAGAAATATTAAACCGTATACGCCGGGAGAACAGCCAAGGGACATGAAATACATAAAACTTAACACAAATGAGAACCCCTATCCACCTTCTCCGAAAGTTTTAGAGGCTATTTCCGAAGCTGCCGGAGAGGCAGGAGAAAACCTGAGGCTATATCCTGATCCCACATGTGAAGAATTAAGATGTGCAATAGCAGACTATTATAAACTGGAAAAGCAGCAGGTTTTTGTAGGAAACGGTTCAGATGAATTGCTTGCCTTCTCGTTTCTTGCTTTTTTCGATTCCGATAGACCAGTGCTTTTTCCCGACATTACATATAGCTTTTACAGGGTTTATGCTTCTTTGTTCCGGACAAATTACAGGGAAATTCCTCTCAATGACGATTTTTCAATACCGGTTGAATCCCTTTTCGAAGCAAACGGCGGCATAATTATACCTAATCCCAATGCGCCCACCGGGAAATTTTTGCCTGTAAGAGACATAGCCAGCATCCTTGAGAAAAATGAGGACAGCGTTGTTATTATAGATGAGGCATACGTTGACTTTGCCGGGGAATCTGCGGTGAGTCTTATAGAAAGGTACCCAAACCTGCTTATAATTCAAACTTTTTCAAAGTCCCGATCGCTGGCAGGTCTTCGCATAGGTATGGCTTTAGGGAACAAAGATTTGATTGAAGGGCTGGATAGAGTGAAAAATTCCGTGAATTCATATACCCTTGACAGAATTGCTCTTGCCGCTGCTGTTCAGGCAATTAAAGATGAGAGACATTTTGAAGATACCAGAAGAAAAATAGTCAGTACAAGAGAACGTGTTTCAAAGGAACTTGGCCAAATTGGGTTTAAGGTTATCGACTCCGGAGCCAACTTTATATTCATAAGCCACGAAACTATGCATGCCCGTGATATTTTCAAAAGCTTGAGAGACAGGGGTATACTGGTGAGATATTTTAATGAGGCAAGAATCGATAACTATTTGAGAGTCAGTATAGGAACCGACAAGGACATGGATACCTTTTTAAAAGTAATAAAAGAGATTATTTCAGGATGACAGCAAGAGCTCTCTGACTTTGAAGAAGGAACTTTTTGTTGCGAACAGTCCTTAATATATCTGAATAAAAAAATCTGGAAATTTATGTGCTGTGCTGATATAATTAAGTTTGGCCTAAAAAGGAAGGCTGCAATATTTTTGGAGGTCTTATATGGGAAGAAGTGCTCATATTAGCAGGAAGACAAATGAGACTGATGTGTCGATAAAATTAGATATTGACGGAAGTGGCAAATGTGAGGCTGATACAGGCATAGGATTTTTTAATCACATGTTGTCACTTTTTTCCCGACATGGGCTTTTTGATATAAGTATAAAGGCAACAGGAGATTTATGTGTTGATGCTCACCATACTGTGGAGGATGTTGGAATTACGTTGGGGCAGGCGTTTAAAGAAGCTCTTGGCAGCAAAAATAATATAAAGCGCTATGGCACATCTTTCGTTCCAATGGACGAATCTCTCGCAATGGTAGTTGTAGACCTTAGCGGCAGACCGTTTTTGGTTTTTGATGCGAAGTTTACATCTGACCGCATTGGAGAGATGGATACAGAGCTTGTGGAGGAATTTTTCAGGGCTTTGGCTTTTAATGCAGGAATAACCCTGCATATAAAGGCCTTTTACGGCAGTAATAATCACCATATTGCCGAAGCTATATTTAAGGCCTTTGGCAGAGCCCTTGATGAGGCCACAAGTGTGGATAGCCGCATAGAAGGTGTTATGTCAACAAAAGGTGTTTTGTAACATGAAACAGATTTTTTGGAGGGATAAAAATGTCAAGGTTAATAAACGATACTGATTTCATTAAATTGCCCCTTTTTATTAAGGGAAAAGTAAGGAATGTATATGATCTTGGGGATAAATTATTGTTTATCGCAACGGACAGGATTTCAGCTTTTGATGTAGTATTTCCAAATCTTATTCCCAATAAGGGAAAAGTTCTTAACAGCATTTCTGAATTTTGGTTTAATAAGACTTCCGATGTAATAGGCAATCATATGATTACAACAGATGTTGAAAGTTATCCTGAAGGGCTTTCCAGCTTTAAGGAAGAACTACAGGGAAGATCAATGCTTGTAAAAAAGATAAAGATGGTAGAAGCTGAATGCATAGTCAGAGGCTATCTTGAAGGTTCAGGATTGAAAGAGTACAGAAAAACGGGAAGTATATGCGGAGTCAAACTTCCTGAAGGGCTTAAACAGGCTGATAAACTGCCGGAGCCTATTTTCACTCCAAGTACGAAAGCCAATGAGGGACATGGTGAGAATGTAACGTTTGAACAGCTGGCAAACAAAATTGGAACGGATCTGGCACAAAAACTAAGAGATATAAGCATAAAACTCTACAATATTGCTTCAAGCTATGCTGAAAGCAGAGGCCTGATTCTGGCAGATACGAAGTTTGAATTTGGCTTGACGGATGACGGACTTGTACTTGCGGATGAAATATTTACGCCGGATTCTTCAAGGTACTGGGATATGAATGAATACGAACCTGGAAGGCCGCAGAAGAGCTTTGACAAACAATATCTGAGGGATTACCTGGAGACTTTGGATTGGGATAAAAGGCCACCGGCACCTGAGCTTCCTGAGGAGGTTGTAAAGAAGACAGAAGCCAAGTATCTGGAAGCCTATGAACGCATTACCGGAAAGAAGCTGGAAGTTTAAACACAGGCACTTTTAAGTGCCTGAACTTAAAGTGTCGGAACTAAACAATATGTGACGGGATACAGTAGGAAACGAACAGGTTATGATTGGAGTTGGTACTTTAAATTGATAGCTATAGTTGACTATGGTGTAGGAAATTTGGGAAGTGTGGAAAATGCATTCCGTTTTATAGGAGTAAACGCAGTTGCTACTTCCAGTCCGGAGAAAATATCTGCTGCTGATGCCGTAGTATTGCCGGGTGTGGGCGCCTATGCTGGTGCAGCAATAAGTCTTGAAAAAGCCGGTTTGACTGAGGTAATAAAGGATGTAATTAAAAAAGAAAAGCTTTTTCTGGGAATTTGTCTTGGAATGCAGCTTCTGTTTGAATATAGTGAAGAAGGAGGCCAAAGGGCTGAAGGACTTGGTATATTTAGAGGTTCAATTGAACAGCTTCCCTTTGGTAATGACTTGAAGATCCCACATATGGGGTGGAACTCACTAAATATAAAAAATAAATGTCCATTGTTTGAAGGCCTTCCTGAACGTCCCTATGTCTATTTTGTTCATTCGTATTACCTCAACAATACTTGCGACAGGGATATTGTCGCTGCTACTGCAGATTATGGCATAGAGTTCAATGCGGCAGTATGGAGTGGGAACGTTTTTGCTACTCAGTTTCACCCTGAAAAAAGCGGGGACGTGGGACTTAAGATATTGAAAAACTGGACGAAGCTGGTGTACAGGGCATGGTAATCATGCAAAATAAAAGTCTGAAATAACTGCGCACTATCAGAGTATGCTTTGCAAAGCGCTTTACCGCAGTATGCACTGCGATTTATACATTGAAAAAGTACATTTTAATAGATGTACTTTCAAGGAGGAAATTTTTCATGATAATATATCCGGCAATTGATATAAAGGAAGGAAAGTGTGTTAGGCTTGTACAGGGGAAGTTTGATGATGTGACTGTTTATTCAGATGACCCTGTGGAAATGGCTCTTAAATGGGAACGCGAGGGAGCTGTGTACCTCCATGTAATTGACCTGGACGGTGCCAGAACAGGTGAACTTCGGAATTTCAGTATAATAAGGGACATTGCTGCAAAGCTTGGCATACCTGTACAAATGGGTGGAGGAATAAGAACAATAGAATCTATTGAATATGTAATAAATGAAGGCATACAGAGGGTTATTCTCGGCACATCGGCAGTAAATGATCCTGAACTGGTTAAAAATGCACTTAAAAATTTTGGAAACAACATTGCGATAGCTATTGATGCAAAAGATGGGAAGGTTGCAGTTGAAGGCTGGGAAAAGACCAGCGACTTTGCAGCAGTAGATTTCGCAAAAAAGATGGAGGATATGGGGGCTAAAACTATTATTTATACTGATATCTCCAGAGACGGTATGCTGTCAGGGCCGAATCTGAAGGCCATGGAGGAAATGGCCGCCTCTGTCGGGATGGAGGTTATAGCCTCAGGCGGAGTAGGGAGCCTAAAAGATATTATTGATTTGAAAAATACAGGAGTGGCAGGAGTTATTGTCGGAAAAGCACTTTATACAGGAAATATAAATCTTGCACAAGCGATGTCGTCAATTTGAACTGAATTTTCGATGGCGGTTTGAAAGGAGAAATCCTGAGAAATACATATTTTGCAATGGAGGAATTAGTATGCTTACCAAAAGGATAATCCCTTGTCTGGATATACACGGGGGGAGAGTGGTAAAAGGTGTAAATTTCGTCAACTTAAAAGATGCAGGAGATCCTGTAGAAGCCGCAGCATATTATGATAAGGCTGGGGCAGACGAGCTGGCATTTCTTGATATTACAGCCACTTCAGACGGAAGAGAGATAATGCTGGATATGGTAAAGCGAGTTGCTGAGCAGGTATTTATACCGTTTACAGTTGGCGGCGGCATACGGACTGTTGATGACATCAGGCAGATACTTAAAGCCGGAGCGGATAAGATTTCTATTAATTCTGCGGCAATAAGGAGGCCTGAGCTTATTAGTGAAGCGGCATACCATTTTGGGAGCCAGTGTGTGGTTGTAGCCATTGATGCCAAAAAAAGAGCGGATGAAAAAGGCTGGGATGTTTACATAAATGGCGGAAGGATAAATACCAATAAAGATGTAGTGGAATGGGCTATAGAGGTTGAAAAGCTGGGCGCAGGGGAGATTTTGCTAACCAGTATGGATTGTGACGGGACTAAAAACGGATATGATATTGAACTGACACGAACTGTATCTGAAAGCGTGAGGATACCTGTTATTGCTTCAGGAGGCGCGGGAACAATGGAACATTTTTATCAGGCGCTTACAGATGGCAAGGCAGATGCAGTGCTTGCTGCTTCTTTGTTTCATTTCAGGGAAATTGAAATAGCAGACCTTAAAAGGTACTTGAAAGATAAAGGCCTTGAAATCAGAATGTAGCAAGAGAACTAATTATAAAGAGGAGTTGTCTTTATGGACAGTGTTTTTAAGGAACTTAAGTTTGACGAAAAAGGTTTGATACCTGTTGTGACCAAAGACGTTAAAAACGGTGAAGTATTAATGCTTGCATATATGAATAAGGAAGCTCTTGAAAAGACTCTTGAGACAGGAAAAGTACACTATTGGAGCAGGAGCCGAAATAAGCTCTGGCGAAAGGGTGAGACATCCGGACACTATCAGCTTGTAAAATCCATTAAGGTTGATTGTGATGGAGATGCACTGCTGGTAACAGTAGAGCAGCAAGGAGCTGCATGCCATACAGGACATTATTCCTGTTTTTATAGAAAACTTGACAAAGGCGGCATAGAAGAGATTGAAGATAACAGCACTGATGAAGTTATTGAGAATAAGAACAAGTCAGCCATTCTTCAGGAACTCTATGACGTTATAGTGGACAGGAATAAGAATCCCAAAGAAGGTTCTTATACAAACTATCTTTTTGAGAAAGGCCTTGACAAGATACTTAAAAAGGTAGGGGAAGAAACGGCTGAGGTTATTATTGCGGCTAAGAACAAGTCTTTTGAGGAAATCAGATATGAGATTGCCGATCTCGTATATCACCTTTTTGTGCTTATGGTGGAGAGAGGATTAAAACCTGACGATATATATGATGAATTGAGAAAAAGAAGGTAGTGGTGTATTACATTGGGGAAAGTTTTGGTGTATAGACGTGATGCTGAAATTAATTATAAGGTTGGAATAAAGTATGCTCGAAAGTATCAATTTGAGACCGCGAGCAAGTTCCTCGCTACAGCCGCACGAAAAGAGCCGTTTAACGCAGAGTATCAGTTCAATTATGCCTGTATTCTTGCAGAGCTTGGAGAAATAAAAAAATCTAATAAGATATTTAAGTGGATACTGAGAAATATTGATCCTACTATTTCAGAGTGTTACTTTGCCATAGCCTGTAATTATTATGAAATGAACAACGTAGCGATGACTATGGAGTATCTGGATAAGTATATTCAGTTTGACTGTGAAGGAGAGTTTGTTGAGGAGGCCAAAGAAATAATTTACTATCTTGAGACAAATTTCAGCGTAAGCAAGAAAAATAGCAGAAATGCTTCCCAGTTAACAGCTGAAGGCGAAGAACTGATAGACAACGGGGATTATCGTAAGGCTTGTACTAAGCTGGAAAAAGCTGTGGATGCTGAACCGGATTTTATTGCTGCAAGAAACAGTCTTTCAATTGCATGTTTCTTTTCCGGACAAATTGACAGAGCAATCAGTATAGCCAAAAGCGTTTTAATACTCGACAGTCATAATATTCAGGCAAATTGCAATCTTGCATTATTTTATGCCTGCAAAGAGGATTTGGGATCATATTCAAAACAGATTGAAATGCTGACAGAGCTTGATATTAATTCCAAAAAGGATTTTTTGACGGATATGAGACAATTCATTAAAACCACTTTAAGAGATACATGCGTGGAGGAATCCTTGAAGATAAATATCGTCAATATATTACAGTTGAAGCATTTTCAAATGAAAGGCCACAAGAGATAATCTTTGGTAAATGGAGCAAAACGATGAATTTCTTAATTTTAGCCAGAAAATACGGCTGTATTCTCCGAATTTGAGATTAAATAGAAAAAACAAATATTTGATAAAAATTTGGATAATATATTATATTATAGGTGTAATTAGCACTCATTGACAATGAGTGCTAATAAATTGCAAAAAATATAACAAACAGGAGGTAATGTTATGAACATAAAACCCTTAGGCGACAGAGTAGTTATAAAAATGCTGGAAATCGAAGAAACTACTAAAAGTGGTATAGTACTTCCAGGGTCAGCAAAAGAAAAACCCCAGATTGCAGAGATTGTTGCTGTAGGACCCGGTGGCGTAGTTGATGGAAAAGAAGTTAAGATGGAAGTAAAGGTTGGCGACAAAGTACTTATCAGTAAATATGCTGGAACAGAAGTAAAACTTGACAATCAGGAATATACAATCCTGAGACAAAGTGATATTCTGGCGATAGTTGAATAATATATTATATTCATAGTTTCTATAAAAAATTACTTATTGGTGTTCTAATATAAATTTCTACAAGGAGGCAGTGATATGGCAAAAGATATAAAATACAGTGAAGAAGCTAGAAAAGCGCTGGAAAGAGGAGTTAATCATCTGGCTGATACAGTTAAAGTTACTCTTGGACCAAAAGGAAGAAATGTTGTTCTTGATAAAAAATTTGGTTCCCCCCTTATTACCAATGACGGTGTTACAATAGCTAAGGAAATCGAATTGGAAGACAAGTTTGAAAATATGGGCGCTCAGCTTCTGAAAGAAGTTGCCACAAAGACTAATGATGTTGCAGGTGACGGTACTACTACCGCAACTCTTCTCGCTCAGGCTATTATCAGGGAAGGTTTAAAGAACCTGGCAGCCGGAGCTAATCCAATGATACTCAGAAAGGGTATTGCAAAGGCTGTAGATACAGCAGTTGAAGGTATCAAAGAAATAAGCCAGAAAATTAAAGGTAAAGAGGATATTGCAAGAGTTGCTTCCATATCTGCAAACGATGAAGTTATAGGTAATCTCATTGCAGATGCTATGGAAAAGGTTACTAACGACGGTGTTATAACTGTTGAAGAGTCAAAAACAATGGGAACTAACCTTGAAGTAGTTGAAGGTATGCAGTTTGACAGAGGTTATGTATCTCCTTACATGGTTACTGACACAGAAAAGATGGAAGCAGTCCTTGATGATCCATATATACTTATTACTGACAAGAAAATCAGCAATGTTCAGGACATTCTCCCTCTCCTCGAACAAATTGTTCAGCAGGGCAGGAAGCTTGTAATTATTGCAGAGGATGTTGAGGGCGAAGCTCTTGCAACTCTCGTAGTTAACAAGCTGAGAGGAACATTTACCTGCGTTGCAGTTAAGGCTCCTGGCTTTGGTGACAGAAGAAAAGCAATGCTCGGTGATATCGCAATACTTACAGGCGGAGAAGTTATTTCCGACGAGCTTGGTCTTGAACTCAAAGATACAAAACTTAACCAGCTTGGTAGAGCAAGACAGGTTAAGATTCAGAAAGAGAACACAATCATTGTTGATGGTGCAGGTTCTCCTGATGAAATCAAGAAGAGAATTGCATCTATCAAGGCTCAGATAGAAGAAACTACTTCTGATTTTGATAGAGAAAAACTGCAAGAAAGACTTGCAAAACTTTCTGGTGGAGTTGCTGTAATACAGGTTGGTGCTGCAACTGAAACCGAAATGAAAGAAAAGAAACTGAGAATTGAAGACGCTCTGGCTGCTACAAGAGCTGCTGTTGAGGAAGGTATAGTAGCAGGCGGCGGAACTGCTTACATTAATATTATTCCAAAGGTTAAAAAATTGCTTGACAGCACAAGCGGAGACGAAAGAACTGGCGTTCAGATAGTACTTAAAGCTCTGGAAGAACCTGTAAGACAGATTGCTGAAAATGCAGGACTTGAAGGATCCGTTATAGTTGAAAAAGTTATGGGAAGCAATCCTGGTGTAGGCTTTGATGCATTGAAAGAAGAATATGTTGATATGATAGAAGCAGGTATTGTTGACCCGGCAAAAGTTACAAGGTCTGCTCTGCAGCATGCTGCATCAGTTGCTTCTATGCTTCTGACTACTGAAGCTGTAGTTGCTGATATTCCTGAAAAAGAACCTGCTCCTGCAGGAGGACCTGCCGGTGGAATGTACTAAGATAGACCACTGCAAAAGATAGAGAATTTCAAACGGAAGGTAAATACTGAAAACAGGAAACAGTATATAAAGAAGATATCTTATAGACAGTAAAAAAGACAGCAGGGATGTAAACGTTATAAAGCGAATGCAGAGATGGGAAACCCTTTCTCGTGGGGAAGGCGTTTCCCTTTTTAATTTATTGTCAGTTGTTTTATTTATATGTTAATGTTAAAATTTAATGTAAGTATTTGAAATTTTGTTTACTGCGATATTCTGCTGAAATGGTATTAAAAAAAACCAAAGGAAGAATTAATTTCAGTTTAGGGGGTAAACTTTATGGACAATGTATTTATTGAGAAACTTATTGTAAAAAAGAAAGATGCAAAAGACTATTTGTATACATTTGGAATATGTATAGCCGGGATTCTTGTTATAGTAGCATGTCCTGTTTTGACCAGATATATCCCTTTCATTGGAAATCTTTGGTTGCTTATAGCTACAGGTGTAGTATATGGCGTATATAGGTTCATAACTTCAAGAAATATAGAATATGAATATATTGTTACAGATGGTGATCTTGACATTGATGTTATTATTGCACAAAGAAAAAGAAAAAGAATATTCAGTGCAAACTGTAAGGAATTTGATGTTATAGCCCCATATAAAGGGCAAAACCACGACAGCCGACTTGGAAATGTAACTAAACAAATAAAAGCTGTTAGCTCAATGGGGTCCAAAGATGTTTATTTCATCACACTTAATTATAACGGCGAAAGAACTGCAGTATTTTTTGAGCCGGATGATAGAATACTTAAAGCTTTCAAGACCTTTATACCAAGAAAAGTTGAAAGTTATTAAACTGTTATATTGTTGAATGGGGGACAAGAATTGAGGAAGCGAACCAGGAAGTTTCCTGTATTTTCTACATTTTTAATATTAATTGTTATTGCATCATCCTTAGTTTATTATTTTTTTTATAAACCCAATAATAATGTAGTGCCTGCTTTTAGTGAGGCGGGACCGCACCTGGTGGTTGAGGGAGAACTTGTCGCATCAGGAGATAAAGTTAGAATTGTTGAAGGGGAAATTCTTCTGGCTTTTGATACTATCAAGGAATACATTGATCCTTATATTTACTGGGATGAAAAACTTGGTAAAGTGACGGTTACTACAAAAGACAGAGTTATCAGAATGAAAACTGAAAGCCTGGATGCTATGGTTAATAATGAGCCAATGACGCTTGATATACCTGTTGAAGAAGACAGTGGAACTGTATATGTTCCAATAGAGTTTTTGAGTGATTTTTATAATATAGAAATCCAAAAGCTTAGTAATAACAATGTGGTTATAGTAGATTTTAAAAACAGCATAAAGCAGATTGCAGAGCCCATAGTTGAAAATGCAGTTGTGAGAAAAGGCACGTCAGTTCGTCAACCCATAATAAAAAAGATTGATATAAACAGCGAAGAAGACAACACCATGAGGGTTTTTGAGGAATATGAAAAATGGTATAAGGTAAGATTATCTGACGGTGCCATTGGGTATATAGAGAAGAAGTTTGTGGTAATAAAACAGATGACGGTGGGACAGTTACCTGAAAAAGAAACTGATAGTCCTACATGGGCTCCACTGAAAGGAAAGATAAACCTTGTGTGGGATCAGATATGGAGTAAGACAGATATGTCGAAAGTGGAGGTAATAGATGGGCTTGACGTTATTTCACCTACTTGGTTTCAACTCAGCAATAAAGAAGGAGAACTTATAAACAGAGCAGACGTAAGGTATGTTGAATGGGCTCACAATAACAATTATAAAGTGTGGGCTCTTTTATCAAACAGCTTTAATGACGTAGACACGACCAGAGAGTTTCTTAACAATACTGATTCAAGAGATAATTTGATAAGAAAAATACTTGCTTATGCTGCGCTTTATAAGCTGGATGGCATCAATATAGATTTTGAGAATTTGACGGCAGGAGACAGGGATGCACTTACCCAGTTTGTCAGAGAGATAACTCCCCTCCTGAGAGAGCAGGGGCTAACGGTGTCAATAGATATTAATACTTCTTCCTGCTATGATCGTGAAGCACTGGCTCAGGTGGTTGATTATGTTATGGTAATGACTTATGACCAGCACTGGAAAGGAAGTCCTGAAGCAGGTTCGGTAGCACAGGTGAGCTGGGTGGAGAAATTGGTTCAAAAATATCTTGAAACTATTCCAAATGAGAAACTGGTGCTGGGAATGCCGCTCTACACACGCTTGTGGAAGGAAGAAACAGGGGAGGACGGAGGAATTAGCTTGTCCAGTGAAGCTTTATCTATGGAACAGGCAAGTGAATTTATTAAGAAAAATAACGCTGATGTGCAGTGGGATGAGGAGAGCGGACAGTTTTATGTAGAAGCCAGGGACAATAATATTGTTTATAAAATGTGGCTGGAAGATAAAAATTCAATTAATTTGCGTCTTGGCCTTGTTCACAAGTATAATCTTGCAGGGGCTGCATCATGGAGCAAGAACTTTGGCGTTCAGGAAGTATGGGAAGTTATAAATACTAACCTGAAATCTGTGGAAAGCTATCAGCAATGGAAAGAAGGAATTATTGGTAAAAAATATGTTTACCATAATTAAGGGTGGAGGTAAGTATGCATTATTTAGAAATTTTATTAAAGTTGATACTTGCCTGCATATTGGGGGGTATTGTTGGGTTTGAACGTGAGCATATGAACAGGCCTGCCGGTTTCAGAACCCATATACTTGTTTGTGTAGGGTCTGCACTTATAATGGTGACTTCACAATATATTTTTGAGATGTACGAAGGAAGGGTAAATGTTGATCCTACACGGTTGGGAGCACAGATTGTCAGTGGCATAGGTTTTTTGGGTGCCGGTACAATAATTCGGGACGGCTTTAATGTTAGAGGCTTGACTACCGCAGCAAGCCTTTGGGCAGTATCGGCTGTTGGAATAGCTGTCGGTATAGGTTTTTATGAAGGCGCAATAATAGCTACCATCCTGATATTTGCAACTTTGATACTATTAAAAAGAATTGAATGGAATATTTCAAAAAGAAACAGGTATTCAACTCTCTATATCGAGGCTGACAATATACCCGGTCAAATTGCCAAAATTAGCAGTGTACTTGACAAGTATAGTATAGTGATAAAGAAGATTGATTTTGTAAACGGAGAAGAAGATGCAGAAATGTTGATGAAGCTTTTGGTAAAGCTTCCTGGCAAGCTACAGACAAGCACATTTATCAATGAACTTCATAAAATCAGCGGAGTAAAAAAAGCTTATGAGGAATAGGAGAAACAGCACATGGATGAAATTTTGCTTGACAATCTGGAATTCAAAGTTAATCTTGACGAGCTTTTCAGGGAAATAAGGATGGACAAGACGGACGATGATGCAGAAACCGTGATAAAAATGGCAAGAGAAGCAGAAGCTATAGCAAAGCCTAAAGCTTTTTATAAAGTTTCCTACATAGAGGAAAAAGGCGATGACTATGTAGTGATTGACGGAATAAAGTTTGTAAGCCATGTTCTGAGTGTAAACTTAAAAGATGTCCACAGGGTATTTCCTTATGTAGCTACCTGTGGAGTTGAACTTGAAAACTGGTCCAAATCAATAGATGATATGTTAGAGCAATACTGGGCGGATGCAATTAAGATACAGGCCTTGCAACATGCGGTCAGATCTATGGATATTCATCTTGAAAACCACGTTAAGATGAGAAAAACAGCAAGTATGAATCCGGGTTCGCTGGAAGACTGGCCAATCAGCGAGCAGGAAAAACTG
>ENA-OWPA01001030-OWPA01001030.1-bioreactor-metagenome-genome-assembly--contig:-NODE-1030-length-23234-cov-8.886816_pt1 | contig 23234 bp, 40 predicted proteins | sample MGYA00238139_ERZ651803 | MGnify/ENA primary metagenome ERZ651803 (study PRJEB26909, sample SAMN07631231) | bioreactor metagenome | isolation source: Switchgrass digestor | place: USA: Dartmouth... | reverse complement strand
ATTGCAATAGAGCAGGGATTAAGATTTGCTATCCGTGAAGGCGGCAAGACCGTAGGTGCAGGTGTGGTAACTGAAATCGCTGAATAATTATTTAAAACCCAAATTCCGAACGTAAGGAGGGACACACATGGCCCATCAGAAAATAAGAATTCGCCTAAAAGCTTTTGACCACGCAATTCTTGACCAATCGGCCAGGAAAATTGTGGAGACGGCAAAGCGAACCGGGGCCAAAGTATCGGGGCCTATACCGTTACCCACGGATCGGAGTATCATAACTATACTTCGTGCTCCGCACAAGTACAAGGATTCCCGGGAACAGTTTGAATCAAGGACCCATAAGAGATTGATAGATATCAAACAGCCAAATCAAAAAACCGTTGATGCTCTTATGAGATTGGATTTGCCGGCAGGAGTCGATATTGAGATAAAGCTGTAGCAATGGGAGGTGACTTTGATGATTGAAAAGGCCATTTTAGGCAAAAAAATCGGCATGACCCAGATTTTCAGTGACACAGGAGAAGCTGTTCCGGTCACTGTAGTGGAAGCTGGGCCCTGCGTTGTGGTGCAGAAAAAGACTGTAGAAAATGATGGTTACAGCGCAATTAAAGTTGGCTATGAAGATATTAAAGAAAAGAAATTAAACAAACCCCTGCAAGGTCAATTCAAGACTAGGCAACTGTCATTTAAGAAATACCTAAAAGAATTCAGGATTCAAGATGCTGACAAATACAATGTAGGGGACGAAATAAAGGTTGACATTTTCCAGCCTGGAGACAAAGTAGACGTAACTGGCACATCACTAGGAAAAGGCTATGCTGGAACTATTAAGCGCTGGAATGCCAGGCGCGGACCAATGACTCACGGCTCAAAATCACACCGCCTTGTGGGTTCAAGCGGTGCTACTGGTGTAGCCAGAGTCGTTAAGGGGTTACCAAGACCCGGACATAAAGGAGCAAAAAAGGTTACAGTTCAAAACCTTGAAGTGGTAAAGGTGGATCCGGAGAGAAACTTTTTACTTATAAAGGGCTCAGTACCCGGACCAAAGAAATCACTACTCTTTATAAAAAACAGCGTAAAGAACTGAAACTGACAGTGAAAGGAGGAGCCCAATGCCAAAAGTAGCTTTATATAATATACAGGGAGAAAGGATAGGCGAAGTCGAGCTTTCTGATGATGTCTTTGGCGCTGAAGTCAGACCAGATATTATGCACCGTGCTGTTGTAAATTATCTAGCAAATCAAAGGTTGGGAACTGCCAGCACCTTGACCAGAGCCGAAGTGTCTGGTGGTGGAAGAAAGCCATGGCGTCAGAAGGGCACCGGAAGAGCCAGGCATGGCAGCATAAGGTCGCCTTTGTGGAGAAAAGGTGGTATAGTCTTTGGACCAAAGCCTCGCTCCTTTAAAACTACAATGCCTAAAAAGCTAAAGAGACTAGCCCTAAAATCAGCACTAAGTGCAAAAACTAGAGACAACGAGCTCATACTGCTGGACAGTTTGACTATGGAAGCTCCAAAGACTAAGCAAATGGTTACAATATTGGCTAATTTGAAGGCCAATAAGAAATCTCTTATAGTGATGGCTGATAAAAACGACAATGTGGTGAAATCAGCCCGCAATATCCCGGGTGTAAAAACCGCATACGTCAACACCTTGAATGTTTATGATATTTTAAACCATGATTTCTTGATCATGACAAAAGAAGCGGCCCAGCGGGTAGAGGAGGTGTATGCAGGATGAAAAATCCGCATGACATCATCATTCGCCCTTGGATTACAGAAAAAAGCATGGATATGCAGCAGCAAAAAAAATACGTCTTTGTAGTTCACAAAAATGCCAACAAAACTGAGATAAAAAATGCACTAGAATCAATTTTTGGAGTAAAAGTTGCCAAGGTCAATACCATTAATATGAGAGGTAAAATGAAGCGCATGGGTCGATTTGTAGGCAAACGGCCTGACTGGAAAAAAGCCATTGTAACTTTAACCGATGACAGCAAAACTATAGAATTCTTCGAAGCCCTATAGTTTTTACGGATGATTTGAGATAGAGAAGGAGGGAACAATGTGGCTATAAAAAAGTTTAAGCCCACGAGTCCAGGCCGCAGGTTTATGAGCGTTGCTTCTTTTGAAGAAATAACCAAAAAAGAGCCTGAGCGGTCTTTAGTCGTAACACTTAAGAATAAAGCTGGCCGTAACATGCAGGGCAGACTGACAATTAGACATCGTGGCGGTGGCCACAAGCGCAAATATAGAATTATTGATTTTAAGAGAGATAAAGATGGGATACCGGCAAAAGTAGCAGCCATTGAATACGATCCCAACCGCACAGCGTATATAGCACTTTTACATTACGCAGATGGAGAAAAACGCTATATTTTAGCCCCGGACGGCCTTCGTGTAGGAGATACGGTAGAGTCCGGTGAAAATGCGGATATTAAGCCTGGTAATGCCCTCAAATTGGCACATATACCTGTAGGTACCACTGTTCACAATATCGAGCTTATCCCAGGCAAGGGAGGACAGATGGTAAGAGCTGCCGGTGCATCAGCTCAGCTCATGGCAAAAGAAGGTGGCATGGCCACACTAAGGCTGCCTTCAGGAGAAATGCGAATGGTATCGGAAAACTGCAGAGCCACAATAGGCCAGGTGGGCAATATTGATCATGAAAATATTTCTATCGGTAAAGCTGGTAGATCACGCTGGTTAAATCGGAGACCCCATGTCCGTGGCGTTGTTATGAACCCAGTGGATCACCCCCACGGCGGAGGTGAAGGTAAAGCACCTATTGGCCGCAAGAGTCCTGTTACGCCCTGGGGTAAACCTACACTTGGTTATAAGACGAGAAAGAAAAACAAGGCTTCGGATAAATATATTGTCAAGCGCCGTAAATAGAAGGGAGGTAAGCTGATGAGTCGCTCAACAAAAAAAGGACCCTTCGTTGATCAAAAACTTTTGGCTAAAATTATAGAAATGAACAAAAAAAAGGATAAAAAGGTTATCAAGACCTGGTCCAGGGCTTCTACTATATTTCCCGAGATGGTCGGCCATACAATCGCTGTCCACGACGGCAGAAAGCATGTTCCTATTTATATAACAGAGGATATGGTGGGGCATAAATTAGGCGAATTTGCACCTACAAGGACTTTTAAAGGACACGGAGCCCATACTGAAAAATCTACAGCACTTAAATAAAATGTTTGATTTTTAAGGTTACAAAACCTAGCAAAGGAGGTATACAAGTTGGAAGCGAGGGCACAGGTAAGACATGTCAGGATTTCCCCAAGCAAAGTGAGAGTCGTATTAGACCTTATTCGCGGGAAACAAGTTGATGAAGCCTTAACTATATTGAGGTTTACGCCCAAAGCGGCCTCGCCTTTACTGGAAAAATTACTGCGCTCTGCCATTGCAAATGCAGAGAACAACTTTAACATGAATAGAGACGGTTTATATATTTCCCAGTGCTATGCCGACGAAGGCCCCATCATGAAACGCTTTCGAGCAAGGGCTCAGGGAAGAGCTTATTCAATACACAAAAAGACCAGCCACATTACAATAGTATTAAAGGAAAAGGAGGGATAGATTTTGGGTCAGAAAATTCACCCTCATGGGTTAAGAGTAGGAATAATTAAAGATTGGGACTCAAGATGGTATGCGGAAAAGGACTTTGCAGATTACCTATTGGAAGACTTCAAGATCCGCCAATATATAAAGAAAGCATTATATACAGCAGGTGTTTCCAGAATCGAGATTGAGCGTGCGGCAAAGCGTATTAAAGTTACGATTAACACTGCAAAGCCCGGAATGGTTATCGGAAAAGGTGGCAGCGGTGTTGACGAGCTAAAAACAGAACTGGAGAAAATGACCGATAAACAGGTTTCCATAAATGTAGTTGAAATTAAGAATCCTGACATAGATGCTCAACTTGTGGCGGAAAACATTGCTTCACAGCTGGAGAGGCGTATATCTTTCCGCAGAGCGATGAAGCAGGCCATAACCAGGGCTATGAGGTCAGGAGCCAAAGGTATAAAGACCATGGTCAGCGGCAGACTCGGCGGTGCCGAAATTGCCAGATCCGAAATGTATCATGAAGGAACCATTCCGCTTCAAACCTTAAGAGCTGATATTGATTACGGTTTTGCAGAAGCCCATACCACCTATGGCAGGATCGGTGTTAAAGTTTGGATATATAAAGGTGAAGTCCTTCCGGTAAAACAAAAGCAAAATCCCGAGGAAGGGGGAGAAGTAAACAATGTTGATGCCGAAGCGAGTCAAGTTTAGGAAGCAGCAGCGTGGCGTTATGAAGGGCAAGGCTCATAAAGGGAATCAGGTTACTTATGGTGAATACGGCCTGCAAGCTCTTGAATCTGCATGGATTACCAGCCAGCAAATTGAAGCTGCTCGTGTAGCCATGACCAGATACATCAGGAGGGGCGGTAAAGTTTGGATAAAAATATTCCCAGACAAGCCTGTAACAAAGAAGCCTGCTGAAACACGTATGGGAAGCGGTAAAGGGTCTCCTGAACTGTGGGTTGCAGTTGTAAAAGAGGGCCGCGTTATGTTCGAGCTAGCCGGAGTTCCTGAAGAAGTAGCTAAGGAGGCTTTGACTCTCGCCTCTCATAAGTTGCCAATAAAGACAAAGATTGTAAAACGGGTAGAAATAGGCGGTGATGTAAATGAAGCTTAAGCAGATTCGTGACCTATCTGACCAAGAGTTGCGGCAGAAAGAAAAGGAGTTAAAGGGCGAACTGTTTAACCTCCGGTTTCAAGCAGCCACCGGTCAGCTTGAAAACCCCATGAGAATTCGTGAAGTCAGAAAAACCATAGCACGCATAAAAACTGTCCTCACGGAAAGACAAAACGAAAAGTTAAAGCTTGGGAGCCAAAAGTAATTAAAAAGGAGGGATAAGTATGGCCGAACGAAATCAAAGAAAGGTCCGCACAGGAGTAGTGGTCAGTGATAAAATGGATAAGACCGTAGTAGTAGCTGTGGAAAGATCCATGAGACACCCCCTTTATGGCAAGACCATTAGAAAAACCAAAAAATTTAAAGCCCATGATGAAAATAACGAGTGCAGAGTGGGCGATGTTGTCACCATTATGGAAACAAGACCCCTTAGTCGTGATAAACGCTGGAGGGTTGTAAAGATTGTACAAAAAGCCCAGTAAGGAAGGGAGGTTTTTTGCGTGATTCAAGTTCAAACTAGGCTCAACGTTGCAGATAACACTGGCGCTAAAGAATTAATGTGTATAAAAGTTTTGGGCGGTTCCAAGCGAAAATATGCCAATATCGGAGATGTCATTGTGGCATCAGTTAAAAGTGCAACGCCCGATGGCGTTGTTAAAAAGGGAGACGTTGTAAAGGCTGTCATTGTGAGAACCAAAAAAGGTTTGCAACGCAAAGACGGTTCATATATCAGGTTTGATGAAAATGCTGCGGTTATTTTAAGTGATGATAAAAACCCCCGGGGTACGCGTATTTTTGGTCCTGTAGCCAGAGAATTGCGCGAAAAGGATTATATGAAGATTATATCTTTAGCTCCTGAAGTGCTGTAGACAATGTCGAACCCCAAAATCTTAAAGGGCATGAAGTTTTACATGAGGAGGTGTGGTTCTTGGAAAAGGTCCATGTAAAGAAAGGCGATACAGTTTGCGTCATCTCGGGAAAGGACAAAGGCAAAAAAGGTAAAGTGATAAAAGTCCTTCCAAGAAAGAAAAAGGCCATTGTTGAAGGCGTAAATGTGGCGAAAAAACATCAAAAGCCCAGACCTGGTGTCCAGCAAGGCGGTATTATAGAGATGGAAATGCCAATTTACACCTCTAAGTTGATGGTAGTTTGCAGCAAATGCAATAAACCTACCCGGATTGGTCACAAAGTACTGGAAAATGGGTCAAATGTGCGCATTTGTAAAAAGTGTCAAGAGGTTTTAGATAGATAGTCAGGAAGGGAGGTAGCTTGATGTCAAGATTAAAAGACAAATATTTAAACGAAGTTGTGCCTGCATTAAAGCAAAAGTTTAACTACAAAAACATCATGGAAGTGCCCCGCTTAGAAAAAGTTGTCATCAACATGGGAATTAATGATGCGCGGGAAAACCCAAAAGCAATTGAATCAGCCACCAATGATTTGGCAGCAATCACAGGCCAAAAGCCAATTGTAACAAAAGCACGCAAATCCATAGCAGCTTTTAAAATACGTGAAGGTATGCCCATAGGTGTTAAGGTGACACTTAGAGCAGAAAAAATGTATGACTTTCTAGATAAGCTGTTTAATATAAACCTGCCAAGGGTAAGAGATTTTAGAGGAGTATCTCCTGATTCCTTTGACGGCAGAGGGAATTATACTTTAGGCATTAGAGAACAGCTGATTTTCCCTGAAATCGATTATGACAAGATCGATAAAGTCAGAGGTATGGATATTACAATCGTTACAACTGCAAAGACAGATGAAGAGGCCCGGGAACTTTTGAAAAACCTCGGTATGCCTTTTGCATAAAGGGAAGGAGGGAACAGCTTGGCCAAAAAATCTTTAATCGCTAAGCAAAAGCGTCCAGCTAAGTTTTCAACGCGCAAGTATAACAGATGCAAAATTTGCGGCAGGCCCCATGCGTATTTGCGCAAATTTGGTGTATGTAGGATATGTTTCAGAGTGCTTGCCCATCGCGGTGAAATACCCGGAGTTAAGAAAGCTAGCTGGTAAGTGAGTTAAATGAAGGGAGGTAGTTTCATTGGCTATGACGGACGTTATTGCAGATATGCTAACCCGCATCCGCAACGCAAATGATGTGGGTCATCCAGAAGTAGAAATCCCCAGTTCAAACATGAAGGTAGCTATTGCCAAGGTACTAAAAGAAGAGGGTTATATAAAAGATTATGAGGTTATAGAAGATGGCAAGCAGGGAATTTTAAAAGTCTATCTAAAATACGGACCTAATAAACAGAAAGTCATAACAGGAATTAAGCGGATTTCAAAGCCAGGCCTGAGAATCTATGCCAGCAAAGATGAGATTCCGAAGGTTATGGGTGGCCTGGGTACTGTCATACTTTCTACATCTAAAGGAATTATGACTGATAGAGAGGCAAGAAAACAGCAAATCGGCGGCGAGGTAATCTGCTACGTATGGTAGTAGTAAGACTAGGAGGTGAAGACAATGTCTAGAATAGGCAAAATGCCAATTGAAATCCCTCAGGGAGTTCAAGTAACCGTTGAAAACAACCAAGTAACAGTAAAAGGGCCAAAAGGCAGTTTGAGCCGCGAATTTCATAAGGACATGACAATTAAAATAGAAGATTCTAAAGTAATAATAGAGCGCCCGTCAGACCAAAAAAACCATAAGGCACTACATGGCCTAACACGCTCTTTGATTAGCAATATGGTAGCAGGTGTTGTGGGAGGTTATGAGAAGGTCCTTGTGCTTGAAGGTGTAGGTTATAGAGCGGTAAAGCAGGGTAATAAGCTGGTTTTAACTATTGGTTACTCTCACCCTGTTGAGATTGAGCCACCTAAAGGAATAGAGTTTGAAGTACCTGCTGCAAACAGGATTATAGTTAGAGGTATCGATAAGGAGCTGGTAGGTCAAGTTGCGGCAAACATAAGAGCTGTTAGAGAACCTGAACCTTACAAGGGCAAAGGTATCAGGTATGAAAATGAGGTTGTACGTCGCAAAGAAGGTAAGACCGGAGCATAATAAGTAAGGGAGGGAAACTTGTGATAAAAAAGGAATCGCGCAACATAGCCCGGAAAAGACGCCATCTTAGAGTTCGCAAGAAGACCTTTGGCACAGAAGAAAGGCCACGCCTGTGCGTCTACAAGAGCGAAAAGCATATCTATGCTCAAATCATAAATGATGAAATTGGCCACACTTTAGTTGCTGCATCCACACTTGACCCTGCTATTAGGGATAAGGTGACTGGTGTCAATATAGAGTCGGCTAAATTAGTGGGTGACCTTATTGCAAAAAAGGCTTTGGAAAAGGGAATTCGTGCGGTAACCTTTGACCGAGGCGGTTATATATATCATGGTCGGATAAAAGCCCTGGCTGATGCTGCCAGAGAAGCTGGTTTAGATTTTTAGAAGGGAGGTACAACTTTGCAGCATAGGAATAGAATTGAAGATAGTGAATTTGTAGAAAAGATAGTAGCTATAAAGCGAGTAGCTAAGGTTGTTAAAGGAGGTAAAAACTTTCGCTTTGCCGTGTTAGTTGTAGTTGGCAACAAAAATGGTAAGGTAGGAGTAGGTACCGGCAAAGCCCAAGAGATTCCAGAAGCTGTTCGCAAGGGCATCGAAGATGCTAAAAAGAATTTAATTGATGTCCCAATACTAGATGGAACAATTCCCCACGAAAGTCTAGGAGTTTTTGGAGCAGGCAAGGTTTTATTAAAACCAGCTCCAGAAGGAACAGGAGTTATTGCAGGAGGACCGGTCAGAGCTGTTGTTGAACTTGCAGGAATTAAAAATGTAGTGAGTAAGTCTTTAGGTTCAGCCAATGCGAGAAACATGGTAAATGCAACGGTAGTAGCCTTGAAACAATTGAAACGGGCTGAAGAAGTGGCAAAACTTCGCGAAAAAAACGTGGATGAAATATTAGGATAACAGCAAATAGAGGAGGTGCAGCCAATGAGATTGCATAACCTGGCGCCAGCAGAAGGTTCTACCAAAAAGCCCAAAAGGGTAGGCAGAGGAATAGGCTCTGGACACGGCAAAACTTCTACGAGAGGTCATAAAGGTCAAAATGCCAGAAGTGGCGGCGGAGTAAGGCCGGGCTTTGAGGGCGGTCAGATGCCCCTTTACAGGCGTATTCCAAAACGTGGTTTTACAAACATTTTCAAAAAACAGCTGGTGGCAATTAACGTCGAACAGTTAAATAAATTTGAGGAAGGCACAAAAGTTACTCCAGAGCTACTAATTGAAAAGGGCATAATTAAAAAAATTAAGGACGGAGTTAAGATTCTCGGCAACGGCCAGCTAAATGTCAAACTTCATGTAGTAGCCAATGCTTTCTCAGAAACCGCCAAAGCGAAGATAGAAGCAGCCGGTGGAAAGACAGAGGTGATATAAAAATGTTGGAAGCCCTGAGAAATGCCTGGAAAATACCTGATTTAAGAAAGCGGATAAAATATACCGCTTTGATGCTCTTGCTATTTAGGATAGGGACGTTCATACCGGTACCTAGAATGGACCCTAGTGCTGTGCGGTCAATAATTGAAAGAGGTGCTCTGCTAGGTTTCTTTGACATAATTGCAGGCGGTGCCCTCAGTCAGTTTTCGGTTTTCGCTATGAGTATAACGCCATATATCAATGCTTCAATTATCGTGCAGCTGCTTACAGTAGTTATTCCCAAGTGGGAAGAACTTGCCAAGGAAGGAGAAGCAGGGCGCAAAGTGTTGGCTCAGTACACCAGGTATGGTACAGTCATTTTGGGTCTTATTCAAGCCACAGGCCTCTCAATTGGATTTAGAAGCGCTATGAAACCTGGCTTTTTGAGCCAAATCGTGGTAATACTAAGCCTTGCAGCAGGTACCGCATTTTTAATGTGGCTTGGCGAACAGATTACTGACAAAGGTATAGGCAATGGCATATCACTACTTATCTTTGCCGGTATTGTGTCAAGAATTCCCACTAGTGTCTATCAAATGTATGCTTTAATTAGAATAGGTGCATTGAACATTATCATGTTAGCAGTTCTCCTTGTTTTAGGTGTGTTAGTAGTAGCAGCAGTTGTAGCAGTTCAAGAAGCTGAACGCAGAGTGCCAGTACAATACGCCAAACGTGTGGTGGGTCGCAGGGTATATGGCGGTCAATCAACACATATACCTATTAAAATTAATTCGGCCGGTGTTATACCTGTAATATTTTCAACTTCAATATTGATGTTCCCCAGTACATTGGCCGGGTTTTTCCCAAATAACAAATTTATGACAAGCGTTGCCGAGTTTCTACAGCCCAGCGGGTGGCTGTATGCTGTGCTGTATGGTTTGCTTATAGTATTCTTTACCTATTTTTACACTGCGGTGACTTTTAATCCAGTAGATGTTGCCAATAATATTAAAAAGTACGGAGGTTTTATCCCAGGCATTCGTCCAGGGAGACCAACAGCGGATTACATTACTCGTATAGTAAACAGGATAACCCTGGTTGGAGCATTATTTTTAGCAGTAATTGCTTTGCTTCCATATTTTATGACAGCTGTATCTGGTCTAAACATATCTTTTGGAGGAACTGCCCTCTTGATTGTAGTAGGAGTAGCGCTGGAGACAATGAAGGCCATCGAAGCACAGATGATTATGAGACATTATCAAGGATTTCTAAAGTAGGAGTGATTTTTAGTGCGAATTGTTATGCTGGGGCCTCCGGGCGCAGGTAAAGGCACCCAAGCGAAAAAGATAGCGGAAGAGTTTAAGATTCCCCATATCTCCACCGGAGAGATACTGAGAAAAGCTGTTCAAGACAATACTCCATTAGGTAAAAAGGCCAGTGAATACCTTGATAAAGGTCTTTTGGTACCGGATGAAATAGTTGAGGGCATTGTCAGGTCTCGGCTTAAGATGCATGACTGTGCCGCTGGTTTTTTGCTAGATGGTTTTCCCAGGACAGTAAGGCAAGCTGAAAATCTCGATGAGTTTTTAAAAGAAGAAAATGTCAACTTGGATATAGTAATTAATATCCAAGTTGAACAAAGGCTCCTGATAGAAAGGTTTACTGGTAGGCGGACATGCCAAAAGTGCGGTGCAACCTTCCACATAAAGTTCAGTCCCCCTAAAACGCCAGGGATTTGCGACAAGTGTGGGGAAATACTTATAGTTCGCAAAGATGATGATATAGAAACCGTAAAGAAGCGGTTAGAGGTATATGAAACCACAACAGCCCCACTTGTGGATTATTACGATCGACGTAAACTGCTGGTAAATGTCGACGGTTCAAAGCCCATAGATGACGTTTTTGAAGATATAAAGAAAGTTCTTGAAGGTGTAAAATCATGATTATTATTAAGTCCCAAAGGGAAATCGAGCTTATGCGAAAAGCCGGTGAAATTACAGCACTTGCGCTAGATGAAATAAAAAAACATATTAAGCCTGGAGTAACTACAATTGAGCTTGATAAAATTGCAGAAGAGTTTATATTAAGCCATAATGCTACACCAACCTTTAAAGGCTATAGAGGTTTTCCAGCATCCATATGTGCTTCAATAAATGAAGAGGTAGTACATGGAATTCCTGGATTAAGAAGCCTAAAAAATGGTGATATTATTAGCATAGACGTTGGTGTAAATTTTCAAGGCTACAACGGCGATGCAGCTCGGACATTCCCGGTAGGCCAGGTAAGTGCTGATGCACTTAAGCTCATTGAAGTTACAAGGCAGAGTTTTTTTGAAGGTATCGCTTATGCAAAACAAGGCCATAGACTTTCTGACATATCACATGCTATTCAAACATATGTGGAACGGCACAATTTTTCCGTTGTCAGAGACTATGTAGGTCACGGCATTGGCCAAAATATGCATGAAGCTCCACAGATACCGAATTTCGGTCCTCCTGGGAAGGGACCGAGACTTAGGGCCGGTATGACACTAGCAATAGAGCCCATGGTCAATATGGGGGGATACGAGGTTTATACATTAAAAAATAACTGGACGGTAGTAACGAGAGATGGAAGCCTTTCGGCTCATTATGAAAACACCGTTGCCATTACGGATGGTGAGCCGGAGATATTGACTATGATTTAGGAAGGTGTTTTTATGCCGCAGCTCGTGTTAGGACAGCTGGCAAAATCAATTGCCGGTCGTGACAAGGGGCGGTTTATGATTGTCATAGATGTCATTGATGAAAACTATGTATATGTAGTCGATGGAGATCTTAGGAAGATAGAAAAACCCAAAAAGAAAAAGATTAAGCATTTGCAACTTTTAAATAAAAAAGCAGACTTCATAGCTGAGAAATTGACAAAGAAGCGGAAAATCAGCAATGAGGAAATAAGAAAAGCCCTTAATGAACTGATAGATGAAAGCCCAAATACCCAATCTAATCAGATATGAGGAGGGTGTGGGACCTTGTCTAAAGAAGATGTAATTGAAGTCGAAGGTACCGTTTTAGAACCACTACCAAATGCCATGTTTCGGGTAGAATTAAAAAATGGTCATGTGATATTAGCTCATGTTTCTGGGAAAATCCGCATGAATTATATAAGGATTTTGCCAGGAGATAGGGTTACTGTGGAGTTGTCTCCCTATGATCTTACCCGAGGCCGCATCAAATATCGCTTCAAGTAGAAAACGGCAAAAGGAGGAATTCCTATGAAGGTAAGACCCTCGGTGAAGAAAATTTGCGAGAAGTGCAAGATAATCAAGCGCAAGGGTAGAGTCATGGTCATATGTGAAAATCCAAAGCATAAACAAAAACAGGGTTAAATAAAAGGAGGTGCATTAAATGGCTAGAATTGCCGGTGTTGATCTGCCTAGGGAAAAGCGCGTGGAAGTCGCATTGACATATATTTACGGCATTGGCCCTACAAAATCCAAACAGATTCTAAAAGAAGCTGATATTAACCCGGATACTCGGGTAAAAGATTTAACGGAGCGAGAAATTACAAAGCTAAGGGAACTTATTGATAAAAACCATAAAGTCGAAGGTGATCTTAGGAGAGAAGTTGCTCTAAATATCAAGCGTCTTATTGAAATTGGTTGCTACAGGGGACTTCGCCACCGCCGGGGTCTGCCGGTAAGGGGGCAGAGGACCAGGACCAATGCGAGAACTCGTAAAGGTCCAGCCAAAACTGTAGGAGCAAAACGCAAGCAATAATCCGGAGGTGAGAATATGGCAAAGCCAGCGAGAAGACGTAAAGAAAAAAGGCACGTTGAAAAGGGATGTGCTCATATACATTCAACTTTTAACAATACCATAGTGACCATTACCGATGAAGCTGGAAGACCCGTAACTTGGGCAAGCGCAGGAACTGTAGGCTTTAAAGGTTCCCGTAAAGGTACACCCTTTGCAGCACAAATGGCTGCTGAAGCAGCGGCAAAACAGGCAATGGAATATGGTATGAGGACTGTAGAAGTATATGTAAAGGGACCAGGCGGAGGAAGAGAAGCAGCTATTCGTTCGTTACAAGCAGCAGGTTTAGAGGTTAGCATGATAAAAGATGTAACTCCAATTCCTCACAATGGTTGCAGACCACCAAAAAGAAGAAGGGTTTAATTTGCAGGAGGTGTTATGAAGGATGGCAAGATACACAGGTCCGGTTTGCCGGCTATGCCGCAGAGAAGGTATTAAGCTTTACTTAAAAGGCGACCGCTGCTATAGCTCTAAATGTGCAATAGATAGGCGAGGATATGCGCCAGGCCAACACGGCCATATGCGCCGTAAGCCTACAGAATATGGATTGCAGCTGAGAGAAAAGCAGAAAGCAAAGAGAATATATGGAGTTTTAGAACGCCAGTTCAGAAACTATTACGAGAAAGCTGTAAGACAAAAAGGCGTAACCGGCGAAAATCTGCTAAGACTACTAGAATGCCGTTTAGACAATGTGATTTATCGTATGGGATTTGCCGCATCAAGGCCTCAAGCAAGGCAAATCGTCAGATACGGTCATGTTGAGGTAAATGGCAAGAGGGTAACAATTCCATCTTATCAAGTTAAAGAGAAGGATGTAGTCGCAATTAGAGAAAAAAGCAGGAGTCTTGGCATGTTTAAAGAAATCGCAGAACAAGGTGCATCTAAGGTAGTGCCCGAATGGCTATCAGTGAATTTTGAGACTCTAACCGGTGAAGTTAACTATCTGCCAAAACGTGAAGACATTGATGTTCCAATCCAAGAACATCTGATAGTCGAGCTCTACTCTAAGTAATTGAATGACCCTCAACACAATAATAATTTAAGGAGGGTAATGTATTAAGATGATAGAAATCGAAAAGCCGAGGATTGAGTTGGTAGAAAAAAGTGAAGACAATACCTATGGAAAGATAGTTGTTGAACCTTTGGAAAGAGGTTACGGCACAACCCTTGGCAACTCATTGCGCCGCGTCCTACTATCTTCACTGCCAGGAGCTGCGGTCACCTCAATTAAAATAGAAGGTGTACAGCATGAGTTTTCTACCATTCCTGGAGTTGCTGAAGATACTACCGAGATTATTATGAGCCTTAAACAGCTGGCTGTGATAATGCACAGTGATGAGCCAAAGCTGCTCCGAATTGAAGCACAGGGTGAGGGGGAAGTAACGGCAAAAGATATTATAGCTGATGCAGATGTTGAAATTTTAAATCCAGACCTTCATATAGCTACATTAGAAAAAGACGCAAAACTTTTCATGGAACTCACATTGGAAAAAGGCAGAGGCTATGTTACTGCAGACAGGAACAAAAAACCCAATCAGCCAATAGGTGTAATTGCTGTTGATTCCATTTTTACTCCTGTGCATAAAGTAAACTTTAACGTGGAACACACTCGGGTAGGACAGAGAACTGACTACGACAAGCTTACGATGGAGATTTGGACAAATGGTGCTATAAAGCCCGATGAAGCAGTAAGTGCTGCAGCCAAGATTCTCATTGAGCATTTTAGCCTATTTATTGGCTTAACCGATCAAGTTCAGATTGAAGAAGAACCTGTTGAAAAAGAAAAAGATGAAAGGGAGAAAATCCTGGAAATGCCCATCGAAGAGCTGGACTTGTCGGTTCGCTCATATAACTGCTTAAAACGAGCAGGAATAAACACAATATATGAACTAACCCAAAAAACTACAGAGGATATGTTGAAAGTGCGCAACCTTGGCAAAAAATCCTTGCAGGAAGTTGAAGCCAAACTTGCCGCTTTCAATTTGAGCTTAAAACAACCGGAGGATTAGTAAGGAGGCGAGAACATGCGGAAGTTGGGCAGGCCAAGCGGACATCGAAAAATGATGCTGAGAAACCTAACTACTGACCTTTTTAAATACGGAAAAATAGAAACTACCGAGTTTAGAGCAAAAGAAGTCCGTCGCATTGCTGAAAAGCTGATAACACTGGCTAAGAAAAATGATTTAGCATCGAGAAGGTTGGTATTGGCTGAAGTGCTTGATGAGACCACAGTCAAAAACCTGTTTGAAAAAATAGCACCAAAATATCAGGATAGAAATGGCGGTTACGTGAGATTAACAAAAGTAGGTTTACGTCGGGGTGACTCTACACCTAAAGCCGTGTTAGAGTTAGTGTAATGTGAAGATCACAATGTAAGTAAAGGGGGCGGTGACAATAACCGCCGAAATAACTGCTAAGGGTGTCTATTATCAGTATTCTGCCAGTGGTGATTTGGCGCTGAGCAATATAAATTTAACGATTAAACCTGGGGAGTTTGTAGCGATTATCGGTCCAAACGGTTCAGGAAAATCCACACTTGCAAAACTTTTTAACGGCCTCTTTTTACCAACTAAAGGTGATATTTTTGTGGATGGCCTTAACACCAAAGATGAAGCGAATATATGGAAAATAAGGCAAAAAGCTGGGATGGTATTTCAGAATCCTGACAACCAGATAGTAGCTACAATCGTTGAAGAAGATGTAGCTTTCGGGCCTGAAAATTTAGGGATCCCCCCAAAAGAAATAAGGCAGCGCATAGATGAGGCACTGAGAACCGTCGAGCTTACAGAGTTTGCCAATAAGGCTCCCCATTTGCTGTCAGGAGGTCAAAAACAGCGGGTGGCCATAGCGGGGATACTTGCCATGAAACCTGATTGTATTATCCTCGATGAGCCTACCGCTATGCTTGACCCTGTTGGAAGAAAAGAAGTAATTTCAACAGTGCAAAAACTAAACCGGCAAGAAGGTAAAACAGTCATCCTAATTACCCATTTTATGCAAGAGGCAGTTTGTGCAGATAGGGTCCTGGTTATGGAAAAGGGCAAGATAGTTATGGAAGGGAAGCCTAGTGAAATTTTCAGCCAGGTAGAAGAGCTTAAAAAACACGGCCTAGATGTGCCCCAAGTTACAGAGCTTGCTTACCTGCTGTCAAAGGACAATGTCCCCTTAAGAAAAGACATATTAACGGTTGATGAAATGGTGGATTGCCTATGTCAATTGATGTAAGAAATGTTACACATATATACATGCCAAATACTCCTTTTGAATCAATTGCAATTAAGGACGTAAATTGGACCATAAATGACGGCGATTTTTGGGGACTGATAGGTCATACAGGTTCAGGCAAATCCACTCTTATTCAGCATCTAAACGGACTTTTAAAACCCACGTCCGGTGAAATCATTATTGATGGCAAAAACATTCACAGCAAAGAGGTAAGCCTTAAGGCCATCAGGCAAAAAGTAGGCTTAGTTTTTCAGTACCCCGAGCATCAATTATTTGAAGAAACCGTTGAGCAAGATGTGGCATTTGGGCCTAGAAATATGGGTTTACCTGACGAAGAGATCTCTAAAAGGGTAAAGGAAGCTTTGGAGCTAGTAGGCCTCCCTTATGAACAAATAAAAGACAAATCCCCCTTTGAACTAAGCGGCGGCCAAATGCGAAGAGTAGCAATTGCCGGTGTTTTAGCCATGAAACCCAAGATTTTAATACTAGATGAGCCTACAGCAGGCCTGGACCCGAGAGGCCGTGATGAGATATTAGAAGAGATTATCAACTTAAAAAAGAACCAGAATCTGACAGTAATTCTGGTTTCACATAGCATGGAAGACATAGCTAAGATTGTAGACAAGCTGGCGGTTATGTACAAAGGCCAGATGGTTTCTCAGGGCACTCCCAGGGAGATCTTTAAAGATTACCAGGGCCTTGTAGAAAAGGGGCTAGGTATACCCCAAGTAACTGAGCTCATGATAAAACTTAAAGCTAAGGGCAAAAATGTATCGACAGATATTTTGACAGTTGAAGAAGCCAGAGAAGAAATTTTAAAACACATAAGGGGGAAGGGCCTTGCGTGAGATAACAATAGGACAGTATATTCCGGGAAATTCGGTAGTCCATCGCTTGGACCCTAGGACCAAGATTATAATAACTCTGGCATATATGATACTTTTATTTGCCCTAAATAAATTTTATGGATATATTTTTCCGGTAGCTTTCTTATTGATTGCTGTAACGCTTTCTAGGATTCCAGCGAGATACTTGCTAAAAGGGCTAAAGCCATTGATATTCATAATCGCCCTGACCTTTATATTGAATTCCTTCATGATAAAAGGTCGTGTGATTTATGAGATAGGTCCGCTGGACATAACTTATGAAGGCCTGTCACAAGGTGCTTTTATGACCATACGGCTAATTTTACTGATTACGGGTACATCATTACTCACTTTAACTACTTCGCCCATATCGCTTACCGATGGTATTGAAAGATTGCTGTCACCTTTTAAAAAAATTGGAGTTCCAGCCCATGAATTGGCTATGATGATGACAATAGCTTTAAGGTTTATTCCAACACTGCTTGAGGAAACTGATAAAATAATGAAAGCTCAAATGGCGAGAGGGGCGGATTTTGAAAGTGGGAACTTGATAAATAGGGCTAAAAATCTGGTTCCTCTCTTAGTACCACTTTTTATCAGCGCCTTTCGCAGAGCAGATGATCTGGCAATGGCAATGGAAGCCAGGTGTTATCGCGGAGGCGATAACAGGACCAGATTGAAGGAATTAAAAATGACCTTTATTGACATGGCAACTTTTGCAGTCTTTGCATTATTTGCAATAGGCGGCATTGCAACCCGCTTTATGTAGCAGGTGTGTTATATGAATGTAAAGATTCTGCTGGAATATGACGGAACAGCTTATTGCGGCTGGCAGAGGCAGAAAAACGCCCTATCTATTCAAGAAGTTCTTGAAACTGCAATCAGCACTATTACTGGTGAAAAAGTTAATGTAATAGGCTCCGGCCGCACCGATGCAGGAGTTCATGCGCTGGGCCAAGTAGCTAACTTCAAAACAAATACCCGTATTCCTATAGACAAACTGCCATATGCAATAAACAGCAAGCTGCCGGAAGACATAGTTGTAAAACATGCAGAACAAGTAGCGGAAGACTTTCATGCCAGATTTTGTGCAAAGTCTAAGATTTATACTTATACCATTTACAATTCGAAATTTCCCTCACCGCTACTTCGTAAATACAGTTATTTTTATTCAAAACCGTTAGACATAAATGCAATGAAAAGAGCAGCCGAAAAGCTTGTCGGCATACATGACTTTAAAGCATTTATGGCATCGGGAAGGCCGGTTAAATCAACTGTGCGCCATCTTCAAATACTTGAAGTTGTACAAAATGGAGACATCGTAAAACTTGAGATTCAAGCCAATGGTTTTTTATACAACATGGCCAGGATAATAGCCGGAACCTTGCTAGATGTGGGTATAGGCAAAAAAGATGCCGATGAGATGACTTCTATAATCAAATCAAAAGACAGAAACTGTGCAGGAAAAACTCTTCCGCCTGAAGGTTTATGTCTAGTAAAGGTTATTTATTAAAACCTTTTTAATAAATTTAAAACACATCAATCCCCGCAATTAACAATGCTTGACACACAAAATTGCCTATTATACAATAACTTTATGCAAAAAGGAGGGAAAACAATGAGTTCATTCATGGCAAAGAAGGAAGAAGTAAAAAGAGATTGGTATGTAATTGACGCTGCAGGCAAACCTTTAGGGAGACTCGCAACAAAAGTAGCCATGATTTTAAGGGGCAAGCACAAACCCATATATACCCCCCATGTGGATACGGGCGATTACGTAATTATTGTTAATGCTGATAAAGTTGTTGTTACAGGAAAGAAGATGGACAATAAAATTTATTACCACCACACTGGCTATCCAGGCGGTATAAAAGCAATTAACTTTAGAGACTTTATGAAGAAAAGCCCGGAAAAGGTGGTCTATAAAGCCGTTTGGGGCATGCTGCCACACAACAGATTAGGGCGCAAAATGATTAAGAAGTTAAAAATATATAAGGGCTCGGAGCACCCCCATGAGGCTCAAAAACCCCAGACACTAAGTTTTGACAAGTAAGAGAAAGGAGGAGAGAAATGAAACAGGCAGTGCTTGCAACCGGGAGGAGAAAAACTTCCGTCGCTAAAGTATGGATAATGCCAGGCAGTGGGAAAATCGTTGTCAACAAAAGACCACTGGATGATTACTTTGGCCTTGAGACCTTAAGAGCTGAAGTAAAAAGGCCTCTTGAAAAATTAAATGCTTTAGATAAATTTGATGTAATCGTAAACGTTAAAGGCGGTGGGTTTACTGGTCAGGCCGGTGCCATTCGCCATGGAATAGCTCGCGCTCTTTTAAAGATTGATGGCGACTTCAGGCCAGTTCTTAAAAAAGAAGGCTTTTTAACAAGAGATCCTCGCATGAAGGAAAGAAAGAAATACGGTCTCAAAAAAGCACGTCGCGCTCCACAATTCTCCAAGAGGTAGGATTTGTTTATTTATTTTCAAGTTTGTTTACAATTTTTTTTGCAACCGTACAACCGTCATTGGTTTAGATACCTTTGGCGGTTTTATTTTTTATAGGTTTACATTTTGGCCCTCCGGCGGATATTTATTTAATGAAAATCAATTAAACAAAGGAGCATACAAAAGTGAGAAAAAAGTTTAGAAACTTAACGCCTAAACAAGCCTTTAATAAATATGCCGACGTGGGGGTGGAAAGGCCGGTAGAGCTTTTTCTTAGTAATTTTATACATGAAGGGTATACAGACTTAACGGCAATGTGCAGGAGGTATGCGCCAGAAGCCATTGAAATTGAAGATGGCTTGGCAACAACAGAAGAAATTGCCCATGTGGCAGAATTACTTGAGAAATATATCAGAGACTACGTAAAAAAATCGGGGGAGTAAGCAAATTAAAACTTTACACGGAAGAGGAGTGCGATGAAATCGCTGAACATGAATGGAAGATTATATCAGAACTGTTGAAAAAATTTAGGAGGTATTAAATATATTCCAAAGTAAAACCTTTACAACGCCATTGGTATTGACTGAAAACACCATATAATGATATTTATTTTTAGTAAATTATTAATAATAATGATATAATATTTTGCACAGTAAAACGGAATAGGAAATGTTTTAGTAAGATATGCAGGAGGATTGATTTTGTTATGGCAACTTTTGAAGATTTCCTGAAACTGGATATTAGAGTAGGAGAAATCATAAAAGCAGAGTCTTTTGAAAAAGCCAAGAAGCCTGCTTATAAACTATGGGTGGATTTTGGCGATGAAATAGGTATAAAGAAATCTAGCGCTCAAATTACTGCCTGTTATAAAAAAGAAGACCTAATTGGGAGGCAAGTGCTTGGAGTTGTGAACTTCCCACCAAAGCAAATTGCTGACTTTATATCGGAAGTGCTAATACTTGGAGTATATGCTGAGCAAGGGGTAGTATTAATTCAACCTGAACAGCCTGTGAAAAAGGGTGATAAATTAGGTTAAAGTTAGATTTCAAAATAGGTTAATTACCTTTGGCGTTTTATGTATGCAAAAGTCACTTAATCTTATAACAAGTTTAATAATAATTATTTTAATAATTTGGTCAAAAATGATTCCTGTGATTAATCAGCAGCAGGAAATATTTTGTTTTAATTGTATAATTAATATTATAAGACTTAAAGAACACAAAAATATTCAAAAAATAAATGCATCAAATTTCATAGGAGTGACAACATTGAATAACTTTCAAGAAAAAGTTAACTTTATCTGGAGCATAGCTGAACTTTTGAGAGGCCCTTACAGAAAAGAGCAGTATGGAAATGTAATATTGCCAATGGCTGTGCTAAGACGGTTTGACTGTGTGCTTGCAGAAACCAAGCAGGAAGTATTAAAAAAGTATGATGAGTTAAAGAAATCAGGGCTTCAAAACATGGACCCCGTTTTAAATAGAATCTCAAAGCAGGAGTTCAATAATACCAGTAAATATGATTTTGAAAAATTATTAGCTGACCCAGATAATATCGCTAGCAATTTAAGAGACTATATTAATGGCTTTTCTAAAAATGTCAGGGAAATCATAGAACATTTTGATTTTGACAAGGAGATTACAAAACTCAATGAAAACAATCTCCTCTATCTTGTCGTATCTGAGTTTAATAAAATAGATTTACATCCCGACAAAGTAAGCAATATCGAAATGGGTTATATATTTGAAGAATTGATAAGAAGGTTTTCCGAACATGGGGAAGCGGGTGACCACTATACTCCTCGTGAAGTTATAAGATTAATGGTAAATATTCTTCTGAATGAAGATAATGAGGAATTAACCCAGCCAGGCCTTGTTGTGACTGTCTACGACTGCTGTGCCGGTACCGGAGGCATGCTTTCCGTGGCAGAGAATTACATGCGTGAATTAAATCCTGGGATTCAGGTAGAATTATTTGGTCAGGAAATAAATCCTCAATCATATAGCATCTGCAAATCCGACATGCTTATCAAAGGCCAAAATGCAGACAACATTGTTTTAGGAGACAGTTTTACTGAAGATGGACATCGTGAAAAGACCTTCAGGTACATGCTTACGAATCCTCCTTTTGGTGTGGAATGGAAAAAAGCAGAAAAGTTCATTCGCGAAGAACATGAAAGAGAAGGATTTAACGGTAGATTTGGGGCAGGCCTTCCCAGAATATCAGATGGGTCCCTTTTGTTCCTGCAGCACTTGATATCTAAAATGAGGCAGGACGAAAAAGGTAGCCGTATAGCTATCATCTTTAACGGCTCTCCTTTATTTACCGGTGATGCAGGTTCAGGAGAATCGGAAATAAGGCGCTGGATAATTGAAAATGACATGCTGGAAGGTATTATCGCACTGCCTGACCAGTTATTCTATAACACGGGTATTTCTACCTATATCTGGATAGTTACCAATCGAAAAAATAATGATCCAAAGAAGGGACCTGTAAGGACGGGTAAAATACAGTTGGTTAATGCGGTGGATTTCTATCAAAAAATGAGGAAAAGTCTTGGTAACAAGAGAAATGAAATCACTGAAGAGCAAATTAAAGAAATCACCAGGATATATGGTGAGTTTAAAGAGAATGAATACTGCAAGATTTTTGATAATGAAGATTTCGGATATCAGAAAATAGTTGTGGAAAGGCCCTTGAGACTTAATTTCCAGGTGACTGAAGAAAGGATTAATAATTTATATAATGAAACAGCCTTTAATAATCTTGCAAAGTCAAAGAAAAAGGGAACTGCAGGGCTTAAAGAAATAGAAGAAGGTAAGAAAACACAACAGCAAATAATAGAAACCTTAGGAACAATGGACTCAACTATTGTGTATAAAAATCGGGAAGAGTTTACAACATTGCTGAAAAATGCTTTTAAAAATAGAGGAATAAGTCTAAACAGCACACTTTTAAAGGCTATTCTATCCGCCTTGTCTGAAAGAGATGAAACAGCGGATATTTGTGTGGACAGCAAAGGCAACCCTGAGCCAGACCCAGACTTGAGGGATACTGAAAATGTGCCCTTAAAAGAAGATATTCATGAATACTTTGAACGGGAAGTAAAGCCTCATGTTCCTGATGCCTGGATAGATGAAAGCAAAACTAAAATTGGATATGAAATACCTTTCACAAGGCATTTTTATAAATACCAACCCCTTAGGCCTTCTGAGGAGATTATGAAAGAGATTATGGAACTTGAAAAGAGCATTTCAGAAAAGTTGAAGAAGGTGTTAGGTGAATGAGTAAGTTTAAAAAGTATGAAAGGTATAAGGATTCAGGAGTTGAGTGGTTAGGAGAGATACCAGAGCATTGGGGAGTTATAAAACTTAAATATGTAACAAAACTTGCATATGGAGACTCATTGCCAACTGAAAATAGAGAAGAAGAAGGAGAAGTAGACGTTTTTGGTTCTAATGGAAAAGTAGGAACTCATAATGTAGCAAATACTTTAAGTCCAGTAATAATAGTAGGAAGAAAGGGCTCATATGGAAAAGTAACATATTCAGACAAAAAATGTTTTGCAATAGATACAACTTATTACATAGATAATAGATGTACTAAATCAAATATAAAATGGCTTTATTATTCATTAATGGTATTAGAATTAGACAAAAACTCCCAAGATACAGGGGTTCCAGGTCTGAGTAGGGAATATGCATATAATAAGTATGTACCTGTGCCAACTGTTAATGAACAAGTCGCTATTGCAAATTTTCTTGACCAAAAAACTGCTGAAATAGATAGTTTAATTGCTGATAAGGAAAAATTTATTGAACTATTACAGGAAAAACGGCAAGCAATTATAACTGAAGCCGTTACTAAAGGACTTAATC
>ENA-OWPA01001029-OWPA01001029.1-bioreactor-metagenome-genome-assembly--contig:-NODE-1029-length-23251-cov-3.889575_pt1 | contig 23251 bp, 19 predicted proteins | sample MGYA00238139_ERZ651803 | MGnify/ENA primary metagenome ERZ651803 (study PRJEB26909, sample SAMN07631231) | bioreactor metagenome | isolation source: Switchgrass digestor | place: USA: Dartmouth... | reverse complement strand
TGAGCCATTAGCTCAGTAGGCAGAGCACTTGACTTTTAATCAAGGTGTCCGGCGTTCGAATCGCCGATGGCTCACCAAAACCCGCTTATCAAAAGATAAGCGGGTTTTTTTGTGCTGAAGGATTAGGGACATTCCTGTACCTACAACATTTAATATTTACAATAATTACCATATATGTTATAATGCAGTATAAAGAATTGAAGTTCGGTGAGAAAACATTCCAAGAGTCGCAAGAAAGAAATCTAAAGAAGCTATGTATCATGTGATGTCTAGAAGCATAAGTGAAGTAGATTTATTCCAGTGTGAAGAGGATAAAGCTTATTATCTTGCCCTGCTGAAACGCTACAAGGAAAAATATCATTGCAAAATTTATTGCTATATTCTTATGGACAATCATGTGCATATTTTTATAAACCCTTGCGGGACCGATATATCAACCTTTATGTTGTGCCTGAATACAGCATATGTTACTTATTTCAATAAAAAGTATAATCGTCACGGCCACTTATTCCAAGGAAGATTTGCAAGCACAATAGTAGACAATGATATGTATAGTTTAAAACTTTCAGCATATATTCACAACAATGCAAAGGATTTGCCGGGCTATGACGGCAAGGAAGCGTTATACGCATATTCATCCTATGGAATATATATTGGGAGCAGAGAAGATATAGATGGAATTATAGACACTGAATTTATATTAAAGCTATTTAGCCAGGAGAGAAGAAAGGCCCAGATGAAGTACAAAGCTTTCGTTGAATCAATGAAAGACACAGGCATTGTAAAGGATGTAGACGAAAACATAATAAAGGCATATACTGAAAATGATTACAATAGCGGGAAAAGCTTTATAATAAGAAATAGAACACCTCGGGAGGTACTCCAAAAAATTGGAGAGTTATTGGGTGAGGAAGTTTTTGGAGTATTAAGAACAAAATACAGTAGGGAAACCAGTCCAATAAGAGCTTTTGCAATATACATATTAAGAGTGTTATGTGGTTACACATATAATGAATTATGTGAGTACGTAGGCAACATTTCAATGTCAGGGATATCAAGACTGTCAAATGAAGGGTTTAAGCTGTTTAGAGAGCATATAAGGTATCAACATGTCTTTAATTGTTTAATCCAGCAATAATAAAAGTCGATGCAGGTTTGTAACACAATTCGCAATAAAAAATTAAATAAATAAGTCCGACATTTACAGGACCTTTTACAAAGTATGAAGGCATACTTGTCGTTGGATTAATTTGATACAAAGTCCGAATTATACAATGCCAAAAATGTATAAAACATGTATAGTAAATGTTAATTATTATATCAAGTCTTACATGAACGTTAAAACATGTAATTAGTAAATATAGTTAGTTATAATGGCTCTAAATAATGGATTTCACCCTATTTACCACTTTTCAATTAAACTTTTGCAACTAAATAAAGAAATGACCAAAGTACCGCCACTTTCTCAATTAAATAAAGGAATGTCCCCACACCCCATCCCCACCCACCAACCTACCCTACCCAAGCAGGCCAAAATCTTGCAAAAATCTCTTGCATTTTATAATGGATTGTGCTAATATTGTGCTAACATTACGCGAGGGAAATACAAATGTGCATGAGTAATGGACACAAATTTGGAGGAGTTATGAAAAAAGATACCACTTTTTTTCTTGTGGATTCTTCAGTTCTGCCTGAAGTATTTTCAAAAGTAATTGAGGTAAAGAAAATACTTGGCAAGGGAACCATAAAGACAGTAAATGATGCCGTTAAAGAAGTAGGAATAAGCCGTAGTGCTTATTACAAGTATAAGGATTTTGTATTTCCTTTTTATGAGACGTCAAGAGGAAAGGTTATTACACTTTACTTTGTTCTGGAGAATTTTTCGGGAATATTGTCAAGGATTATCAATGAAATAGCCTTGGCAAAAGCAAATATTCTGACGATAAACCAGAATATACCAATTAATAGCCTTGCCGATGTAACTATATCCATTGAAACTACTGGTATGGTAAAAGATATAAAAGAATTAATGGATGAAATAGGCAAAATAGACGGAGTTCGGAGACATGAAATACTTGCCAGGGAATAGGGAGGTAATAATTATGGCGAATATTGCAGTATTAGGCTACGGAGTTGTTGGCTCAGGGGTTGTAGAAGTTATAAAAGAAAACAGTTCAAGTATATCAAGAAAGGCTGGAGAGGAAATCAAAGTAAAAAAGATACTTGATATTCGTGATTTTCCCGATAGCCCTGATAGAGATTTGCTAACTCAAAATCCAGATGATATTTTTGAAGATGATTCAATAAGTATAGTAGTCGAAACCATCGGTGGTGTTGGTGTTGCCCATGAATATACCAAAAAGGCATTTCTTAAAGGGAAACATGTGGTTACATCTAACAAAGAACTTGTCGCTGCACATGGTCCTGAGCTTATGCAACTAGCCAAAGATTGTGGGGTTAATTATTTATTTGAGGCAAGCGTAGGTGGAGGTATTCCAATAATCCGGCCACTCAATCAATGCCTTGCAGCGAATGAAATTATTGGAATAACGGGAATTCTCAATGGAACTACAAATTATATACTTACTCAGATGAAAAGAGAAGGCAAAGATTTTGATGAAGCCCTTAAAAGCGCGCAACAGAATGGATATGCTGAAGCAAATCCGGCTGCAGATATAGAAGGTCACGATGCATGCAGAAAAATAGCTATACTTTCTTCAATTGCATACAATGAGTTTGTAGACAGCAAAAACATATATACAGAGGGAATTACAAATATTACTTTAGCTGATATGGAATACGCTGAAGCTATGAATTCCGTAATCAAGCTGTTAGCGATTAGTAAGAAAGTAGGCGACAAAATATTTGCAAGAGTAAGCCCCGCCATTATTAGTAAAAATCATCCGGTGGCAAATGTTGAAGATGTTTTCAATGCAATTATTGTAAAAGGTAATGCTATCGGAGATGCCATGTTCTACGGAAAAGGTGCTGGAAAACTTCCTACGGCAAGTGCTGTTGTAGCTGATGTAATTGATATAGTAAGACATATCGACAGCAATGGCAAAAATGTTTGGAAAAGAAAAGATTATAACAATGTTATTGATATAAATGAAAGTACAACAAGATTTTTCATAAGAGTATCTGCTAACAACGCTGAAGAAGCTGTAAATTATATCAAGCAGGTCTTTGGAGATGTAGAATTCATAAAACCTGTCAAGGACAGCTACAAGGATGAGGTTGCTTTTGTAACAGCCGAAGCAAAAGAAGGAGAGCTTGCATCCAAAAAGGACAGCTTAAAAGCCTCAGCCTCAATAAAAGACGTTATTAGTGTAATTAGAGTGGAAGAAGAATAATTGTTGTTGCAATGTTAATTAAGTTTATATATACTTAATATGTAAATTGATAATTAAAAAATTGAATAATTGTGTAAAGAATACAGGTTTAATCCGTGAAAATGCAGAATTTTCCCGGATATAGGGAAGTCGGGTTAAAATCCCGCGCGGTCCCGCCGCTGTGAAAGAGGAGCCTCTAAGATAAAACTGAGTTGGGCAAAGTTATAGTTTAATTTAAAGCCTGACGAAGTTATACCACTGGAGATAAAGCAAAAGGAGAAACTCTCTGGGAAGGTTTTTAGAGGTGATGATGCTTGAGCCAGAAGACCTGCCTGTATTTGTACACCGTGAACTCTACGGAAGATAGGGGAGGTGTGGTATGTGCTATGTGCATAGGTATATTATTTCGATTATTATAGACCTCTAACCTGTTGGCTAGAGGTTTTTATTGTTTCCGGATACTACGTATGCTGAAAAAGAGTAATAAAGAGTAATAATATAAAAGTTATATAACTTCCTCTTATAACGTATTTTACTTTTCAATATAGTATAGGAAACAGATTTAATGTTAACAATTTTAAGAATACGGAATCTGCTATAACTCAATATGACATTGTAGTTATCATATATAGCATAGCAAGTCCAAGGTGGTTAGTGTTCAGATAAATTATAGTATTTTCAAGAAGGTAGGGTGCAATTATGCGAGGGTTGGTGCACATATATACTGGAAATGGTAAGGGTAAAACTTCTGCTGCCGTTGGCCTTGGGATAAGGGCATATGGCAGAGGTTTCAAGGTCTTGATGGTGCAGTTTCTCAAAGGAACGGAAACCGGTGAGGCATTTACCATTAAAAAGCTTTCTCCTGGTTTTACTATTTACAGAGGAAAATCAACCAGAAAATTCTTCTGGCAGATGAACAATGAAGAAAAAGAATTTGAAAGGAATGTACAGAATGAACTTCTTGAATATGCACTGGAGGCTGTTACAAGCGGCGAGTGGCAGATGGTGATTCTTGATGAAATTATGGCCGCTATAGAAAACGGAATGGTAAAAGCAGAAGATGTTGTAAAACTTATAAAAGACAGAGACAATGACGTTGAGCTTGTACTTACCGGTAGAAACGCTCCAGAAGAGCTTGTCGAGCTTGCTGATTATGTGTCTGAAATAAAAGAGGTTAAACATCCAATGAAAAAGGGTATTGCTGCACGCAAAGGGATTGAATTTTGAGTTTTACAGCACCTTACCGGATAGCAGCAATTTGAATTATGGACATTAGCAAATGATTATGATAGGAGAGTGTATTAAACTATGAAAAATATATTAAAGAATACAGTAGTACTTATGATTGTAATAGCGTTATCCATGATGTTGTTTTCAGCATGTGGAAAATCTAAAGATATGGACAACAATTCTGCAAGCAGCGTCGGAGACGCGCAAAATGTTGAAGAAAAAAATGATGATGTTTCAAAGGAAAACTCACAGGATGGTAATTCACAAAGCGATAAGTCTGTTAATTACCCACTGACAATTAAGGATTCAAATGGTCATGAAATGACAATTGATAAAAAGCCTGAAAAGATAGTATCACTTACGTTGGGTACCGATGAGATACTGCTTGAACTGGTAGGAAAAGATAGAATAGCTGCTTTATCGGAATTAGCCACGGATGAAGGTCTTTCAAATGTGACAAAAGAAGCAGAAGGTTTTACTCTTTTAGCAGCGAAAGACACTGAAAAAATTATATCACTTCAACCCGATCTGGTGTTTGTTGCAAACTGGACAGATGCCAATATTGTACAACAGTTAAGAGATGCGGGAATAAATGTGTATGCATTTAAAACAGCTGAAAATATTAGTGAGCAGAAAAAAGTAATTGAGGAATTAGCATATGTTACAGGTGAAGTGGAAAAGGGAAAAGAAATAATAGCGCAGATGGACAGCAAGCTGAAATATGTAGAAGAAAAAGTTAAAAATTTAAAAGAAGAAGAAAAGCTGAAAGCTTTAAGTTGTGATTCCTTCTTCTATACTTATGGCAAAAACACCACCTTCGATGATCTGGCATCATATGCAGGAGTAATTAATCTTGCTTCTGAGTTAGGCATGGAAGGATGGGTGCAGATATCCAAGGAAAAAATTATTGAGCTCAATCCGGATGTATTAATTCTTCCAAGCTGGTCCTATGAGGGTTTTGATGCTGATGAGTTTTACAATGATATAAAAAATGATAAAAGTCTTCAAAGTGTAAATGCTGTAAAGAATAACAGGATATTTTCACTTAAGGAATCCCATACAACAGCTCTTTCACAGTATATAGTCCTTGGCGTTGAGGATTTGGCAAAGGCAGTGTATCCTGAGCTTTTTAAAGAATAAATATTAAATCACGCTATAAAAATCGAGTTACACAGGGGTGCATTTTTAAAGACATAATAAGAAATATTATGCATCCCTGTCATACATTATGCATGGTAATGGGGTATGAAAATGTATAATCAAAACGAACTAGGAATGAAGGAAGAAGTTTTTTCAGGGAGTAAGCCAAAGCACAACGCTAAGAAAAAAATAGTGCTTCCGGTTATGCTGGCAGTACTTGTGCTGGTGCTTATACTTGCTACAGCAATAGGTGCAGTATATATACCTTTTGGACAAACGGCCAGAATAATATTAAAAAATATTGGTCTTCTTAAAAATGCCACTTTTCAGGAAGGACATGAGGAAATAATATTTTATGTGCGTTTTCCGGGTGTACTTGTCGCAGCTCTTGTAGGAGCTGGGCTTGCTACATCTGGAGCCGTCATGCAGGGAATGTTCAGAAATCCCATGGCCGACCCAGGTATATTGGGTGTGTCAAGTGGTGCTGGCCTTGGAGCGGTAATAGCAATTGCTCTTGGACTTAATTCAAAGAGCATGCTTATCCTTCCTTCTTTTGCTGCTATTGGTGCTCTTGCAGCATCTTATACGGTTTTTAGGCTTTCAAAAAGAGGTGGGAGAATTCCGGTACTCACACTCGTATTATCAGGTATAGCGGTCAGTATGTTTCTTGGAGCTATGACTTCAATTGTACTGACTACAATTCATGGAGATCAGATAAAGGAATATCTTTTCTGGACAACAGGAGGTCTGACTGCAAGAAGGTGGGAACACGTTTTAATGGCGGTGATTCCTATTACTGCATGCATAGCGATACTTCTTGCCTATTCAAGAGATCTCAATATACTTCTGCTTGGAGAGGAAGAAGCTCAGGCAGTAGGGTTGAACTCAACAAAAACACGAAAAATACTGCTTGTGCTCACGTCAATTACTACAGCTGCAGCAGTAAGTGTCAGCGGTAATATAAGCTTTGTAGGTCTGATTGTACCTCATATCATGAGGCTTATTATCGGTCCTGACCACAGAATCCTTTTACCTGTAAGTGCTGTTGGAGGTTCAATATTTCTTGTTGTGTGCGATCTTATAGCAAGGATAATACCAAACCCAAGGGGTATTGGAGTTGGAATAATTACTTCAGTAATTGGTGCTCCTTATTTTCTGTTTTTACTGATTAGGACAAGAAAAGGAGAGGATGCTATATGACTACAGGGCACAAGGATTATGCAGTTGTAATCAAAAACCTGGATTATTCGATAGATGATGTTAAGATACTGAAAGATATAAATCTGTGTGTGGGCAGAGGTGAATTTGTAGGCCTTATAGGTCCTAACGGTGCAGGTAAAACTACACTTTTAAAGTGCATTGGCGGAATATACAGCTACAATAGTGGAGAAATATATGTGAATCACCTGAATATAAAACACACTGATTGTAAAAAGGTTGCGCGTGAAGTGTCACTTATGCACCAGAATACTCACATAACTTTTCCCTTTCCGGCAATAGATGTTGTTCTTACCGGAAGGTATCCCTATCTTAAAAGGTTCGAGACAGAAAGCAGTGAAGATTACAGAATAGCCAGAAAATACATGAGTTACACGGACACTTTGAAGTTTGAATCAAAACCTGTTACTAATATGTCAGGTGGAGAGAGACAAAGAGTTTTATTTGCAAAGGTACTTACGCAGGAGACTGATTTGATTCTTCTGGATGAACCTACAGCAAGTCTTGACATATCACATGAAGAACAGATTTTTAAGTATTGTAATGAACTGGTGGCGAACGGTAAAACTGCCATTGTAGCAGTACATGATCTTAAGCTTGCATCCCGTTATTGCTCCAGGCTTGTACTTATGAAAGACGGAGAAATAATATCAGACGGCAGCGTTGAAGAGGTACTGACTCCTGAGAACCTGTCTGTAGCATATGGCGTTAGAGCAGTAGTTTACAAAAACAGGATAACCGGATTATTGGATTTTTATACCCACAAGCTGGAGCACGGAAAGTCCAGAAAGAAAATACATGTCATTGGCGGAGGAGGCTCAGCGTCCGGTATAATAAGGCAGTTGTTTGAATATGGACATGAAGTTTCAACAGGGGTACTTTTCCCCGGTGATAGTGATTTACAATGTGCGGATGTTTTTGGAATTAAGACTGTAGTATCAGAGCCCTTTAATGGAATAAGCGAGCAATATTTTAATAAAAATGTTGAGTATATAAAGGATGCGGATCTGACAGTACTTTGCAATATGCCTTTTGGCATTCAGAATATAAAAAATCTCGAAGCTGCTTCCTTTGCAAAAAATCTTGTCATAATTGAGGATGATCCACCAATGAGCAGAGACTATACATGCGGACAGGCATTAAAAATATATGAAAAACTTGCACAAAAAGCAATTATAACTACTTCAGCTAAGTTACACGAGGTAATATAGATAGTGGCAACATATAAAACTTAAACAAGTACATTCCTGACACAATAACAATGTATCTTATTGAGAGAGGAGTGTACTTTTTTTATTATGTTTTTAAATATCTCTTGACAAAAATGTCATTCCCTTCTAAAATAATTGAAATATATCGATACACTTTAAAACTGTATCGATACAGTAATTGATAGGGGGAATGTACATGAAAAATGGCACAATAGTTAAAAAAGTAAAGATAAAAGATATTGTACTAAATGGGGTAATGATAGCTTTAACATTTTTGGCGACGCGAATAATAAGTATCCCAGGACCAATAGCCCCGGGTGTTATTAACCTCGGCGATACTGTTATAATTATTACGGCAATTCTTCTGGGTAGAAAGAGTGGTATGGTTGTAGGTGCATTTGGATCAGCACTGGCAGACATAACTTTTCCCGGAGGTTTCGTATTTGCACCTGTAACATTTATAGTTAAGGGTCTTGAAGGCTATATTGCCGGTGAACTGGCTGCAAGGGGAGAAAGAGCAGCTAGGGGACAAATCTATAGAATTGCAGCGGTGATTGTTGGTGCTCTTGTAATGGTATTAGGGTACTTTGTTGCTGAAGCTTTTATACTCAGTTTGTTTGACAGTACATTCGGGCTTGCATTTGCTACAGCAGAACTGCCTTTCAACCTTGTTCAAGGAGCTATAAGCGCATTAGCGGCCTATATGATTTCATCAATACTTATAAAAATGGATGTGAATGAATATCTTTACTAGTAAATCCTTTTTTCCGGCATGATTTGTGCTATTATATAATTAAGTATTGTGGCATATTAAAAGTTGTGACCTATTAAACAAGGAGGGCAATTATATATGAAACTTACAGTGCTTGGCAACAACGGACCTTATCCATCTGCCGGAGGCGCGTGCTCAGGATATTTGATACAGCAAGGCGGAAAGAAAATATTAATAGATTGTGGAAACGGTGTGTTGAGTAATTTGCAGAAGGTTACAAGTTTTGAAGAACTGGATGCTATTATACTTACCCACCTTCACAGTGATCATATGTCTGACATGATGGTTTTAAGATACGCTATACAGGCAAAAATAAAAAAGGGTGCCATGAATCACAAAATTGATGTGTTTGCACCTTCAGAACCACAGGAAGAGTTCAAAAGGCTCGACATAAATAATGCCTTTAATCTGGCACCTATTTCAGATGATTTGGTGTTGAAATTTGGGGATATGACTATAACATTTTCTCCCATGACACATCCATTTAAGTCGTTTGCAGTATGTGTTTCAAGTGATGGAAAGAAATTTGTATTCTCGGGAGATACTTCTTGGAACGAAAACATAATAGAATTTGCAAAAGATGCAGATGTTGTCATGCTGGATGCCGGACTTCTTTCAGCAGATAAAAAAGATGAAAATGTACCACATCTTACGGCAAGGGAATGTGGTATCGTAGCAAAAGAGAGTGGAGCAAAAAAACTTATTCTTACGCACTTTTTCCCTGAGTATGATGTAGAACAGTTGATTGCCGAAGCCAGGGAAAATTTCCAAAATGTTATTGCGTCTGAATTAATGAAAACATATGAAATATAAAAACAAAGTAAATATTAAAGAGAAGTATAAGAGAAATATAAGCTATTATTGAAACAGTACGTAGATAAAAAATGAATAATGGAAATATAGAAGTAAAGTAATGATTAAGTAATTATTAAATAAATTATTAAGTATAATAAAAAGGCTCTATGTCAATAGTTGGGGTGGGGCTTAAGTAGAATGAAATATCAACATATTTTTCCAGCGGGTAGTCGTAAGATTGCTCGCTGGTTTTGTTTTATTGAACAAACAGATAATGGTAATAGGCTGCTATTTTGATAATATCTGTGTGCTCATATACATTAAGTATTTGACATAACATGAAGAATACGATTCCTAAACCTTTTGAAATTCCTTACGCCAAAAGCATTCCGTTTAATAACTTTAATTTTATTATTGACTCCTTCGGTATATCCATTTGTATAGTGATATTCGAAAGAATTCAGAATCTCCTCTTGCCAGTTAATAAATGTTTTTGTACATGCCTGAAATTCAGGTAGATCATATCCTACGGCCATCATATTCCAGATTCCAAGTTGTTTTTTCGCATCTTCTCGGCTCTTACATTTCATGAGTTTGTGAAATTCATTTTTCATTCGGTAAGCTTGTCTTAACCTTTCTGATACATTAAGCATTGCTGCGACCTGAGCAGCTTCCTCCTCTGAAAGACTTTCAGGCTTTTTTAGAAGAAGCTTCCTGCTACGTTTAAAGTATTTTCTTCGAGCATCATGGAACCTGGCTTGTTCGTTCTTTCTGACATTTTCAAAGGCCCAAATCACCTGCCTTACGACATGATACCTGTCTGCTATGATCTTAGCTCTTGGAAATAAGCTTTGAGCAAGGTTTTTGTATGGACCACTCATATCTATTACAAAATACTGAACTTTCTTGCGATCCTTAAACGATAGGAAATACCCTGTTAAATCCTCTGTCTTCCTGTTTGGAAGGATATCAAGCACTATCTTGTTCTCAGGATCGGTGACAATACACTGGAACTTCTCCCCGTCTGCATTACCACGGAATTCGTCAATGGATAACACTCTTGGCAGCTCCTTGTTGAAATACTCTATTTGATCAAAAATTCTTGCTACTGTATGCTGAGATATATTTGCACTTTTCGCAACGCTTTTCATCGACCCGATTCCCTGTAGAGAACTTATTACATAAGCTACAAGTCGGCTGGTCATTCGGTGGTATTTCGGAAGAAAAGGAACTTGCTCATAGAACCTTTTATTGCATACCGGGCATACGTGGCGTCGTTTCCTTAGATATATATACGTTATTTCTCCAAAAGCTGAAATGTCTTTTATCCGCTGTGTTCTATAGTCATGAACTTTGCTTGTCCGCTCCCCACAGCGAGGACACTTGTGTATTCTTTGATACATAGCAGCATGTATATATAGAGTGTTTTCTTTTCTTTCAACAGATTTAACAAAAACATCTTTCAATCCGAGTAATTCTTCAGTATAATTAGTGCAGAGCATAAGTTGAATCTCCTTTCGAATGTTTTGTAGCGATTTCATTCTACAAGAGATTTCAATTTTATGCTCTATTTTTTATTGAAAAGTTTAAAAAATGTTGGAGCAATTTTTTAACCACCCCAACATTTATTATAGAACCTTTTTTTATGGCTACAATTCTGGTAAAGCCCATCAATATTGTCCAAATGTTATAAAACAATGATTCATGTCAAAAAAATATGTTTCATACAGAAGACGGTTATCTCGTGCAGATTTCTGTTAATTTTAATTATAAGGTAAAAGGTTCTAAGGAAGGAATAAAGTGCATCTTTTTCGGTACTGTTAGTAAGGTTTATACAGTAACCGGCGGCATCGCCGGTGGCAACGAAGGCAGTATATCCAGTTGCACGGTCAGCGGTAAGAAGTATGATAATCGTTTCACCGTATACGGCGCCAAAATCTACTCTCATTACGAATCAAGTAGTGGCCTGGTAGGACGGATTGACGGTGATAGCATAAGTGGCTGTTTAGTTGGAGGAAATACAAAAATTAAAACGAAACAGTATGTAGATGGCATTATCGGCATGGCAGTTACCCCTGTCAACTATGTGGTTTCAGGTTGTAGGATAGAATCTACGGTAACCGTATGGGTGGATGTAAACAGCAATATTTTTGGGTTTTAATTTTTTTTATGTGGCATTTTTTGTATACCTGATTTATATAAATTAATTTTTATGATATAATTTTCTAAATCTGCATGCCCGTGGTATAACAATTGGTAAGTGATATAACACAGGTAAGGGGAATACACCTTTGTACAGAAGGGTATTCCTTTTATGTTAAAATAGAAAAAATAATGATTCAATTTAAGGAGTAGGGTTAATATAAGGGGTAGAGATATGAGGGGATTAGGGACAATTATAAATACTTTGGCAGTTATTGTTGGAAGCGGTATTGGGCTCTTATTAAAAAGCGGACTGAAACAGAAAATACAGGACATATTAATGCAGGCTTGTGGAATAGCAGTTATTTTCATTGGCGCAGCCGGAGCTTTGCAGGGAATGCTCGTAATAAATGAAGGAAAAATTGAAACACAGGGGTCGATGCTGCTGATATTCTCACTGGTAATCGGAGGATTTATAGGTGAAGTTTTGGATATTGAAAAAAAGCTGGATGGTTTGGGAACGAAAATTAAAAATGCAGTAAAAATAAAAGAAGATAACAGATTTGTAGAAGGCTTTGTAAATGCTTCCCTTATCATCTGTGTCGGTGCAATGGCAATTGTAGGCTCAATACAGGACGGACTAACCGGGGATTATTCCATGCTGCTGGCCAAATCAATTTTAGACCTTATTATAGTAATAATATTTGCTTCTACACACGGGATAGGAGTTATGTTTTCAGCAATTGCTGTTTTTGTTTACCAGGGTATCTTTACAGTATTGGCGTCATCCATCGGCCAATTTTTGGGGGAACCGCTGATTAACAATTTATCTTATATTGGGTCTACATTAATCTTCTGTGTTGGTGTCAATCTTGCTTTCGGAAAGAAAATAAAAATAGGAAATATGCTGCCGGCATTAATTGTCCCTGTTATTTATGAAATCATTTTGCATTTAATTTAGCTTGTTGTGCCAGGTAATGAGATAGCTACCCTTTTACACAAGTGAATTAATTTGCCCTGCGACGAGCTTATTGGCTCTTAAGTCCGGAACTCCTACGTTCCAGATGCTGACACAATAAGCTAATTAACGCTGCTTGCTTTTTACTTTTCTCCTGTCTTATTTTTTTGGTCTAATTGCTAAAAGAAATGAATAATATTAGGACATGGGGAAAAGGAGTGATTAGCGTTGAATATGGTAGAAAAGAAATTTCAAAGCACAGATTCTGAAATTAAATTTGGCAATGGTTTAAGTGAAAAGGAAGCTAAACGCAGGCTCCGGGAGTATGGCCCAAACACCATTGCAGAGAAAAAGAAGGTTTCAGCATTAAAAATTCTAATTTCACAGTTTACAGACTTCATGATATTGATATTGCTTGCATCCACGGCCATATCAATGTTTATGGGCGAGATAACCGAAGCAGTAACTATAATTGCCATTGTTGTTGTAAATGCAATATTGGGATTTGTGCAGGAATATAGAACTGAGAGGACAATGGAAGCTCTTAAAGGTCTCGCTGCACCTTCTGCAAAAGTCTTAAGAAATGGCAATACGGTTTCAATACCTGCCGAACAGATTGTACCGGGCGACGTAATAATTGTGGAGGCAGGGGATAGGGTACCTGCTGATGCAATACTGATTGAAGCTAATTCACTTCAGGCAGATGAATCGCTGCTGACTGGTGAATCAGTTCCGGTTGAAAAAGCATCCGAAGCGGCAGGAAGTAAAACCGGCGGTGAAAGCTACAAAAGAAACCAGATTTATATGGGAACTATAATAGTCAGCGGCAGGGGCAGGGCAGTAGTACAGGCAACAGGTATGCAAACTGAAATGGGAAAAATAGCCGATATGATACAAAACATTGAGGATGAACAAACCCCTCTTCAGAAAAGATTAGAGCATCTCGGCAAATTCATAGTATTTGCATGCCTTGGCATATGTGCTGTAGTAACAGTTACCGGTATTTTGCGCGGTGAAGATCTCTTTACCATGCTTCTTTCAGGAATAAGCCTTGCCGTAGCGGCAATTCCGGAAGGCTTGCCTGCAATAGTAACAATCGCTTTAGCACTTGGTGTACAGCGGATGCTTAGGAGAAATGCCCTTATCAGAAAGCTTCCTGCAGTTGAAACTCTCGGGTGCGCTAATGTAATCTGTTCGGACAAAACAGGAACCCTTACGGAAAACAAAATGACAGTAAGAAAGATATATGCCGGTGATACAATTTTTGATGTGAAAGGGAGCGGGTACAGCCCTGAAGGTAAGTTTGAAGTGAATGGCAGAGAAATAAGGCCTGAAAACTACGAAAGTCTTAAACTTGCCTTAAGAATAGGTGCTCTTTGCAACAATGCAAAAATAGTAAGAGAAAGCGGGATAAAACCGGGGGTTCTGAAAAAAATAAAATCAGCTGTAACAGGCCAGGAGTTGTGGCGCATAAGTGGGGATCCTACAGAAGGGGCGCTGCTTGTAGCAGCCGCAAAAGCCGGTATGACTGAGGAACAGTTAAATGAAATGTATCTTCGGATAGATGAATTGCCTTTTGACTCTGATAGAAAATGCATGTCGGTAATATGTGATAATCGCAGGGGTGAACTCTATGTATTTACTAAAGGTGCTCCTGATGTGATAATTAAAAAGTGCAGCAAAATGTACAGTTCCGCTGGTATCACAAGTATGACTCCCAAGGAAAAAGCCAGAATACTGCGGACAAATGATGATATGGCCAGTGAAGCACTTAGGGTGCTTGGAGTGGCTTATAAAAAGCTTAATTTAAGAAACTACAGGAAGGATGAGCTGGAAAAGGATCTTATATTTGTAGGCTTGCTGGGGATGATAGATCCTCCAAGGACTGAAGTACAGGAAGCAGTCCAAAGGTGCCACCTTGCCGGTATAAAACCGGTGATGATAACAGGGGATCATAAGCTGACTGCTGCAGCAATTGCAAAAGAGCTTAAAATTTACTCCAAAGGTGAGAAAATATTGACCGGTTCAGAGCTTGATGCAATGAGTGAAAGTGAACTGGAGAAGATAGCGGATGATGTATCGGTATATGCAAGAGTTTCGCCAAAGCATAAGTTGATGATAGTGCGGGCTTTGAAAAGAAAGAATTACATTGTGGCTATGACGGGGGATGGGGTTAATGACGCTCCTGCTGTAAAGGAGGCAGATATAGGGGTATCCATGGGTATAACAGGGACGGATGTTACAAAGGAAGCCTCATCCATGATACTTATGGACGATAATTTCGCAACTATTGTCGCAGCTATTGAAGAAGGAAGGATAATTTATAATAACATAAGAAAATTTATCAGATATTTGTTAGCATGTAATATAGGTGAAGTGCTTACCATGTTTCTTGGTACACTTATAGGACTTCCCATTCCTCTTCTTCCGATACAAATACTCTGGGTAAATCTTGTTACCGATGGGTTGCCTGCAATAGCCCTGGGGCTTGATCCGCCTGAAAAAGATATTATGATGAGGCCTCCCAGACATTCAAATGACAATATCTTTTCCGGCGGCCTACTGGAAATGATTGTGGTAAGAGGAATAATTCTCGGGCTTTGTACCCTTGCCGTTTTCGGAAGTGTTCTGCACTTTACGGCAGATGTGACTCTTGCCAGAACATGTGGCTTTATTACTCTTGTTCTGACTCAGCTTACTCATGTGTTTGAATGTAAATCCGAAAATAAAACAATATTTGAAATACCGCTTTTCAATAACAAATGCCTGGTGCTGGCGGTGCTATCCTCACTTATAATGATTTTATCAGTAGTTTACATACCATTACTCCAACCAATTTTTAAAACTGTACCGCCTACTTTAAATGAATGGATGCTTATAGCAGGTTTTACTGCATTAGGACCTTCTATATCCTCTGTTGTAAGAAGCAGGAGAAGATAGAATAAGAAATGGCAGGAAACATTCTTTTGTAGTCATAGGAAAACTACTTTACCATATTGATATATTGAAAACATATGTAAAAAACTATATAATTGTTAGGTACCGGTAAATTGAATATTTCCCAGTACCTTTCTTTTTATTTGGGAAATTTGTTGGTTCACTTACTGCCGTAGGATCTGGCTTATTTAATAGCATCAAAGACACTTTTAACAAATTGTTCACAATTTATTAAAATGTATTTATGATAATTAAAATACATGTTTCCAACAATGATACAAGCAGGGGGGAATAAGATGATAGAAATACAAAATCTGACTAAAAGATACGGTCAGATAACTGCTGTAAACAACCTTAACTTCACTGTGGAAAAAGGAGAAATACTTGGATTTCTGGGTCCTAACGGAGCAGGTAAATCTACAACCATGAAAATTATAACAGGTTATATTTCCTCTACAGAAGGAAGTGTTAAAGTAGGCGGCTATGATATTATGGAAAACCCTCGAGAAGTGAAAAAGCGTATTGGTTATCTTCCTGAACAGCCCCCACTTTATGTAGATATGACTGTTTATGAGTATTTGGACTTTGTCAGTGATCTTAAGGGTGTAGATAAAAGGAAAAAAGCAGGACAGATAAAAGATATTATGGAACTTGTAAAAATAGGCGATCATAGGGGAAGACTTATTAAAAATCTGTCAAAAGGATATAAGCAAAGAGTGGGATTAGCGCAGGCGCTTATAGGAAATCCTGAGGTGCTTATATTGGACGAGCCTACTGTAGGACTTGATCCCAAGCAGATAATTGAAATCAGAAAGCTTATTAAAGCTCTTGGAAATGAACATACAATAATACTTAGCTCTCACATACTGCCTGAGGTAAGTGCGGTGTGTGAACGTGTGGTTATAATAAACAAAGGCGAGATTGCTGCTGTAGATACTCCCGAAAACCTTTCCAAAGGTTTGGGTAACGCTTCAAAGTTTTCTATTACTATTGCAGGTCCAAAGAGTTCGGTAATTTCATACATAAAAGAAATATATGGCGTAAAATATGTAGAAGCAGGTGCTGAAAAAGAGAAAGACGCTTTTTCATATATTGTCGAAGCAGATAAGGATGTAGACGTAAGGCGTCCCATTTTTTATGCAATGGCTAAAGCGGGGTATCCCATCATAGAGCTCAAATCTCTTAGTATGTCACTGGAGGACATATTCCTGCAGTTGACAACTGAGGAAAAGGAGGTCGAAGCATAGTATGCAAGCAGTTTTTAAGAGAGAGCTAAAATCATATTTTTATTCTCCAATTGCCTACGTTCTTATAGGATTGTTTTTGCTTGTAGGCTCAATATTGTTCTTTGTGTTTAATCTTGCCAGTGGATATGCAGACACTACGTGGATTTTTATGAACGGTATTTTTATACTTATATTAATGATCTTCACGTCGGTTCTTACAATGAGGATATTAGCTGAGGACAGAAAGAACGGTAGTGAAGTTCTGCTGCTTACTTCCCCTGCGAATATTGTGTCTATTGTTGTGGGAAAGTATCTTGCAACTTTGGTTGTTTTTCTGATAATGACGGCTATTACTTTTATATATCCTCTGATAACATTTGTTTTTGGCGCACCGTTTACAGCTGAAATTGTAGGCGGATATATAGGTTTTATATTATTAGGTGCATCCTTCCTGTCAATAGGAGTTTTTGCATCATCCCTAACAGAAAATCAGGTGGTTGCTGTAATTACAAGCTTTGTAATGATGCTCATCATGTGGATTATCAGCGGTGTATCAGGCTATTTTGGCGGAACTATTGCAAAAGTGCTGAATTGGATATCGTTGCTTTCAAGATATGATGATTTCAACAGAGGAATTTTAAATTTTGGTTCTGTTGTGTATTATTTAAGTTTCATTTTTGTAATGCTCTTCCTTACTGTTAGAATGATAGAAAAAAGACGCTGGAGTCAGGGGTGATGAAGGATGAATAGGATAATTAATAATATAAAAGATAAAATAAAAGGTTTTACAAAAAATAAAAGCTTCAAGTATGGCACAAATTCTATTGTCCTTGTAGCAGTTGTGGTGGCAATAGCAGTGGTGTTTAACCTGCTGGTAGGAATGACTGACCTTAAGCTGGACCTCACCACAAATAAGCTATATTCAATAACTGATACTACAAAGGAAATATTGAAAAATCTTCAGAAGGATGTAGTGATTTATGGGCTTTTCGATGATGGCAAAATTGGGGGTACAGGGGAGTATAAGGATGTAACCGATCTTCTGTCACATTATGATAAATATGATCACGTTACTGTCAAATATGTAGATCCGGATAAAGATCCTGGAATAATAAAGGAACTTGACAGTGAAAAACTGAATGATATAAGCAAAGGCGATTTTGTGGTAAAATGTGGCGATAAAGTCAAGAAGCTCTCATATTATGACCTTTTTAGCATGGAAATGAATCAATACACTTTTAGTACCGTCATTACCGGCTCGGTGGCGGAGCAAAGCTTTACCGGTGCTATAAAATATGTAACTTCTGACGTAACTCCGACAGTTTATTTTACAGAAGGACACGACGAAAATAAAGTAGACGCGGGATTGCAAACTTTAAAGCAATACCTTGAAATGAACAATTATGATATAAAGACAATAAATCTTCTTTCTGTCGAAGCAGTACCAGAAGATGCGGAAATTCTCATGTTTGCTTCTCCAAAAAGAGACCTGTCAGAGGATGAGATGGTAAAGGTAAGGGATTATCTTGACAATGGAGGCAATGCTGTATTCCTCTTTGATCCTCTTGACAATGACCCGGATCTTGTTAATTTTGATAAAATATTGTCAGACTATAATGTATCACTGAACTATGACAGGGTTAAAGAGAATGATGACTCAAGGCATGTACCGGGAAGTCCGTATGATATAATTCCAGATGTTCAGACAAACAGTATTATTTCGCAGGAATTTGTATTAATTATGCCTGAATCAAGAAGTATTAATGAGCTTAAGAATACAAAGGACTACATTAGCGTAACGCCACTTCTTAAGACCAGTGATAAAGCTGTGGGCGAGAAGATAGATAAAACAAGAGGTAATGATTTAAACGGGCCTCTGGACATTGCAGTGGCAGTTGAAGATAAAGGTGGAATAGAAACTTCTAAAATTCTGGTGTTTGGTAATTCCAGCTTTATTACAGATACCGCTATCCAGAATTACGGAGCATATTCTCAAAATGGCATGTACCTTTTCCTCGCGTCATTGAACTGGATGAAAGATACACAGAATGATGTTGTAATAGCACCTAAGAGATATGAAACACCAATGATGCAAATTACTGCACAGCAATCCCTGTTAATGGGTATTGTCGTTATAGGTGTATTGCCTCTTATCATTATTATTGCAGGAGTGGTTGTATATATAAGGAGGAAACATCTATGAAATTGTATAGGAATGCCATCATCCTTGTAGTTATTCTGGGAATTCTCACAGGTTCATATTTTTTATTGAAAAACAGAAACCAGGATGAAGCTTCTGATGAGTTAGACGACACAATAAAGATTTTTGACTTGGAACTATCTAAAATAAAGGAGATGACTGTTGAAACACCGGAGGGAGTGTTTGAATTTGAAAAGAAAGATGAAGAATGGACAATTGTATCTCCTGCCGGTTTGAAAGCAGATAAAAGCGCAATAAGCAGTATTGCCAGCAATATATATTCTCTGAATGCTGATAAGCTGGTGGAAGAAAACCCTTCAGACTTATCGAAATATGGTTTGGATAAACCTGTAGTGGTAACAGTAAAAACAGAGGACGGGGAGACCAAAGCTCTTGAAATTGGTGATGAGACACCGACAAAATCTGGCTACTACGTTAAAGAAAAGGGCGGCGACAAAGTATATGTAATAGGCTCCTATACAGGCGGAAAACTGAAAGTAACCAAAAACAGCATAAGGGATAAAAAACTGTTCTCTGTTGAGCAGGATGATATTACTGCTTTGACTATGGAAAGAAACGGAGAAAAAGTATTTTCAGCAATAAAGGAAAGCGACACGAAATGGAATCTGACTTATCCTGTAGATGCTATTGCGCAGTATTCATCAATTGTATCCATGACAGAAGCAATTGCACAGGCAAGTGTTGTAGAGTTTATTGAGGAAAATGCAGCAGACGTCGAGAAATACGGGCTTAACAATCCTCGCTATGCACTGGAATTTGAGGCATCCGGCAGCAAGACAAAGTTACTTTTCGGCAGTGAAAAGGAAAAGGGTTCGGAAGTTTATGCAATGCTGGAAGGAAACAATGAGGTATTTACTATAAGATTAAGCTCATTTAGTTTCCTTGACAAACCCTTTAAGGAAATTATTGATAGTTTTGCCCATATAGCAAGCATATGGGATGTTTCAAAAATAGAAGTAGAGATGGACGGTCAGAAGGTGGTAAGTGAAATCAGTGCGACTGAGGATGGGGACGACGATAAGTTCACAGTGAACGGAAAAGATGCATCTATGGAGGATGAATATGGTGATCAGCCCTTCAGGAAGTATTATCAGGCTTTGATAGGCATCACTCTGTACGATATCGAATTAGGCGCAGAGCCAACCGGAGAGCCTGAGGTAACTATCACTTATCATCAAAAAATTGATCCCAAACTTGTTAAGCTTGAATTTATACCGAAGAACGACAGATTCTGCTATGTTGTAAAAAATGATAAGTACACCGGTATTGTAATAGACAAAGCAAAATTTGATAATATACGAAATGCCTATAAAGCTCTTGTAGATGTTATGGAAAAGTCGGAATAGAACGAAACAAAAGTGAAAAATCCAAAAGTTGGAAATCAAAGATACGTTAAAGATGCGGAGGATGTAAAGGCTGCTATCAAACAAGCGCCTTTACATCCTCTGTTTTTATAAACTGTATAGTTTTTGACCAGTCCTCTGACTGTTTATTAATTATATTGCAAGTGTAAGCATAAAATTAGATATGACTAAATTCCGGGAGTTGTATTTGGTGAGGGGAGAGTACAAAAATGTCGTAAGAATTGCCTGTATATACATATCGTCGGTAGTTGGAGCCGGATTTGCTTCCGGTCAGGAAATTATTAAGTTTTTTACAACGTATTATGAGGGCGGATTTTACGGAATAATCCTGGCAGGAATTATTTTTGCCGCAATAGGGGGGATTGTTCTGGACAGAGTTTATATTGAGAATATAAACAATTATGATGAATTTATATATCCCACTTTCGGCAGAGTTGTGGGGCAAATAGTAAATACTGTGGTTACTTTATTCATGCTGTCCCTATTTAGCATAATGATTGCCGGCATGGGCAGCATTTTGCATGAGAAGCTGAATTTATCATACAGGTTATCTGTTATATTAATGGCAGGTATTTGCATGCTAATAATTCTTGGTGACATACGCAGGGTTACCGGTGTAAGTTCTGTTATTACACCAGTGCTTATTGTTGGTATTGTGCTTATAGGCCTATATATTATAGTATTTAAAGATACTTCAGTATTTAATATAGTCAGCTTGCTAAGAAGCAAATCAGACACCTGGGTGGTATCATCACTCTTGTATGTCAGCTATAATAGCATACTTTCAGTTGTTGTATTATGCAACCTTCTGCCGTATCTGAAGAGCAGAAAATCAGCACGATGGGGCGGTATACTGGGAGGAACTGTGCTATGCCTCATTACGCTTATACTTAATACTACAATAAACCTCTTTTATCCTAAGTTTACAACAGGTGAAATTCCAATGCTTGATATAGTAGAAAAATATAGCAGAATACTCAGCTATGTTTATACATTAGTTCTCTGGCTGGCAATGCTTGTATCAGCTGTAAATTCAGGATTTTGCCTAGCGGAGCGGGTTAGCAGTAAACTTAATATAAATATAAAATTAATAACGGTAATTGCGTGTATCGCAGTGATTCCACTATCCTGTGTAGGATTTTCAGGTCTCATAGCATCCATTTATCCAATGTTCGGATACATTGGACTTTTTATGCTAATTGTTATAATATTTCAATGGGTCAGGGGGCAATTTTCAAGAAGGTAAAAGAGAAAGGCAAAAAGCAATATAGAATATAAAAAACAAAATAAAATAAGGGTAAACAAAATAGTCAGGTGTAAAATTTTACTCCATATGATAAAATAGAGGAAAAGAAAATCAGGAAAAAAGATTGTAACAGAAGATAAATTGCGGGGTGTAGTATGGTGGAGGTTCCCGAGTTTAATAATAAAACAGAACAACGTAGCGGTATTGCCAGTATAATTACATTTATTCTTCTTTTTATTTTTGTTATTTGCTTGTCTGGCTATGTCTATTTACGAAGTAAAGGAATAAATATTGCAGAAATCGGTATTAAAAATGTATTTTTAGATCTTATAGGATCACAAGTTAAGTCCGATGAGAACACAAAACCTGTTGTTATCGAATATGACGTCACCAGTCACCCGGCTTTCTGCGCTTACGACAATACTTTGATAAAATGTACCGGAGATTATGTTATTGGACTGGACAAAAATGGGAATGATGTATGGTCTGTACCTGTTAATATAACCAATCCTCTGTTGAAAACAAACGGAACTGAGCTTCTTGTAGCTGGTATTGACAGTAAGGAAATTCATGTAATCAGAGGCAAAAGCGTAAAATGGTCTGCAAAATTTGAAGAGAATATATTAAATGCTCATATAAGCAAAGATGGCTATGTAACTGTAGTTAGTGAAGCTAAGGGCTACAGAGGGCAGGTAAGAGTGTTTGATCCTTCGGGCATTGAAATGTTCAAACGCTTCGTAGCCGAAAATTTTATACTTAGCGCTGAGGTTTCGCCATCAGGCAATCAATTTTTGATTAATTATATTGATGCTTCAGGAATAGAAGCAGTTTCATATATCGATTTCTTTAATGTAAAAGAGATTATGAGCGGGAAAAAGGAACCCGTTGCCGGTATGAAACTGGATGAGAAGGACATTTTTCCTTCTATATGGCAGTTAGACGATGATTCGTTTTTTACCATTGGCAGTTCAATAGCAGTTTATGTTGATAAAGACAGGAATAAAAAATGGACTAAAGAAGACAGCAAGATATACAGCTCAGGTGTAATTCAAAATAAGTATCTTGCACTTGCTGTTGTAGAAATGGGAACCCGGAACGTTTCCGATTCAAAGATAAGCATTTTGAATAAACATGGAGAAGAAATTGCTTCATATCCGGTTAAGGAAGAAGTAAGAAATATTCAGATATATGATGACATAATTGCCGTGAACACAGGCAGAGAAGTGCATATTATCAAAGGAAAGGATGAGCTTGCAGGCAAATATTCCTTTAAGTCTGATGTGACAAGTATATATTTCCTGAACCGTTTTCAGGTAGCTGTAGTGACAAATAACAGTGTGGAGATTATAACTCTGACAGATATCTTTTAACAGGCACCTGACCAGATCAGGCTTACTATGATATGTTTTAGAATAAAGGGGGAATAGAATGAACTGGGCAGATATTTTGGTTATTGCGA
>ENA-OWPA01001028-OWPA01001028.1-bioreactor-metagenome-genome-assembly--contig:-NODE-1028-length-23283-cov-4.496768_pt1 | contig 23283 bp, 16 predicted proteins | sample MGYA00238139_ERZ651803 | MGnify/ENA primary metagenome ERZ651803 (study PRJEB26909, sample SAMN07631231) | bioreactor metagenome | isolation source: Switchgrass digestor | place: USA: Dartmouth... | reverse complement strand
GTTTGTCCAGCGGCCGGAATTTACCTTATCAGGCAAATCTTCCGTGGCTTCACATATCGCATTATATATTTCCACTGTTTAATGAGCAATGTTTATGACATGCGCTTTAGATACTCGGAAGGTGAGATGCCGGTTATATTTTTAAAGGTCCTGCTGAAGGACTGCAATGTTTCATAATTTAACAGTGACGCTATTTCTGTGATGTTGCGCTGACCCTCATGCATCAACTCTATGCTTTTTTCGATTTTTTTCGTTATAAGATAGTGCTGAGTGGTTATACCGGTTTTTTCCCGGAACAGGTGGGAGATATAAGTCGGTGAATAACCAATATTGCGGGCTATATCCTCTATCTTGACAATATCATAAATGTGATTGTCGATATAGTTTATAACTTTATAGAGCACATTTCCGGCTGAGGCCTCATCCTTGGGCAGCTTTATTGTTTTGTTTTCCTTATTGACATAGCTTCTGTAGACATCAATAATAATCTGCTTCAGCATGTTCTCGATCACAAATTCGGAAAGCTCTCCTCCATTATAAAACTCGTTGATAAGTCTAGACATCATTGAGATGGTGATGTCGTATTTGCAATGGCATATAGGCTGATCATGATGAGTTGAAAAGAATTCGAACATTTTTATGAGATCTTGCTTTTCGGAAATCATGCCAGAGTCGATGGAAAAGCCCATATAAAAGTATCGGAGGTTATCTTGCTTCGATGCCTTAATTCTGTGCTGTTCACCAAAGCAGTTGATAAATAAATCTCCGGCGTTAACCTCATATTCCTTTCCGTTTACATAAAATTTCCCGCTGCCGGAAATGATATAACTGATTTCACTGCACAACTGCTCGTGAAGCGGGACTTCATAATCGTGGCAGCTGAACAGCTCTCCGACCTGGAATAAGTTGATATAGTCATATTTTCTGGGCTTTGCAAAAAAATCGTTTTCATATTGAAAAAGCTTGCCATCTCTATAGTTGACCATAACATCTCCTCTCGCAATCCCCGCACTTTATCTCATATCCATTTCCTTTTCTATGCACTCCCTCGCAATTTGTATCCACCTTGTGAATCGCTCCGGCTGGTTGCGGCAGGTGTGCGTATCCCGCAATATCAATTCTATAATGCCTCCCCTGGCTTTTGCAAGCCCGGTGGACAATTCATTTCTTATGCTTTCCTCATCCATCTTGTCAAAAGCGATATAAGCCGGTTGAGGTTTCCATGTCATAATGTAGTTTTTTTGAAGCCGTGGGGTGAAATTTGATATGTCAGCCCAAGGGCAGACTGCTATACGGCGGATGTTTTTGATTTTCAGAACTCCGTCCAGCTTCTTGCTCAAGTCATCGCAGCATCCGTAGCCATTCAGTCCGAAAAACTCAAGAATCTCCCTTTCATAAGATAGGACGAAATTTTCATGCATTTCCGGGGAAACCGAGGAAAATTCCTGGGCTTCCGCTGCACCCCAGACATCACAAAGGCGCACTTTTTCGGGATTAAAGCCGGGGGCAGGAAGCTCATCGGTATAACCTACTCCTCCGGTGTAATGGAAAGTCTCATCATTATTGAGAGAAATCAAATTCAGCTTTTCGTACTGGTGGAGCATGGATTTGACGCCTTCGGTAAAAAATCTCATTACATCATGCACCATTTCCGGCTCCATTATAAGATCGACCAGCATATTTTCCAATCCACGATAATCGCAGTACCAATGCATCAAGTGGAAGCTGAAATTTGTGACACCCGCCAATTCAACCGGCAAAATGTCTCCAAGGATTTCCTGTGTAGCATTGTAGCGCTTCTCGGTTTCTTGATGGTCGTAGCTTATGACGGGTTCTTTAAGGATTTTCCAATCGGAAGGTTCATTTATGATGGGTTTGAAATGCCATGCGCCGGAAGCTTCCGATGATGGCTCTCGCTGTGGTTCCACACCCCACATGGTGTTATGTATGACCTTCTTTACTTGCAGCCGGGCTTCGATGGGAACATCGTCCGGAAGGTATTGATGGCGTATTAGCCTCCTTTTCAATTCATATTCTATCTGTTTTGCATATTCTGTCTCACAGCATAGCGACTCCAACGGTAAAAGCTCTCTCCATGAGCCATCCGGATGCACAAAAACCATTGGGAAGTCACTTTTCAAGGAATTGTGCAATTTCCACTTTTCCCGTTTCTGCTGCTGTTCAGGAAGCAAAGATATTTCTTTCACTTGCTTGGCGAGGTTCCTTAAAAGCTTCTCATCATTTTTGGTAAACACTTATCCCACCTCCGGATAAATTTGCGACTTGTTTGCAGAAGAACATATTAACATGATAGTGCAATTTTATAGCAATGACATAATTCAACTTGCTGTACCAGCAAATTGAGTTAATTCATTATAATCGTATAACTGAGCTTTTTAAAAGTCAAGTTTATGACCCCTGGCAGATATGTGGCGTTCTTGGAATTCAGATAAATTACCATCGCTTTCAATCCCAAGTCTACCAGGGGTTTTAGAGCTTTACACCAGTTTGTTGATCGGGCGAGCATAAAAGATGACAAAATAAGATAACAAAGATATCATTTTTTGCTAACCTGATAAAAATTTAGGGTGATAGAATTAGATAAAGTATTGGGCATCTGATAAAAATAGTAGGTGGAGGCGATTTAATATGGCAAAAATCAAAGTTGGAATTATAGGCTGCGGTACTATTGCCAACAGTGCGCACATCCCTAACTATATGGCAAACAAGGATGTGGAAATCAAATATTTCTGCGATATCATACCGGAGAGGGCTGAGGATGCCGTCAAAAAATATGGATGCGGAAAGGCGGTAACCGACTATCATGAAGTTCTGGCCGACGATGAGGTGGATGCGATATCGGTTTGTACTCCGAACAACATGCACAGCATTATCACCATAGACGCTCTTAACGCCAACAAGCATGTGCTTTGTGAGAAGCCTGCGGCAAGAACCTATGATGAAGCCTTGAAAATGAAAGAAGCGCAGAACAGAACAGGAAAAATTCTTAATATTGGTGTAGTAAACCGGTTCAATGACGGTGTAAATGTGATCAAGAGAATGATCGACAGCGGAGAGTTGGGAGAAGTATTCCATGTATATGTGAGCTTTAGGTCCCATCGTTCCATACCCGGCCTGGGAGGTGCTTTTACAACAAAAGCGATAGCCGGTGGAGGAGCCTTGATAGACTGGGGCGTGCATTTCCTGGACATAGTGATGTATTGCTGCGGAGACCCCAAGCCAAGGACAGTAACCGGCGAGACCTTCTGCAAGCTGGGAAAGGATATGCCGAACTATGTATATACCAACATGTGGGCAGGTCCGCCGGATTATAGCGGTACTTATGATGTGGAAGATTCCGTGACTGCCCTCATCCGTAGCGATGGCCCGGTTATTACGGTAAACGGAGCATGGGCTCAGAATATTTTTGAAGATGAAATGTTTATAGACTTCATGGGCACAAAAGGAGGAATACGGCTGTACTACGGAAGAGAATTCAAATTCTACACCGCAAAAAACGGTGCATTGATGGAGACTACCCCGGTTTACAGGACAAGGGATCATTTCGCCAATGAAATTGATGCGTTTGTAAGATGCATCAAGACGGGTGAAAAGCTTCCGTCCCATATAGATACTGTTATCATTACGGCAAAGATCATGCAGGCAATTTATGACTCTGCTGAGCAGCACAGGGAGATTGTGCTGGACTAAGCTTATATCTTACCTATCAATATAAATGTATTATGCCGCGATCCTCCTGGCAAAAGGTTTATATACATGTGAGCTCATTCGCTTCTGCGGCAAGTCCGCAAAAGAAGGCTTGTGTAAAAAAGGATACCAATTTCTGTGTGATAAGGGATAGCAGATATCAGGAGGCTTCGCGGCATAATTAATTATATGAGGTAGATATTTAATTGAAGAAAGTCAAATTTTTCTTGCTGCATACAGCCATACTAGATCTGGAGATATCTGTTCTTTCGGCATATTTTAATGATTAATGAAAGCTTCATACGGACATTCATTTTAAAAGGCTGCCATCAAGCTGGTATATGCAAAATAAACTTTTACATAAAGGGAAAGGGGAAGTAAGAATGAAAGTGCTGTATGTTCCTTTGGATGAGAGGCCTTGCAATTATCGATACCCCCGGTTTCTTTCCGAACTGGCGGAAGGGGTTGAGCTTATTGCTCCTCCCAGAGAGTATATGGGGAGAATGAAAAAGCCCAGCAATATTGATGAAATATGGAGATGGATTTTTGAGAACATCGGGGATTGCAGCTATGCAATACTGTCGGTGGATGCGTTGATTTACGGTAATATCGTTAATTCGAGAATACATTACAAAACTATTGAAGAATGCAGCAAATACTTGGAATATTTTGAAAAGCTCAAACAGATAAACAAGAACGTAGAAATTCATGCCTTCAATTTAGTGGCCCGGGTTGCGGCATATGACAGCGACGCTGAGGACCCTTTCTACTGGAAGGATTACGGGTACAAAATCTGGAGATACTGTTATCTCACCGATAAGATCGGCCGGGGTGAAGCCACTAAAGAGGAAATCGGGGAGCTGGATGCTGTAAAAGAGGAAATTCCGCAGGAGTACCTGAAGGATTTTCTTGACAGGAGGAAAGTAAACCTCTTTGTAAATCAAAAATGTCTGGAGCTGGTAAAAGAAGGGTTGATTGATTATCTTGTTATTCCTAAGGATGACTGTGCTGAGTATGGATTTGCAGCCATTGACCAGCATCTGATATCGCGAAGAATCAAGGAGCTCAGAATCATGGACCGGGTAATGGTTTACCCCGGAGCTGATGAGGTGGGAAGCGTGCTGTTCGCCCGGGTGTTTAACAAGCACAAGGGATATGTGCCAAGAGTTTACATAAGATACTCATCAACTATGGGACCTACGGTTATTCCCAAATATGAAGACAGACCTTTAAACGAGAGCATAAAACACCAGATCATCTCAGCGGGAGGAATTGTGGCAGGCTCCGCCGAAGAATCGGATCTGCTTCTGGCTGTCCATTCACCCGGTATACGCACCCTGGAGGCAATCGAACAGTATTCGGAGAGCTTCAGGTTTTCCAGCTATTCCAACTACTCCAACGCAGAGGAGCTGATTAAGTACGCCATATATTATTCTGAGAAATACGGCAAGCCTTTTGCGGTGGCGGATGTGGCTTTTTGCAACGGTGCGGATGACCATTTTATGATGATGGCTGTAAAAAACAAGCTTTTTGACAGGTTATGCGCCTATGCAGGATGGAATACCTCTCAAAATACCATAGGATCAGTTCTTGCCCATGGCATATTATGCAGCTATTACAAAGGGTTTGAAGATAACCCGGAAAAATATGATGCATCCATGAAGCTGCTGTTAAGAGCGATCATAACCGACTGGCTTATGCAGTCAAAAGGCACTTTCCGGCTGACGAAGCTAAAAGATGAGTATCCGGACTTAAATCCTTATAGTCTGGGTGAGTATAGCGCGTTGGCTGCCATAAAAGTAAAAGACCTGCTCATTGAATTGATACAGGAAGAGCTGGGAGGGAAATTCAATGGAAGCAGGATTGAACTTACTGAACTAAGTTTCCCATGGGACCGCTTTTTTGAAATTGATGTTGAATTAAAATTGGAAAAATGCTAGAACCATATAACCGGATTGCAAAAGATATGGCTTGACATGAAAAGGTCGGATGATTACTATTTATCTAAAGAAAACATTTACTACACTCACAAAATAATGCAATATACGAAGGAAGGTCTTAGGGATGGAAAAGGTAATACCGACGAGAGAACAGGCTTTTGAGCTTCTGAAGGAATTCAACAAAAGCGAGAGCCTTATAAAACATGCCCTGTCCGTTGAGGCGGTTATGAGGCATTTTGCAGAGCTTTTCAATGAAAAGGATGTGGAAAAGTGGGGAATTATCGGCCTGGTACACGATCTCGATTATGAGATGTACCCGGAGCAGCACTGCAAAAAAGTCAGAGAGATTTTAACCGAAAGGGGCTGGCCCGAAGATTACATAAGAGCTATTGAGAGCCATGGATGGGGGATTTGCTCCGATGTAAAACCGGAGGAGAAGATGGAAAAGGTCCTGTATACCATAGATGAACTGACCGGTCTTATAACAGCAACTGTTCTTCTCCGTCCGACTAAAAGCATTTTGGATCTGGAAACTAAATCGGTTAAGAAGAAATGGAAGCAAAAGGGCTTTGCTGCAGGAGTCAACCGGGAAATTATCGAAAAAGGCGGCGAGCTGCTGGGCATGGAGATGGATGCCATTATTGATGAGACTATAAAAGGAATGAGAAAGGTAGCCGAGGAGATCGGCCTGAAGGGCGAAGTATAAGAAGTATAATAGGATGAAAAAACGTTAAACTGTTCTTGCTTTGGAGTATCTTGGGTATGGAGCTTCAAGTTATGCCGGTGAGATGCAGGTCATCCTTTTGGCCGGATCTGAACCGCTGGCAAAATTACTGCTGTTTTAATTTGCATAATCCTTTACTTAATCAAATTTGAATATTATAATATATGTGCAGATAATATGACAACAGTATTTGCCAATATTTGATAGTGTTCAGGAGGCGAGGATGTCTACTATAGAATATGAAGAAAATCAGGTTCCCAGTATTCCGGTCGGACCTCTGGGTATCATATCAATGAAGAGCAGCGAGGAATTGGGTGACCTTGTCAACAAGCATTTGACGGAGTACAGGAAAAGCATACCGGAATGTCGTTTCGATCATCTGCTTTATCCCGGCTACAAAAGAGATTCATACCTTATATCGGTTGACTGCCCCAGGTTCAGCTCTGGCGAAGGAAAAGCCGTCATAAAGGAATCCATCAGAGGCTATGATCTGTATATCTTGTGTGATGTAGGAAATTACAGCTGCAAGTACAAGATGTTTGGAATGGAAAATTCCATGAGCCCTGATGACCACTTTCAGGATATAAAGAGAGTTATTTCGGCAATAGGTGGAAAGGCAAGGCGTGTAAATGTAATAATGCCTTTACTGTATCAGGGAAGGCAGCATAAAAGGGTATCGAGGGAATCCCTGGATTGTGCTGTTGCCCTGCAGGAATTGGAACGCCTTGGAGTGGAGAATATTCTCACTTTTGATGCCCATGACCCGAGGGTGCAAAATGCCATTCCGATAAAGGGATTTGAGAATATTCAGCCGGCATACCAGATTATTAAGGCTTTGATTAACTCTGAAAAGGACTTGGAGATAAGCAAAAGCAAAATGATGGTGGTCAGTCCCGATGAGGGTGGAATAAACAGGAATATATATTATGCAAACATACTCGGGCTGGATCTCGGATTGTTTTATAAGCGCAGGGATCTCAGCAGGATAGTAAACGGCAAGAATCCCATAATAGCCCATGAGTTCCTAGGGGATTCGGTGGAAGGCAAGGATATACTCATCGTTGATGATATTATTTCATCAGGAGACTCAATGCTGGACATAGCGATGGAACTGAAGCAGAGAAAAGCCAATAGAATTTATATGGCGGTGACCTTCGGATTGTTTACGGAAGGCATTGAGAAATTTAATGAGTTCTACAGGAATGGAATAATCACCAAGGTTTTTTCCACTAACCTGACTTATAGAAGCGAAGCTCTCAAAAAGGCGCCTTGGTATGTTGAGGTTGATGTATCGAAGTTTATAGCGCTGCTTATAGATACTCTCAATCATGACCATTCTTTAAGCGCATTGCTGGATCCGTCTACAAAGATCAGAGCAATACTGGAAGAGAATAAAAAATAATGAAGTAAAAGCAGACCGCAGAATATTGCCCAGGCAATAATTCTGCGGTTTATATATTAACAGGCGCCATTTAATCATGTACCGTCACAATGGTGAAAAGCGCTTTCTTTGTCATATAAAGAAAATATCAGATATCGATGTCCTATTACATATTTGACACATTTATGCAATGTAGTTATAATTATTAGGGAATAGCAAATAATATAGGTAAACTGAATATTGAACCTATATGCTGAATTTCTGCAGTTATATTCCTGCAGAATACGGGGGAACCAATTTTTGGGGTGAATCCATACCAAGTGTCGGCAGGTGATTGTCAGGTCTGAATTAATGTTACGCCTGAATCCTTGATTTGGGCTAATGTTAAAAACTTCATATCTCTGATTTAAGTCTCTGACTGCTGGTATGGTAGGGCAATACTTTCTGTCCGAATCCGTCAGCTAACCTCGGAAGCTTTGAAAGGGAGTGATGGTTTGATTGTGCCTTTTGAAGCGGTTTTCACATAGGGTTAGGTGATAACCGTTTTTATTTTTCAAAATTTTATCTGGAGCAGCTTAGAACACTATTATTGCCGTCCGGATTAAAAACTCTGAAAAATAAAGGAATTACTTCTTAGGGGGACAAAACAATCCTTTGGATGAGGAATTTATCCCTTTAGATGATAAGGAGATTTTATGAGTAAGGACGAACTTATAGGATGGATTAAAAAAAGCGGAATATGGATTGATAAAAGCAGAGTATGGCTTAGTAAAAGCAAGCCGTGGATCATAAAAAACAGAAAATGGATTTTAGCCAGCGTGGCGTTTGTCACCGCTGTTTCGGTAACGGGTTTTAGCTTTTTCACAAAACGTTATTATGCAGTTGAAGTAAACAGCAAGGTTATAGCTATGGTAAGCGACAAAAGCCAGATTGATGTAATTATCCAGGAGATAGAGAAGAAGACGGAAACTGTTACCGGCTTGAATATTGTCATTCCTACCAAAGTTGATTACAAGGAAGTATTTGCCTTTGGCAACAAATTGACTCCTGAAAGCGATATAGAAGAAACGCTGGAAAGCAATTTGGAGCTGCTGGCGGAGGCCTATTCCATAAATGTTGACAGCCGTGATATCGCTTATCTCAAGGATAAGAGCACAGCAGAATCCATTTTGGCCCGGATGAAGGACGAATACATGAAAAACAACGGTGGGTCCGATCCGCAAAGCGTAGATTTTATTGAAGACATAAATATTATCAAAAAAACTGTAAATATAGACAGCGTGCAGGATGAAAAAACCGTTTTTGAACTGCTGTCTGAAAGCACCGAGGAGTCAAAGGTATATGTGGTAAAAAAAGGCGATACGGTATCCGAAATTGCCGAAGCACATAAAATTAAACAGTCTGAAATTGAGAAAATGAATCCCGGACTGGATGTAGATAGAATCCAAATCGGCCAGGAGATCATTCTTAGCGTACCAAAGTATGTAATAAACATAAAAAGTATTGAAACGAAGAATTATGAGGAAAGCATTCCTTACCAGGTTGAATATGTAGAGACTGCCGACCTTTACAAAGGCCAGACAAAAGTGAAGGTTGAAGGCAAGGAAGGTAAGAAATCCGTTGCGGCAGAGGTCATAAAAATAAACGGCATAGTCTCGGAAGAGAGAGTTGTGGAAGAGAAGGTTATGGAAGAGCCTCAAAACAAAGTGGTTCTCAGCGGTACAAAAGAAAGGCCGAGTACTCTTGCGTACGGAGTTTTTACCAAACCAAGCGGAGGAAGTCTTACTTCACGGTTTGGCCAGAGATGGGGGAAACTGCATACGGGAATTGACATAGGCTGTTCCTCAGGCACCTCCGTCAAAGCGGCAGATGGCGGCAAAGTAACCTTTGCCGGATGGCAGGGCAACTACGGCAAGCTTGTCATCATTGACCATGAAAACGGATACACAACCTATTATGGTCATTTAAGCTCGATAAAGGTTAAAGCCGGCCAGAGGGTAGCCAGGGGAGAAGTCATTGCATTATCCGGAGCGACGGGAAATGTGACCGGACCTCACCTGCATTTCGAAGTAAGGAAAAATGGTGTTCCTCAAAACCCGCTTAAATATGTCAACTATTGATGACCGTAAAAAAGTTTGATCCATTGGTGTAAGGCTGTATAATTAGCACCTGTCCAGATTGTAGCTGGATGGGTGTTTTTTGTGTAATCAGTTTTGGTTTCACAGAGGACTACCATATACTGAATTAACAGTAATCGACGTACTTGAAAAGAAATCAAGTCAAAGCATACAAAAGTTTACAAAGCTATCTCTAATTATGGTATACTGTTAATATGTTAGGGACTAAAAAATATTACAGAAAGCATAGCCGAAAGCCACTGTCGAGATGTTCGGAGGCGAGCCCGGCGTTATGCGAATTGACATTATGCCGGAGTATGAGGATGATACGCTCCTATCAGAATTGCTTGAAACAGCGGACCACTTTTTTAATGATTTCGACTGCGGCTGCATTGTAACCAAAGCAATTCCTGAGGCGGCAGAGCGCATTAAAGCATTGACAAAATATGGCTATGCACCTTGTCCGAAAAGCGATATATGGAGCGGAGAGCATTATTATATTAAAACACGAGAAATTGAGAGGGCAAAATGATAAAAAATGTTGCATTAACCAATAAGCAGGCACGAAGGTTCATGCTTTTGAAGCAAGGTTTAATAGGTGATTACAAATTCTCAGGCAAACAGGGAGTGCTTGAGTTTATCCGTCAAGCAGGCTGTATCCAGTTTGACCCGATCGATGTATGCGGCAAGAATCCGGAGCTGGTTTTGCAGTCGAGGGTTGAAGGCTTCACAAAGCAAATGCTGTATTCACTTTTGTACGAGGATAGAAAGCTGCTGGACTATTTCGACAAAAACCTTTCGATTATTGAAACCACAGACTGGCCTTATTTCCGGCGGTATCGCGAAGCATATAAAACCGGCGGCAGGAGCCACGACGAGGTCAATGCCGTATGCGAGGAAATCAAGAGCATCATACGAGAAAAGGGTGCCGTATCGTCAGCGGATATTGGTTTTAGTGATACTGTGGACTGGTATTGGAGTAGTGCAAAGCTCTCCCGTGCTGCACTGGAAACCATGTATTTCCGTGGAGAATTGGTAGTGCACCACAAGAAAGGAACAACCAAGTATTACGACATTACGGAGAACTGCATTGCAGCTGAGCTGTTGAACGCACCGGAGCCGTATCCCGATGAACTCGAGCATCAAAAATGGCGTGTTCTGCGCCGGATAGGTGCGGTGGGACTTATGTGGAACAAGCCTTCCGATGCATGGCTGAACATCTGGGAGTTAAAATCTGCTCAGAGAAACGAAATTTTTAAGCAGTTGCTTTCAGAAGGAAAAATTATGGAAGTCACGGTGGACAGCATTAAGGACAAGCTATATTGCCTTTCTACCGACTGGAGCTTACTCGAAGCAGTTCTGCAGGAGCCTGAATTAAAAGACCGTTGTGAGCTGATTGCTCCGCTGGACAATATGCTTTGGGACAGGCGGCTTATTAAAGCATTGTTTGATTTTGACTACAAATGGGAGATATACACCCCTAAAGAACAGCGCAAATACGGCTACTATGTCCTGCCGCTGCTGTACGGTGACAGATTTATCGGCAGAGTCGAGGCAATCCGTGACAGCAAGGCGAAAACTCTGATTGTGAAAAATATATGGTATGAAAGGGATGCAGAACGGACCAAGGCGCTTCAAACCGCTATTGATGACTGCCTGCACAAATTTGCGGTCTTTAATGAGTGCAAAAATGTCAGCGTAATAAATTTATGATGATGCATTATAAAAATAATGATATGGCTTTACAAAGAATAAATATTTGATTAAACTAAAAACATTAACAGTATTTATTCAGGAGGCAGTAATTAATGGAAAAGGATATAGCTAAAATTCTGATATCAGAGGATGAAATTAAAAGCAGAGTTCGGGATATGGGAAAGCAGATAACTGCAGACTACCAGGGAAGCAGCCTGATTATGGTGGGCATATTGCGGGGAGCTGTCTTATTTTTCGGTGATCTTGCCAAGGAAATAAAAGTTCCGTTAAGCATGGATTTTATGGCTGTATCAAGCTATGGTGACAGCACAAAGACTTCCGGAGTCGTCAGGATCATTCATGATCTTCATCAGAACATAGAAGGAAAAGATGTATTGATCGTGGAGGATATAATTGATACCGGTCTTACGTTGCACTACCTGATAGAGAACTTAAGGTCGAGAAATCCGAAAAGCATAAAGACCTGCTGCCTGTTGGACAAACCAAGCCGCAGGAGAGCGGATGTAACACCGGATTATGTGGGATTTGAGGTGCCTGATGAATTTGTGGTAGGCTATGGTCTGGATTACAAGGAACTATACCGCAATCTTCCGTACATAGGAGTACTGAAACCTCATATATATACCAAGTAGCATTTTATCGTGCCTATTGGTTGATACAGGATATGTATTTTTTCATAATTGCTGAGTTGCGATTTAACTAAGAGCGTATGGGGTTGGGATAGCTGCCGGCTTTCCGGACAGGCATTAAAATAATGGAAAGCAGGTGGTACCAAGGGTCATACCGGATTATCAAGGGGAGCTCCTTATTGCTCATCCTTGCAGTGGTTAGAATAAAAGCAGGATTATCCGTCTTTTTCCGGTTTATCCTGCTTTTCTTGTTTGTTGTATTTTTGCTTGATGAACTCTATGTAGTCGGATATCTGTTCTATCACTTGTTCGGGAAGCCCTGATAAATCAAAGGTGTAGCAAAACTCTCCAGACCTCTTGGCAGGAGGTTCTTTCTCCATGGAGTCAGTTATTCCAAGAAGGTAATCGGTAGATACATTGAAGTATTCGGCAATATTTTTCAATATTTCATAATCCGGCCTACGGGTACCCAATTCATATTGCGAAAGGGTAGTATTGCTGATATTAAGGTACTTGGCCAGCTTCATCTGTGTGATATTATTTTGAAGTCTCAAATTTTTTATCCTTGAGCCGGGAATATTGCTATCCATTGTTTACCTCACTTTGATAAACCAACTATTACTCAATACTATTTAACTATCATATCAATTATATTTAAAAAGCGAACAAGCATAAACGAATTCCTCAAAACGTGGAACTAAATATTGACATATGATACAAATAAATGTAAAATTAAGTTAATATTTTCATTATGTGAAATTACAGAATTAATTACATAATATACCATAAATGTTATTATGCGCAAACGGAAGTATTTCTATTAGGGAAATATATATCCTGTCTGGGAAATATATATTCCCTTTGGCGGGGTGGTGCAATGGAAAATTTGATAAAATCCATAGTACTTATGAAGCTTTACAGGAAATACGGACAGCCTGTGCCAATAGCAGAGAAAGAATGGCAAGACGCAATAAAAGATGCCCTTAATGATGTTTACACCAATAATCTATGTTTTGGCAAGGGGGTTTCGGCAGATCATTTTTCAGACCTGGTGGTGAATATTCTGTCCTTAAGATGGAGATAGCAGCCGGTTACTGTACGGAAGAAGTTTGAGCTTATCTAATTTTAGAGAGAAATGTCTGTTCTGAATTTGGTTGATAAAATGAAAAATGTCTGCTCCGAATGAGGTTAATTTTAGTGAAAAAATAGTGGTCATGAATTGGGTTAATTTTAGGTGAAAAATAATTATTCCCAATTAAATTAACTCAAGTGAAATTATTACTCTAGATTCGGATAATCTAATCGAAGGATGCTTGCTCCAAAGAGTGACCAAAGCATGACCAAAGCATGACTTTATCGCTAGTGTTTACCCATAAAGTCATGCTTTGTTAATTATTATTAGCTGACTTTATATTTGTATCATAAAGAATCATACCATAAAAATCATATCATAAAAAATCATAAATTTACTGTCAGATAAAAAACGAAAGGAGAATGCGGCCACACATTCTCCTCTGTTTTATGTTCCCGATATCGGAAAAAACTCAATACAGCTATGCATAAGCTGTAGGTTATTATATTGTGCACATTGCATGTTTCTTATGCATAAACCATTCGATAAGGATGAATAATTGCAGTGTACGAATTTTTCAGTTGATCCAAACTCGATAAATGGGCAAAATAAAATCCGTTGTTTTCCCTAAACAAATTGACATTTAAGAATCAAATCCTGTAAAATAGGCTTGTTGGATATTTTTTCGGAAATTTGGAAAGAAGAATGAGGGATAATTCAGATGACTGACAATGCAGGAAAAATTTGTTTACTTAATGATGAAACGAAACTGGCAGATGAAATCAATGGTGTTGGAGTTCAAAAAGACAGGGTTGTTTATGAAGTTATACGAATAATAGATGGTGTGCCTCTGTTTATGGAAGACCATTATTTACGCATGAAGAATTCTTTAAGCATGCTGGGCATGGAATTAAAAACCCACCAGAAGGATATGAGCTCGCAGGTTAGAAAGGTTGCAAGCTTGAACAACCAGAGGAACTGCAACGTCAAGATTACAATATTTGAGGAAGATGGCAGGCAGAATTGCCTTATGTATGTCAGCAAGAGTTATTACCCTGTAAAGGAAGAGATTGAGAAGGGTGTAAAGGTTGCCTTGATGCATTGGGAGAGGAATAACCCCAATGCAAAAGTAGTAAACAACGCTTACAAGGAAAAGGCAAGGCAGACAATAGAAGAAAACAATGTATTTGAAGTGCTTCTGGTAAGCGGACAGGGCAAGATAACTGAAGGCAGCAGATCAAACGTATTTTTTGTCAGAGGGAACAGGGTGTTTACAGCTCCGGATGAATATGTTCTGAAAGGCGTTACAAGAAAATACATAATTGATGCCTGCAGAAAGTCCGGTTTTGAGGTGATAGAAACCCTCATAAGCGTGGATTCCCTTAATGAGATTGAAGGGCTGTTTATTTCGGGGACTTCAATAAAAGTGCTTCCTGTATCCGATGTTGACGGAAAGACGTTTGCCTCCAGCACCCATCCAACAATTACCGCGATACGCGATCAATATGACTGTATAGTCAAGGACTATATTAGAAGAAATATATAATGTATGTAATGATAGGGCACAAAAAACAGGAGGTGTAGTTTTATGCTTACACAATTATTGGCTGAGATCAAGGACAGAAGCACCAACTACTGGTCCGGCAGGATACTATCCCAATTGGAGTATGCAGACAAGTTATCCATGGTGAAGGAAGGAAAATACGACCAACTGATAAACTCGGTTTGCAGCTTCATAAAGGAAAGATATGGAGCCGACGGTACAATCACGTCCAAAACTGCTTTAGAAGCCGAAAGCATGTTGAAGGAAATGGCTGAAGAAGCTAAGAAGTACAAAATGATGTGCGCAGCTCATGCTCATATCGATATGAACTGGATGTGGTCGTATGACGAGACTGTCTCCATCACAATTGAAACTTTCAGGACAATGCTGGATCTCATGAACGAATACCCGGATTTCAAATTTTCCCAATCCCAGGCTTCTGTTTATAAGATTGTGGAAACCCATGATCCGGAGATGCTGGAAGAAATAAAAATGAGGGTAAAAGAAGGCCGGTGGGAGGTAACTGCATCCACTTGGGTTGAAAATGATAAAAACATACCAAATGGTGAAAGCCTTTCAAGGCACATTCTTTATACTAAAAGGTACCTGTCGGAGCTTTTGGACATTGAACCCGACAGGTTAAATATTGACTTTGAACCCGATACCTTCGGACACAGCGTAAATGTTCCGGAAGTACTGACAAAAGGTAATGTTAAATATTACTATCACTGCAGAGGATATGACGGGCACGTTGTTTACAGATGGGTTGCACCATCGGGAGCTTCGGTTATTGTATACAGGGAACCGCTGTGGTATAACGGCCATATTGATCCTTCCATGGTTATGTATATACCTGAATTCTGCACCAGCAACGGTATCGATGTCATGATAAAGGTTTACGGAGTGGGAGATCATGGCGGTGGACCTACCAGGAGAGATATTGAGAGAATAATGGATATGGATACCTGGCCGGTATTTCCTCAAATTAAGTTTGGGACCTTCGGAGAATTTTTCTCCGTGCTGGAAGCCAATTCTTCAAAACTGCCCGTTGTAGAAGGTGAACTGAATTTTGTGTTTGACGGCTGCTACACTAGCCAGAGCCGTATTAAAAAAGGTAACAGAAGAAGTGAAGTCATGCTTAATGAAGCTGAGCTTTTCAACAGCATGTCCTTTCTTAACTTCGGCACTAAGTATCCTGCGGAGAGCTTCAACAAAGCATGGCAGAATGTGCTTTTTAACCACTTCCATGACATAATCCCAGGCTCGGGAGTTGTAGACACAAGGGAACATGCTATGGGCTTGTATCAAGAGGCACTGGCAGTTGCTAACTCCAGCAGAACCGATGCATTCCGGAAAATTTCAAGAAATATCGACACCTCAAAACTTATTGTGAAGGAAGAAGTAATAAAAGAGACGGTTTCCGAAGGCGCCGGAGTCGGGTTTGATGTGGCTAAAGGCAAAATAAGCCAGACAGGGCGTGGCTCGGGTAAGACCAGGATATTCCATTTTTTCAATCCTTCCATGCATGACCGGGAAGAGGTAACTGAGCTCATCGTATGGGATTGGGATGGAGATATTCAGCGCATAAGCTTCAAGGATTCGGAAGGTGAAACTACCCTTCATCAGGTAGTGAGCAAGGGCTTTAATCATTATTGGGGCCATAGCTATATAAAACTGCTGGTAAATGTTAAGGTACCTGCCTGCGGATATTCCACATATGTTATGACCGAAACCCAGGACAGGGTTGCTCTGTCATTCCCACGCGATCCCAGGGTGCAAAGGCCTTATGAAAATGTTATGGAGAATGAAAAAATAAGAGTTACCTTTGACACCCGAAATGCCATAATTACTTCAATAATAGATAAAGCCAGCGGAGAGGAACTGATTGATGCCAGCCGGAAGGGATGCATGTTCCGCCTGGTTGAAGAGGAAGCCGGCAGAAGTGGTACTGCGTGGGTTGTAGGCAGATATATGAATATAACTCCTTTGGACAGGGATGTGACCGTCAAAAAAGCAGACTGCTTAAAGGGCAGCCTCCGCCAGTCCATCTGTTATGAAGTTCAGTTTATGAACTCGAAGATGGAAGTGGAAGTATGGCTTGACAAGGATAGCTCTTTTGTAAATTACAGAGTCAAGTGCGACTGGAGGGAGCTCGGTGTTCCCGGTAAGGTTGTTCAGCAGCTGAGCTTCTACATCCCTACAGGTTTCAAGGGTGAATCCTATAGGTATGACGTACCTTTCGGAGCGATAGACAGAAACGGTATGAATATTGATGTTCCTGCAAACAGCTGGGCTGCCTGCAGGAGGAGTGATTCAGGTAAAAAGACGCTGATGCTGGTTACAGATTCGAAAAATGGATTCAGGTGTGTGGATCAGTCGGCATCTGTTACACTCATCAGAAGCACTTTCGATCCGGACCCATACCCGGAAGTCGGCCTTCACGAATTTGCTTTCGCAATAGGTGTTGTTGATAATTCCGCTTCCAACAGGGAACTGATTGATCTGGCTTATGACTACAACCATCCCTTCAGTGTGCTTTCAGGCAAGGCCCATGACGGACATATGAGCCTGTGCGGCAGTTTCATATCACTGCAGGAAGGCAGCATAGCGGTTTCCGCAGTCAAGAAGCCTGAGGCGGCATCGGATAACAGCGTTGTGGTAAGGGTATATGAGACTGACGGAATACGGGGAAAAGCAGTGCTGAGCTTTGCTCAAAAGCCTGTAAAGGCATACTTTGTTGATATAAACGAGGTTAGAATTGATAATGAGGAATTATCCGTGACCATTGAAGGTAATAAGATAACCTTTGACATGGCACCCTATAGTGTTGCAAATCTGGTCGTGGAGTTTTAAAGGCCGATCGGTCCGATGGGCAGTCTGGTAATTTATGACTGATATAACATTTATAAAGTAATAATAGAAAAGAGGGAAAACAGGACAGGAACTTTGTATGTTTTCCCTCTAATCTTTTCTTTTGCAATCATTCAGGTTTCTTACGCTGCTTCTTTCTATAAGTGTTGTGTTCATTTGAATGTTTAAATAGGGCTCGTCGGGATGCTTGATGCGGTATAAAAGCTGCTGCATAGCCCTTTCTCCCATGGCTTTCTGAGGAACGTCAATAGTGGTTAAAAATGGTTCATAAATACTGGAAATATTATCAAATCCAATTATGCTGATTTCATCGGGCACTTTTATTCCCATTTCCTTAAGAGCATTATAAAATGCCAGGGCAGTGTTGTCATTTACGCATACCCATGCCGTGGGGAAGTTCGAAAGATGGCGCAGTGCTTTAATTTTTTGGATATAATACTGCGTATCCACATATACTGCGTCATGCCAGATAAAGCGCTCATCCACCGGCAATTTAAAAAATTCCATATATTTAAGGAATGCCTTGTAACGCTGATTAAAGGTATAGGCTCCTTCCTTGTTGTTTATAAAACCAATGCGCTTATGGTTATTCTGCCACAGGTATTTTACAGACTTGTAAATACCGCTGTCATTGGCAGAGTTGATATAATCACAGTCCACATCATTGCTGTAGTAATCCACAACTACTGTTGGAGTTTTAGTGGATATGATTTTTCTCAGCAACTCATCATGGATTGTTCCTATAACTATGTAGCCATGGCTGGGCACGCCGGTAATAACCGACATGTTCAACGCGTCGTTTTCATCGCTGGGATCGATAGGAACAGTCCGGATGCTTATGTTGTTCTGGCCGGAAAAATTCCATATGCCATATAATACATGGGACCAGAAGGTCGGTTCGTCAAAAAAGGACTTTCTGCATATCAGGCTGATGCTGATAGCAGAAGAGTTATTGCCGCCTACATTAGGAACATTCTTTTTGTATCCCATTTCCTGCGCCAGCTGAATGATTTTTTCTCTCATTTCTTCACTGACTCCGGGCATTCCTCTCAGCGCTTTTGAAACAGTGTTATTTGATACTTTTAATTGGCTAGCTATAGTTTTTAGAGTTATTTTACTCATATTTATCACCTAAGAATAACCTGTCCTAGCAAAAAAATATTGCCTATAATATATTACCATTTCCCTGGCTATTTTGCAATAAATAAATGATTTATGGCAATGAAAGTTGTTATTTTTTTTAAAGAAATTAAATTGACACTAGGTTATGGTTGTGATATATTTAAACTGTAAAAAATATTCATCATAGGTTACGCAGGGTTAATTTTAACTCTGCTCACTTCATGTCAAGTTCAGTTCAAACCTATTAAAAAAGGAGGAGTTTCAATGATGATCAAAAAAGCTATTGCACTGCTGCTGGTTTTCTGTCTGTCCCTTGGTATACTGACCGCATGTGGCGGCTCAGAATCAAAAGATACTACGGCTGACAATAGCAGCACTACAGCTACGACTTCTGATCAGACAACAACTTCAAATGAGGAAACGTCTGAGCCAACAGAAGAAGATCCATTTCCGGGTGCCGACCTTGGCGGCGTAACCATCAAGGTAGCAGGGTTGCAGAATCCTGAGACAGCAGATGAAGCCAAGAAAGAAATGTGGGAAGAAAGACGTAAGTATGTCGAGGAAAAGTTCAACTGTAAGATTCAGTTTGACTGCCTGGAAGGTGTAGAATGGAATGACGTTCCAAACGCAATCATAACTTCCATTGCGTCAGGAGATCCAATCATTGATATTGGAGATATGTCAAGGTATTACATAAGCGACTTGATGACTAATGATGCCATTCTCGACATCACCGACACAGTTAAAGCTTACAATTTGCCGGAAGCATACTGGAAAGGTGGTTGCCAGTGGGCAGGCAAAATAGTAGGGTTTAACAGAAATCCTATATTCCCATGGAGTGCTATCGTTTACAACAGGGATATGATCAAGACTGCTGGTATGGAAAAAACTCCGGGAGAAATGTTTAAAGAAGGAAAATGGAGCTTGAACGATTTCTATGATTATCTGAAAGAACTGAAATCCAAGCTTCCTGAAGGCGTAAACACATTTGGTATTCATGCTTTGAACTGGGCTCGTGGAGCAGCTTATGCCAATGGAGTATACATGATGGATCCTGATACATATGTGCCTTCATATACTTCCGACGGTTTCTATGAAATTGTAGAATTCTTCCAGAAGTTGGTAGCAGAAGGACTCGCTGTTAATGCTACACCTGTAACCCGTGATGACGGAACCACCGGATATGACTGGAATCCGGCTCAAGCAGGCTTTGACGAAGGAAAGCTGGCTTTGGCTCATGGTGATGAGTGGAATTTCGAAAGTTACGCATCCAAATTTGATTATGGTATAGTTCCATTCCCATGGGGATCTAACGTTACCATTCAGAATAACGATTATACAACCCTCAGCGATAATTACACCAACTACGTTAAAGACTGTGGTGTGTTCGTAGTTGTCAAAGGGGCAGAGAAGAAAGCAACTCCTAAGCAATATATGGATCTCGTATTCTCATATTGCCAGGATGAGGCAGAAACCCTCCTCAAGAACCGTGAAAAGGCAGCTAAGGGTGAAAAGATTTTACCTAGCAATGCAGGAACACCAAGGAACTTCACATCTGATCTGGATATAGAGCTTTGGGACTGGTACATTTCCAGAACTAAGTTCGAGCCTACAGATACAACTGCACAATCCAATGTATTCTTCAGAGCATTGTATGAGGTTTGTGCAACAAATAAAAATGCAAGATCTGCTTTTGAAGCTGTTATAGGACAGGATACCTATTCTCTTGTTGAAGCTGGTCTTGTAGATGAAAGCCTGCTTAGCCCTGAGCTGAAACAGAAACTGGACGAGTATGCTGCAACCGCCACACCCAATGAATAAAATTGCACAGTAAAGTTTAAGTGATCAGTTGAATTCATATTGCGGCAAAAGCAAAGCAAATGAATATTTGTATTGACTTTTGCCGCAATAGATTTATTTATTTACCGTATTAGTAGACAAGAGGTGTGATAATGGTGCGAGCAATTGTGAAATTTTCAGCTAAATATGTCTCTATGCTGTTATGCATAAGCTTGGTATTGTTTTTTATTTTATGTCCTGTGCATGATTCGGTTGTTATTGCAGCAGAGGAAGAAACATATAAGGACTATATCGGCGAACACAGTCAAGCTTCCATCGGGAAAACCCCGGTGACTTTGAAAGCTGTCCAATATGATAAAGAAATCGATACATCTGTTTCTGACGGTTTTTTACTGGCCGGGAGCAATTCTACCGTCACATACCACTTTAATTTACCTGAAGAAGGGCTTTACCACATTGCCCTGAATTACAAGCCTGTAGCCGGTGGTAGTGAAATTATAAGAAAAATACGCATAAATGGTGAATATCCTTTTGAGGAAGCGGAATATATTACCCTCAAACGATATTATCGTGACAAGGATCAGGAATATAAAAAGCAAAAAGGAAACCAGACTTTCCCCACCCAGATAGAAGTGGAGGACTGGGTTCAGACTCTTTTGTTTGCTTCTAATGGCTATATTACAGATCCCCTTGCATTCTTTTTCGAAAAGGGAGAAAACACGTTAACAATAGAAGCGCTTGAAGGCGACATATGGTTGGATACAATATCTCTGATCCCAGCTGAACCGCTGCCAAGCTATGAAACATACATTGAAAATTGCCGTGCAAACGGATATATGGAATATACCGGAGAACCAATAAAAATACAGGGTGAGGATGCTGCGCTGAAGACAAGCCCGAGCCTTTACCCGATTAATGATCGTACTTCGCCCCTGACAGAGCCATACCATCCGTCCTATATAGTGCTTAATGCTATAGGCGGAAATGCATGGCGAATCCCAGGGCAGACGATTATCTGGGAAGTAGATGTGCCTGAAGCAGGATTGTATAAGCTTGCCTTTAAATATAAGCAGTCGTATACCCGGGGGACATTTTCCACGAGAAAATTGGCAATAAACGGTTCCGTTCCTTTTGCCGAGGCAAATGACCTCCGTTTTAATTATAAGACGAAATTTTCGCTTTCATACCTGGCTGACCGAACAACGGGAGAAGAATATTATTTTTATCTGAAGGAAGGCAAAAACACAATTTCCATGGAGGTTAGCCTTGGAGTATTCGGTGAACTGGCATCGAGAGTTGAAGATTCCCTCACCAACCTTAACAAGCTTTATCAGGATATTATTGTTATCACCAGCACATCTCCGGATAAGTACAGGGATTATAAACTGACTACGCTTATCCCCGACTTGAGGCAGAGGCTGACAACAGAAAGGAACAACCTGAAAGGCATTGTAGAAGACATAAACAACATAAGTGGTTCTTTTACCAGTTCTACTTCCATCATCAACATGCTGATTGTAAACTTAAACAAGATGATAGATAAGCCGAATGAAATCGGCAGATACCTCTCCAGTTTCAAAACCAGCATGTCGGCCCTTGGAGATTGGATAGTTTCCATACAGCAGCAGCCTCTGGAAATAGATTACTTTATACTGGCGCCGGACGGATACAAGCTGCCAAGAGCTGAAGGAAACTTCTTTGAGAATTTGATACATAAAGTGCGTGCTTTTATTGGTTCGTTCACCACAAATTTTGACGAGCAGTCGGGAAGAGCTGGGGACGAAGCCAATAAAACCATCGAGGTTTGGGTTTCAACGGGCAGGGACCAGTATGATATACTGCGCCGGATGATAACCGAATCCTTCTGTAAGGATTATGGCATAAATGTAGACTTAAAACTGGTAAATGCCGATGCGATTTTCCCGGCCACATTGTCAGGAAACGGTCCCGATATAAATATTCAGGTAGCTGCCAGCACTCCGATAAACTTTGGTTTCAGGGACGGAGCTTATGACCTTACTCAATTCAGTGATTTTGAGGAAGTGGCTGCGAGATTTTCACCGGCAGCGGTGGATACATTTAGATTTAAAGATGCATGCTATGCTCTGCCCGACCAGATGAGCTTCAACATGATGTTTTATAGAAAGGATATTCTGGCAGAGCTGGGCCTTAGTGTGCCGAAGACCATGGATGAGTTCCTCTCCCTTGTGCCTATATTGCAGAAAAACAATATGGACATATATTTTACAACAGGTGCTCAAACCACTCTTGGAGCGGCCGCAAGCTCCGGCAGTACAAAAAATATAAATCCGGTATATCTGTCCCTGTTGTATCAAAAGGGAGGAAAGCTCTATCAGAATGACGGTGAATTTGCGGATATCACCAGCAGTGTTGGAATTGATGCATTTAAATTCTGGACTGAGTTGTATACGAAGCATAATTTTGTTGTAACGACAGACTTTGCTACCCGTTTCAGAATGGGTGAAATTCCTATAGGCATAGTGGACTTTACGACCTTTAACACGTTGTCCGTAGCTGCGCCGGAAATCAAAGGCGACTGGGCTATGGCTCAGATACCCGGAACAGTACGCGAAGATGGTTCTGTTTCATATGAGACACCGGTTACGGTGAGTGGGTCCCTGATTGTAAAGAATATAGCA
>ENA-OWPA01001025-OWPA01001025.1-bioreactor-metagenome-genome-assembly--contig:-NODE-1025-length-23407-cov-66.480712_pt1 | contig 23407 bp, 26 predicted proteins | sample MGYA00238139_ERZ651803 | MGnify/ENA primary metagenome ERZ651803 (study PRJEB26909, sample SAMN07631231) | bioreactor metagenome | isolation source: Switchgrass digestor | place: USA: Dartmouth... | reverse complement strand
TCCGCCAAAAACCTCTATGCTGAGCATGATTGAAGCCACCGGGCAGTTGACTACACCGCAGAACATAGCTATCATCCCGATGGCTGCTGAAAAGCCCGCATCAATTCCCAGTAATCATCCTGCCACACATCCGAATGTCGCGCCGATAAAGAAGGTAGGTACGATTTCCCCGCCTTTATAGCCGGATCCCATGGTGATGGCCGTAAATATTATTTTTAAGGCAAATGCATAGGCAACGGCTTGTCCTGATATTGCTCTCTTAATTACATCAGCGCCTGCTCCGTTATAGTCCCTTGTTCCGCAAATTAAGGTAAGAGCAATGATAAGGACTCCTCCTGCCAAAATCCTCATATATTCATTCCTGAACAACTTCTTAAAAAACTTCTCCGTTTCGCTCATAGTAAGACAGAATACAATACTGAGCACCGCACACAATGCTGCCAGTATTCCCGTCTTCACCATGTTTAAAAAAGACATAGACGGTACAGCATCAAGAACGAAGTGTACCGGCTGTGCTCCAAACCTGGATGAAATTCCAACTGCAGTATACGCTGAAATTATACAGGGTATTATGCCGGAATAATGAATTAACCCTATACTTGCAACCTCCATTGCAAAAAATGCAGCGGTAAGTGGTGTTCCAAAAAGCGCAGCAAATACGGTGCTCATTCCGCACATGATTGCAACCTGCATATCATTTTCATCAAGCTTTAGAAGCCTTCCTACCTGTGAGCCTATACTTCCTCCTATTTGCAGGGCCGCACCTTCCCTTCCCGCAGAACCCCCAAACAGATGGGTTATTACAGTACTCAAAAAAATAACCGGTGCCATGGATGCTGGCACCTTGCCATTTGTGTAAACAGAATGAAGCACATAATCCGTGCCCTTGTTCTCTATGCCGGAAAGCTTGTACAGAGCCGCTATTGCTATACCACCAAGAGGTAAGAACCATAATAAATAGTTGTATGTAAGCCTGAAGGCTGTAGCCCTCTCTACGCAGACATAGAAAAGTGTACCTGCTGCTCCGCCTGTTACGCCAATAATAAATGATATAAGAACCCACTTAATAAAAGCAGTTAGAAATACTTCTACACCAACTGATTTTTTCACTATACTTTTCATCTTTAGCTCACCAAATATAGCTATTGCATATAATATTACATGTATTATATTATTTTAATACATTGTTTTAATATCCCTGCCAAGTGCTATTATGCGTCGATGTAGAAAAAATGTCAATAGGTTTTGGCTGATTTTTTCTCACAAAACCGTTACCATATCTTTCAGATCTTTCTTCATGCCATGCTGAGCACTCGGAACAGCTTCCTTTGCAGGATACCCCATAACCAGTATGCATACTGGTACAACAATGTCCGGAAGATCAAATTCTTCTTTAACTGCTTCAGGAATAAAGTGCATAATCCATGTCGAACCTATTCCCAATTCCCAGGCTTCAAGCATCATGTGAGTAGCAACAATGGATGCATCAATATCGCCGCTTACCCTGCCGTCAAACTCTCTTGTCCAGCACTCTGAAGCATCATAGCAGATTAAGAAAGCTAATGTCTCTCCGAAATGGGAGAACTTACACTTTTGAAGAGTGTTCAATGCTTCGTCACTCTGCAGCACATATATTTTCTGCGGCTGCTTATTGCATGCAGTTGGTGCCGCCTGACCGGCACGCAGGATTAAATCTATCTTCTTAGGATATCGGTTGTTATGCTTTTATACTTATCAAGCTGCACGATATCTTCAACAATGTTGCCTCCGGCTTCAATGGCACCATCCGTTGAAACATATACCATCCGCCCGCCATGCTCATAAATCCCAAGAGCCTTGACCCCTGTTTTCCTTACCCACTCCATTTCAGATATATAACCTTTCAGCAGTTCCAAATCTCCTTCTGAGCCAAAATAGCCTAAGGATATTGTCCGGCGGTTCAAGATATTTTTAAACTTTTGGATGTTATTGAAGTCGGTAGTCATAAATGTCTGGCGGTATATTTCATCACGTATTGTAATAAGATCAGCAGTCATCTGCGTTTCATCTTCTGATACAATCATCTCCACCGGCTGAATGATAAAGTTTGTTATAGGATACACACTTTCGCCTCTGGTGCGGTAATACCTGCCCTCATGTTCAAAGATAACTGACTCGCTTTCGCGGCTGTATACGTTCTCTGTGACTTCAATGGCCTTATCCAGTGTCTCCTGCCCATATGTTGCTCCACTTGCATGATGTACCGTATCCCACTTTTCCCGGAATAACCCGGAATTTCTAAACAGCCTGTCCATCTGCTCTTTGTTTTTGCCTGACCAGAAAGCCAGCATACAGCAAAGAGCAAGGTCGGCTTCGGACTGGCTCGGATACCCTGCTTCCTGCCATTTTCCTTCCCATAGCAGATTAAATTCCTTATGGTTTTCGGCTGTCCGGGCTTTCTCCAGAATTTCTTCATCTGTAAGCGGCTCTAGCTTAACCACCTTACTGTCTTTCTTGCTTTTTCCTCCCCGCTTTTTACTTTTGATATAATTCTCATGTATCCAGGCCAGTGCCCCGTTATCTTCAGCAATGTAATCAGGAGTCCCTGGCAGTCGCTCGCCAGTCATTGTGAAGTATCTGCTGTGGGCATACATTTCAACGCCGGTTTTAGTGTTTTTATTGCCCTTAGCAGGCATCTCCCCTTTATAGAAAATATGAAGCCCAGTTCCTGAAGGGCTGATTTCCGTATAGGACGGAAACCGCTCAAGGATATCCTTGGCGGTATCGCTTAATTCCCCAGTGTTTTTGTCGCGGCAGTGATCTATGTCTATCCCTACTAAACCTCCGCTTTTTGCGAATACAAAACCTAATCCGGTATAGAGATATTGTTCTTTTGCCGCAATCGCATCGTCAAGGGTCGACCAGTCGTTTGGGTTAGTGCTTGAGGCTTTTCTACCGGTTAAGGGATTGTAAGGGATTTTACTGTCTCTTCCGTCCTTTGTGTTTGGTTCCAGACGCCAGCAGATCCATTGCTTCCGGTTTGCCAATTCTTTAGGGAATGAGATGCTCATTTACACCGCACCTCCTCGCATCGTTCATTAAAATACCGGATCGGAATGCTGCGCTGCTTTGCCTTTTCAATCTCAATGGACATCCCTTTAGTAATTTTTCTGCCAAATACCCACACTTCTGAGCACTTTGACATCAATACCATGCCAAAGTACAAGCCCAGATTTCGCATTTGTTCATCATCGTCGTCCATAAACTGCGGAAACAAGAGGTGCGGAGCAATAGGTATGCAATTCCTGCTCACTGCAAAGCGGCAGTACCCCTGAGCCTTACGGATATTACGTTCTATATCACCAGCATATGGGCTGCAGATAAATACCATCGGTCTGTAAGGCGCTTTCCTGGCCTCTCGCTCAATCCTAAGCAGTGCTTCATAAGGTGTGGGGTCGTAATATCCTTCCGCGTTAAACTTGCTGATACTCATGGTATTACCCCCTGCCTATGCGCTTTTTTGTTCACGTTCGATTACAGGCAATATACCTTTCTTGTTTTTAAGAAGGTCATAGATAAATAGCCTTCCTTTTTGTGTCCAATATGTGTGCATTACGCTTCTTTCTGCATCAATAGCATGGGTCTTGGACTGCGTGTATCCTTGATCGGCGTACTCCTGATATAAAAGCCAGCAGTTTCCCATTTTGTACTGTACTCCAAGCTCATGAAGCAGCTTATTGAAAGCGCGGCCAGACATTCCGTAATCCTTGGCAATCTTGCTGATCGGCACAAGGCTTTTATTTTGCAATATGAGATCATAATAGCTCGCTTTGGGCTTCAACTCACTGATAATCTGTTTATTCTTTGCATTCTCTATTTCTAAAGCTTTCCGTCTGTCGCGTTCTGCCTTCAGTTCAGAGAAAATCCTGATACCATACTCCGGATTAGAAATCATCTCTTCGATAACTTTATCTGTAGCATAAACTCCATATTTTCTGATCGTGGGCAGCACTTCATCAAAGACCCATCTTTCAAAGCGTTCAGCAGCAGGAAGCTTTGATTTAACAATTAATCGGAAAAGATCTCCTTCCGGAATAAATTTTATATCCTGCTCACCGCCACTTGTAAGGACTCGGTGTTTCACCGACCCCTTTGTATGTCTCTTAATTGCATCGTAGGGATCTAAGTATCCAAGCATCCTCGCACAATCTGCCGCAGGGAAGTATTCCTTTCCATCAATAACGAGTACTTTAAGTTCTCCAAATTCTGTATTCTTAAAAACCTGTAAGTTATTCATAACATCAATCCTCCATTTCTTTCATTTCTCCAAAATTTCTCCCTACCGAAGCCTCTGCCACAATAGGTACATCAAATTCAGGGAAGGGTTGTGTTTCCATACACTCTTTTATAAAAACAACTGCTTCGTCCGCCTTGTCTTCCGGTAATTCAAAAACCAGCTCGTCATGTATCTGCAGTATAGGTTTCAGCCAGAGCCTTTCGGGAAGTCCACTGATGATGCGCCCACAGGCAAGCTTTAGAATATCTGCCGCTGTACCTTGAATAGGTGTATTTAATGCGCACCGCTCGGCAAAGGACTTCTTGCCCCAATCTGATGACCGAATTCCCAGCAGGTATCTTCGCCTGCCCAGCCATGTTTCTGTATAGCAGCTTACAGCAGCCCGCTTTTTTACCTCATCCTGCCATTTGGCAAGACCGGGGTATCCGGATTTCAAGTTTTGAATGATGGTCTCACATTCGGACAAAGTTGGGTTCAGCCCAGCTTTAAATTTAAGTGTTCTCTGTAAGCCAGTAGGAAACAGGCCATAGAACACACCGAAATTGCAGTTCTTTGCAATGGTCCTACGCTCTTTATAATGTGGAGCATTTTTGTCTGCTGCCTCCTCAAAAGGAATGCGGTAAATAACAGAAGTGGTCTGAGCATGGATATCACCGCCAGTACGATAGGTTTCCAGCATACGTTTGTCCCTGCAATAAAACGCTCCGACGCGCAGTTCTATCTGTGAAAAGTCAAGGGATAAAATAGCCTTTCCTTCCGGTGCAATGATAAATTTCCGTACGCCTATTGGGTCATTGTCTTTCTGCGGACAATTCTGCATATTCGGGTTTCTTGACGCAAATCTGCCTGTCTCTGTCCCCAGTGGCATAAGGTCCGGATGAATCCTGCCGGTATCCTCATCAATAAATCGAAGATACCCGTCTATATAGGTGGATTTGAGTTTTCCCCACTTGCGGTATTCCTGCACCAGTTCAAATAAGCGAGCAAGTTCAGGCCTGTTGGATTCACACCATTCTTTTAATAGGATCATGGTTTCATCATCGGCAGCTTCCTGATGTTTTGCGGTCGTTTTCATTACCGGAAGACCGAGATCCACAAAAAGATATTTTTTAAATGCTGAAGTTGAAGCATTTGCCCCAATCTCTACATTGCCGATAATTCCGGCAATCTCTTTTCTGATACTGACAATCTTTTCTGCGGCTTCCGCTTGTTTCTTCAGCATGGCTGACTTATCCACCAATATGCCGTTATACTTCATTATCCCGACATATACTGATGTAGGCGATTCTACCTCTTCCACAATAGTTCTGTGTTTGGGTAAAAATCTATCAAACCACTGATTGAAAACATGATACAAGCGAAGAGTGTAGTCGCTGTCAGCACAAGCGTAGCGGACAGTCTTCTCATCCTGAGGGTTCAATTCATCGAAAAACCGACCTTCAGTAACCGTTGAGAATTCTGTCATTTCTGCTTTGCAGAGTGCAGGCGCAAGCGTTTTAAGTCCGCTGTCAGCAAGACTTCTGAACTCCCACTTGCTTTTTAATGTAAGTTGTGATGCTGCAATCGTGTCATAGCAAGGCTTTTGAAGGACGATACCTCTTGCGTAAAGGAACATAGACTCAAAAGCCAGATTATGAGCAACTTTTATTACATCTTTTGATTCGAATAGTAATTTCAGATAATCCCATATTGCCGCCTGGTTCTCTGCATTTCGCCCGCTACGATGTTTAAGTGGAACATATATAGCAGTCCCTTCTGATACTGAAAAACTGATCCCTGTAATATCTGCTTTATGAGCATCCAGAGCTGCACTTTTATCGTTCCTCCATTTATCGCGGGGTGACGTTTCAAAGTCGAAAGCAAATAGGACAGTGTTTTTCAGATACTCTTTTATTTCAGACAGCATATAAACACATTTGTATCCCATGCGGTTCTCCTTTCCGCCCTATCGGAGATGGAAGTTACTCTCCGATAGGGCCTTTGATCACTTAAGCGGCTCAGTAATTTCACCTGATTCAGGGTCTACATTTATTACCTCTTCACCGGCAGGTTCAGTGTCATGGCCGACTCGGGTACTGAATGCTTTGACCTGCTCGGAAAGCTTGGATATCAACGCATATTCGTCAGCGGTCAGATCCCGATCTACAGCAAACTGAGCCTGTGAATAGGTGATACCGCTTGAATTGGTCGCCTTTTTCAATGAAAAGCGGGTAACTACGCTGTTCGATTTTTTACCTTTAGAAAGCAGCCTTTTGATGTAGCGGGAAAACTCTTTCAACGATCCTGTTGGCAATGAGAGTATCAACGGGAAAATCTCCCCTTCACGCAGTACATATATCCTGCGGCGGTTCTTGCAAGCTTTGCTGCCGTTTTCCCCCGAACCGAACTGATTATATGGGCATTTGGCACAGCTTCCCCCGGGGTCTCCTTCGCCGGTTATACCATCAAAGCTTCCGCAATCCGGTGGGTTACTGCCTCCGGTATGGTTAATACGCACAATTTAATATAAATTACACCTTTTTGCGGAATTTTTCTTAATTTCTTGTCGGTTAAACACGTATATGTATAAAATATACAATATTTTCATAAAACGGAGTGTATTTTTTTAACTGTAAAATAGAAATTGTTATTGATTAGCTGTTGACTTTTGTTGAGATGAAAAGTATAATCTAGATAAATAAAAAATAGAATTTGAAAAAGGCAAAACATACGAAAGTATGTGGCGCAAAGCTATAGGGTCTAAATTCCCTTTGGAATACGACAGCCAGCTGCCAGTGTTTTATTACACTTGGCAGCTTTTTTTTATTGGGAGGGTGATTAATATCAAAAAGTTAATTGCAATCTCCATTCTGGTTTTAATAATTACCGGCTCAATAGTTGCCGGGACACTTGCAAACTACACAGTTACATTAGACAATGTCGCCACCGGAAGCGTTGTAGCTAAAGAGTTCATCTTCCTAGAAGACGGCTCGGACAATTTCACCCAGGCTTTGAAAATTGCGCCCACCGATGTGGTCGAGTGGAAGTTTGGCTTTAAAAACTATAACGACCAATATGTAACCGAAACCGATATGTACTACAAAGTTACAATTAATGCCGCCGCAACCCCGGGCAAAAGCCCCATAGACCCTTTGATAATTAACATCAAGAACAAAAACCAAGAAGTAGTCGGAACCATTAAAGGAACCGGAAGCATTAATATATATGACTTTTTCCCGCTTAGCACAATCGGTCAAAGCGATTTTTATACCGTAGAAATCCATTGGCCTAGCAACAAAGACATCGACATTAACTATGCCGGACATGAATTTGGCACCTCGATAAATGTATCGGCTGTAGCGTCCCAGGTGCCTTTTGATCTGGAACCACCGACTGAAATAGAAAATCCTGAAGAACCTGAGGACCCACAGCCTCCATTTGCAAGAGTTTCATACAAAGTCATCAACAGTTGGATATCTAATGGAGTATGGGATCCCGAAACCCAAACAGTTGTCGGCGACCATTTTCATTCATTTGATATTAATATAACAAACTTATCCGATCAGCAAATTAACGGCTGGGAATTAGCCTTCAATTATTCTGAAACGATTGTCAGCATCTGGCACGCAAATATTAAAGAACATAACCCTAGTGTCAACCACTACATAATCGAAAACCTTTCCTGGAACAGCGTTATTAATCCTGGCGAAACCCTTACGCTTGGCGGAATTGCGACTGGAAATGGCGAAAACATTCAGTTCACTTCGGCATACCTTAACGGTGATGGTATAGAAATACTGATTGATTGAAAGGTATAATAGCTTTAGGGGGGATTTGATGAAAATTAAAATTGTTATTATTGCTGTCCTTCTATTAGTTATTATATCTTCCGCAGGTACGAGCACCTGGTCTGCGTTTAGCACCGGATTTAACAACAATGCAGATATCAGCCCGGATATCGAAAGAATCGAATCCATGTATTATGAAGAACCGGGCGGCGGCAATAAAAAAATTGAGCCCGATCTAAAAAAACTACCAAGCAACCTAATCATGGATATGTTATATATCTCTGAAGACCTGAACATTAACAACACCTATTCATTCGTTGCTTTTACTAAACAGGTGTATCAGCTTAATGAAATTTCGCTTACTATTGGCAATCCCAACGACCAACAAGGTTACTACCTAATATATTTTAGAAACAGAATAAAAATAAACTTTTACGACGGTACCAGAACCTGGTTAGACGGTTTCTACTACATAAAACCCGGTCAGGATTTGTTTGACGATTCGTTATACACAGTAAACGGAAAAGATCGAACCTTAATAAGTAATCCTAATTTGTTCGCTTGCCCCAACCCCAAAGCTGCTTGCGAACAATTAGGAATACCGATTAAAAAATTTTAGGAGGAAAAAAACATGAAAAAACTACCTATCTTTGTTCTAATCTCTATCATCTGCTTGTCCCTCATCTCCGGAACCTTCGCACTGTACACCATTACCCTCGATAACCTGGCAGAAGGCGATGTAGTTGCCAAAGAGTTCATTCTCTTGGAAGACGGCGAGGATACCTTCGAGCAGAATGTAAAAATCGCTCCTGGCGAGACTGTAGAATGGGAATTCGCAATTAAAAACTATGACGGAACTGCTATTTCAGAAACTGCAATGGATCTTGATATAAAGATCGACGTAAAAGCTGCCGATGGAAAACAGGCTATCGAACCACTTAAGGTTTCTCTCGTAAGAGAAGACGGTGTTGTTGTTGACGAATGCACCGGCGTTGGAACCTTGAAAGCCGAAGATGAGTTCGCATTGTCGGACGAAGGTCAGTCTCGTACATATAAGGTCGTCATCGAATGGCCAAGCAACGATGAGGTTGACATTAACTATGCCGGATACGGCTTTGGTAATGCTTTAAGCGTGTCTGTAACTGGCACCCAAAAATAATCCCATCAAAAGCAATAAAAAAAGCTGTTTTTAACAGCTTTTTTTATTGTTCTGTGTTAAAATAGTACAGGTGAGTAAAGTGGAAAAAATACAATACACAACCGAAGAGCAAATTGCCGAAATGTTTCAAGAGCTGGACAACGCCCTCGAGAAAAACAACAAGGGCGTCAAGGGTACAATGCTCTGGATAAAAAGAGCAACCAATATACTTTTAAACCTGTTTATAATATTTTTACTGGTGGTTCTAGGTTTTATTATTACAGCCAAGACCAACGGTAAAACCCCTAGTTTGTTTGGATACAGACTTTTTATAGTAGAATCGGGAAGTATGCAGCCCACATTTGATATCGGAACGGTTATTTTATCGAAAGAGCCTTCCGACCCCAGCAATCTGTCGGTTGGGGATGTGGTAACATTTAAAAGCTTAAACGATACCATCGTAACACATAGAATTATAGAAGTAGTTACTGATGAAGATGGCAGCATTAAATACCGAACCAAAGGGGACAATCCCCTCAATTCACCCGATTCCGAGCTGCTAGACCCCGAGCGCGTTATTTCGGTCTATGTGTTTAAAATTCCGCTGACCTAATAAGTCTATACAAGGGAGAGTATATATGGAAAACACAAGCACTGTAGCACCCGAGCAAAACCCAATGGCAGTCTATATGAACCAGCTTTCCTCTTGCGAAATATACTTGCGCGAAGGTCAATACCGCCGCATACTCGAGAATATAAACCTATCAATCCATAAAGGTGAGGTATGGGGTCTTAACGGAAAATCCCTTTTGGAAATTAAATTGCTTCTTGAAATCATGGCCAACATCAAGCCCTATTACGACGGAAGATGTGTGCTGCTTGAAATTGGAATGATGCGCCGCAAACGGATTATTCTTCCCCATGTGTTTTACATCGGCACCGTAAATATGATATATAACAATATGAATGTGCTCGAATATCTAATGTTTGCAACGGCCAACAGCAAAATCGAAGTGGTAAAGCGCCAAAAACAACTTCTTAAGCTGCTAATCGATATAGGGCTCGGCAACATATCCCTTACCCCCATCCATACGCTACCCAGTGAATTCAGGGTAATTGTTATTTTGCTTACGGCATACTTTTCGAGCAGCGAGCTTATTATTTTTAATGTTCCGGAGCTTAAATATAATAATCAGCAAATTACTCCCATGAAAAATATAGCTCGGCTAATAAGTGATTCGGGCAAAACCTTGGTGTTTTCAAGCATCGACAGCGCCCTTATCCAAGAAATATGCACACATACCGCATATTTAATTAACGGTAGTATTGTGTTTTCCGGTACAATTAGCGAGTTCTGCGAAGAGTACGACGACATTATTTTAACCATAAGCGACCAACAGCCCTACCTGATTATGGAATCTATGCAAAAAGCACTGCCACAGTACAAGTACAAAGTTTCAGATGACCGTCTTATAATCAGCAAGCCCTCGACTGACAGTCGAGTAAATGTAGAATCGATCTACAATGTGATTTTTAAAATGGGACTAAACCCCTACCGAGTTAGGATGAATACTAAAACGGTCAAAAATGCGGTTGAAGGAATTTTGAGAAAATATGATTTATAAAGACAGTTATTTTAAAAAGGAACTGCGACAGTCATATATTCCAAACATAAGTACGGGTAAACAGTATGTATTCGGCCTTTTTATCGGTCTTTTCTCGGTTGGTTTGCATCTATTGCTGCTAACGCTAACCGACAGTGTATTAAGCGACGCCGCTCCATACCTTGTACAGCGAAGCTATTTTACCACCCTGTATACCCACAATTTTATGTCGCTTTTTCTGATTGTTATCTATATTATTGTATACTACAACGACCTGACCTTCGAGGAAATCAGAAGAAACTGTTGGTATTTGCTTTGTAAAATGGGTTACAAACCGGTTGTGATGATACTTTCAAAACTTATGGCACTGCTCTTTTCGCTAATCGCAATCTATACCACCGGATTTATAACCACCATTGTTCTAACTACCCTTTTAAAATATGACTTTAGATATGAATATATCCCATCATTGTATTTCGCGGGTCTTAATGACCTATTGTTTTTAAGTTTTATACTGCTAACCGCTTCTTTATTTATCAAAAAAATTAATATTGCCCGATACTTTTCGTTGCTTGTATATATTTCTCAGATGGTATTAAGAGACAGTTTAGGATTTAAATCCCTCGTTACAAGCCGAGTAGCAATGCAAAATCCAATAAATTTAATTTTAATCGGCAACAGCCTTTATATGCCACTGACCCTTATAATAATACTTTGTTGCATAATAATATGTATTTTCAGAGCAAAAAGCATTGCAAAATATTACAGCCTACCCACCGAAACCTACACCCTATACAACCTGCCGGCGGAAACCAAAATTTTAAAAATGGAGCCGCAAACCGGCAAGCTGCAATATTTATACGACGCTATACGGCTGCAACGCCGTACCAAGCTAATCAATGGGTTTACTTCCTCCATAATCATTTGTATAATAAGCTTTGCCATTATATTTAATATTTTTGTTATAATGGTTTCAATCTCTAAACCGGATGGAAATACCTTTACCGGACTTATCCCCTACATTTTCATGTCAGATACCATGAAACCCGAGATAAACAAAAACGACTTTGTATGCTTTAAGACCCTCGAGGACGATGTCGAACTTCGGGACGGTCAGATTGTAATCTTCAAACAAGGCAACACGGTCTATGTAGAGCGAATTGTCGGTTCTGATGAGAATAATTATGTCGTGGATATCGACTACTATCCCCCTATGTCCGAGGTTGGCTCCATGATAAAAACCGTCTCGCGAGACGAGATATTCGGCATTTATGTCTATAAAAACCGATGGGTTGGAGCCATGATTATGGTCGCCACCACACTATGGGGCAGAATTATCTTTTTGTTGGTGCCCATTCTGTTGCTGTTTTTCTATAAGCCCATAAAGGAATTCCTTAATAAATTGCAGTCATAATACTTGTTGACACCCTAATAAATCCCCGTTAATATATAAATTACGGGGATTTTTCGTATTTTAACCAGATAAAATTCTAGAATTTTATCATGCAATAAAATTATAATAATACTATTCTTAAATTTTTTAATATGGAGCGAATGTTTTGAAAAAGGATCTTTCATTCTATACAAAACTGTTTCTATCAACCTTTACATTAAGCGCCTTTACCATTGGCGGCGGCTATGTAATTGTGCCGTTAATGAGGCAGAAATTTGTGCAAAAATACAACTGGCTTTCAGAAGAAGAAATGTTGGACATCACAGCCATTGCACAATCCTCCCCCGGACCTATTGCGGTTAATGCCTCTATTTTGGTCGGATACAAATTGGCCGGAATACCCGGAGCAATATTTACTGTATTCGGCACCGTACTTCCTCCTTTGATAATCATCTCGATAATTTCACTTTTTACCTTGCCTTTAAAGAAAATGAAATTGTAAGATCGGTGCTGTGGGGCTTGCAGGTGGCGGTTAGTGCCGTCATTGTCGATGTGGTGGTTTCTATGGTGTCGACAGTTATAAAAAACAAACGGTTAATCCCCATACTTGTAATGTTGGTATCGTTTGTTCTGGCCTTTATTATTAAAATCAATGTGTTTTTTATAATATTGGGCTGCGGCACTTTGGGCGCGTTTTCGGGCTTATACAATAAGCACAGAAAGGACAACATTTAGTCGATGATATATCTAAAACTGTTTTGGAGCTTTCTTCAAATAGGACTTTTTAGTTTTGGCGGAGGATATGCCGCATTGCCATTGATAGAAGACCAGGTGGTAACAATTAATAACTGGCTAACACAAGAGGAGTTTATCGATTTATTCTCAATATCTCAAATGACCCCCGGACCAATAGCAATTAACGCCGCAACATTTGTCGGTCAGAAGGTGGGCGGTTTTACGGGAGCACTGGTTGCGACATTCGGCAACATTCTCCCCTCCTGTGTTATTTTAATAATCATTGCCCACTTTTATGTTAAATTCCAGAACGCAACTATACTTGTCCTTGTAGTATGCATAAAGTGGATGATGATAAAGAATTACCGCTGAGAATTCCTTGACAGTATCAGGTTCTCCGGGATTTTCCCCGGGTACTTCGAATACTGTGCTGCCTGCGGACGGGATTTTTATGCGTTCAAAAGTCATGTCAAGACCGTCAAGTTCTGATGCCATTGCCTCGTCAAGATTGAAATCAGCGAGCTGAAGAAAACCTGTATTTTCGTTAATAGTTACGAGTTCATTGTTTTTCATGCTTTTATACCTCCGTAAATATGAATTTGAAATGTAATCTATATCATTGTTCTTTGAAGCATTGTTCTTCGAACAGTTATTCCTTGAACATTGATATTGGAGCATTGCTTTCTGAAGCTATTTACCTTGCTGCTTTCCGCACAGTTACTGTTGTCTTTTCGAAGACATTCACAAGGCCTTTCAGCCAGTCCGGAAGCTCGTCCCCATTCTCCGCAATCTGTTCTTTAACAAATGCTGACAGGGAATTTGCATTGACTGTTTCATAGATGAGTTCTCCAAAGCCTTTACTGCGTAGTGCGTCAAACAGTTCCTCCTTCATGCCTGCGGCAGCACTGGCTCTTGTTGTCGTTGAAAGGCAGAACATTGTTCCTGCTCTTGTGAAGTTTTGCGTCTCACTGCTGATCATCAGCTCAGACAGACGGTATTCGACCTCGTCAATCTCCGCATTTATGCTTTTCAGTTCCTCTTCAACAGCCTTCTTTGCCTCGCGCAGCTCCTTAAGACGGTCAGCAAGTTCAAACATCGCATTATTGCTCACAGCTTTCACCTCCCTCTGGGGCAAAAGGATTTGCTCCTTTGCGGTAGTCGTCTATCAGCATTTTTGCAAGATCTGCCTTATTGCGCAGAGCAGTCAGGATTTTTGAGTCTACAGTACCCTTGGCGATAAGGTAGATATATGTGCAACCGTTCTTTTGTCCAACTCTATGGATACGGGCTTTTGTCTGCTCGAAATTCGACATGGAATAATCAAGGGAGTAAAATACCATTGTGCTTGCAGCGGTTAGTGTAATACCGAGTCCAGCGGTTGCAATCTGGCCTACAAACACCATGCAGTCAGGATCATATTGAAACCGGTGGACTTGCTCTTGGCGATCCTTAGTTGCACCATAAATACACGCATAACCGATGTTCTTCTTCTCCAGCAACCTGCATATGGCATGAATCTCAGGGATAAACCTTGCTATAACAACCAGCTTATGTCCTTCTTGAATACTGCTTTCAAGGATATCTTCAAGAGCTTTCAACTTGGCATCACTGACTTGCTCGATTTTCCCACCGTCATCGCTTCCGATGAAGCCGCCGGTTAATTGCGAAAGACGAAGCAAGCGTGTCAGTATGTTTGTAGCTGTTACTTCTCCTGCTGACAGCTCAGTATAGCTTTGTTTGACAAGCTCCTTATATTTCTTTAAAGTGACAGGCTCAAGCTCAATATGGCGAACGATATCGGTGGTTTCCGGCAAATCCAGGCACTCCGCTTTGGTTGCCCGAAACGCAATACTGTGGATCCTTTTCATCAAATCCTGTTCCATTGATTTTTTCAGCACCGGCGTGTGCTGACCGTAGCCGACCATATCGAAGTAGCGGTTTCGGAATACATAGAAGCTCTGGCCAAAGATAGTGGAATTGAGGAATTTGTACTGGCTGAACACGTCGATGGCCTTATTGGTAATAACTGTTCCTGTAAGCAGCAGCCTGTACCGCGCCCTTGCGCCCAGCCGGTGCATGGCTTTGGATACCGCAATGTTGTGGGTCTTTATCTTATGTCCCTCGTCCGCAATGATGAGGTCAGGGTTCCATGCGGTCAGTTCCTTTTCCAGACGCCATGCGCTCTCGTAGTTAATGACCGCCACCTGCAGGGGCGTGCCCCGCATATGCCGCAGTGTGTCGGTTTTCTTTGCGCCGCTGCCGGTGAGTACCACCAGCGTGTAATCGAAATCCGCGAATTTCTCGAACTCTTCCCGCCAGACGCCTAAGATGGAAAGAGGCGACACCACCAGAACCCTGCGGATCCTGCCTTCCTTATACAAAGCGCCGGTGACTGCGATGCTGGCGATGGTCTTGCCGGTACCCATTTCCATGAGCAAGGCCGTGCCTGCAGACTGCATAGTCTGCGAAGGGATAAGCCCGAACTTTTCGCATACAAAGTTGAATGCCTTAATCTGATGCTTATACGGCACTGCTTTAATCGGCATGGGCAGCAGCGGTTTCGGCTGTTCCATCAGTCTTGTCCCTCCCTTCATCATGCGGCTTTTCGAGCATCGTAAGCTTTCTTGCCAGCCGCTTTGACACCACGCTGATTGCGGTCAGGATACCTACCAGTTCTTCCGTCGTTTCCTCACTTTGCGCCAAAGCGGCATTTGTGCTTTTTCTCATGTCTTTCAGCTCCATCCTCAGGGAAAATAAAAACCCCCTCACAATCCAAAGGAAAGTTAGGGGGCTGGTGGGCGAAAAATTTTCTACATTTTTTCAATCAGCCTGCGCAGTTTCTCCAACACCTTGGTTCTGCGGTAGGCGAGCGTCTTTCGCGGCACACAGGTTTCTTTAGACAGCTCGCGTTCCGATTTGCCGTTGTAAAACAGCTCGTTGACCAGAAAACGTTCATCGTCAGTCAACTCCTCAAGCGCCTTGGACAGCATGTCCAATAGCAGCTTGTCCTCGACGATCTCGTCAACAAGCGCCTGCCCGGAAGGAATCTCAAACCCTGCGTCCGCAAACGCTTCAAGCGAAAGCTCCTTTTCCGCGCGAACCTGTCTGCGTTTGCGCTCTCTCCAAGCAGGGCGCTTGAAGGCATAATATACTTCCTTGCTGACCGGAATTTGCCTGCCGTTCAGTTCAATGAAATACTCCTTGTCCATCCAGTTTCACCTCCTTTCCCGAAAGGTCAGGGAAAGGAGGCGGGGAGGACTGCGGCACCCAGGCAAAATGGCGCAAAGATAAAAGCGGCCGAGTTTACTGAAATTCGTAAACTCGGCCGCAAAAACTATTCTATCAAGCAGCGCCTTGTCTAAGGGTCGTCATCGCTTTTTGCGCTGTATTGTCTTTTTATACGGGGATGGAAGCTTTTCCGGCGTATAGCTTTTGCCTTATGTATATTGGCAGAGAACCGCTTGATATTGTATGAAGTCCAGACCATACAATATCAACCTCGTCAGCTCCAACCTACACGGCAGCACCCGCCATACGCTCAGCTTCTACTTAATTTCGGCAGGTGTTGTCATGCCGAATTTTCCTTTTGGTTGTTTATTTTGTTTTTCATCAAGAACACTTCCGCCTTTATGCAGTGCAACGTGATTACCGCCCTTCGATTCAACTGGCATTGTCATGTTTTATTAAAAGATTCAGCAGAGAAATAGCCTTGAGGCTTTTGCATAGCTAACACCAGATATTTCTCTCTATCAATAAAAACAAAATGAAGAGGCATTTTGTGACAATTATTTGTGCACTTTTATACGGATCTGACTAAAAGTTGTTTAGTGCAAGAAATTTCCATGATATAAGAAAGGCATATAACAAAACATCCCCCGGAAAATTTCTGGGGGATGCCAGTAATATCAAACCTAAAGACTGTTTTATATTTTAAACTTTATGATTCGTCAGGCAGCTTCAATATACATCCGCCGCCGTATTCGCCGCTATTGGCAAGAACCAGGCCGGTGTCGCTTTCCGCCAGCGCGGCGCTGTAAAACCAAACGCCGTTTTCTGTCTTTTTTGACTGATCGACAAGTATCGTCCCTTTATGAACGCTCCCGTCGCCGACGGTTATCTCAAAGCGAAGGATGCAGCCGTTAGCGATGTCGCCGCTGTCGAATACGTCGCCTTCTGAAGGCGACCAGAGGATGATTTTGCTCTCCGGGTAATCCGTTTCCTTCCCGCAGTCGATGTAATTCGGCGTTTTAGTTTCGTCGTTAAGCAAAAGCGTTCCCCTGTCTACTGATACATGCGCCTTGCCAAAGGGCATGTCGATGCGGATCGGCAGGGCAGGGAAGACGGAGCTCCTGGCGGGGATATACTCCCAGGTGACGCCTGTTTTTGAAATGAAGTCGTGATACAGCGCCATCGCGGCGGCGGTATAGTCGCCCTGATATTCCTCCTGCACCCCGAGCGTGTTGAACACGCCCACCCTGCGCCAGATTTCGGATTTCGAATCCCAATCGTGTACAAGCACCAGAAGCGGCTGGCCCGTGCTGCCCCATTCGGTCAGCCAGCCGTCCTCCATATTCATTCCACCCGCGAGAACCACCTTGTCGGCGTCGTCCGGCAGCAGGCGGTACTCAAGCCGCCACATCCCGACGGCTGTGGTAAGGCTTGCGGTGCCGGTGTTCACATGGGTTACTGACGTGATCTTCGCGTCGGTTATGTTGTAGCCGAGGCTGTTGTAATACTCTATCTGCTCGCGCACATAGTCCGCAGCGTAGTTCCTGACCGGTTGGGGGACGTCATCAGACGCCTCCCACCTGATATCGACCGCGCCGCGCATTTCCTCCATGTCCTCGCCGTAGCCGACCGAGCCAGTCCCCATCTCAACAAAATGGTATTTTCCGTCGTCTTCCGCGCGCAGCATGACCTCGCGGTACATCTGCCCCCAGGTTTCGTCCCGGCCGGGGCTTTCGCCGGTGTTTCCGGCCATCCAGAACGAATTTTGCGCGATCGGGTATGTAGGCCTTACCGAAAAAGTTACGGAGAACACGAACGCTTCCGGACGCCCAGACTTGGAAACCCTGATTATGTCCAGACTGTCTATTGCCCACTCCGCGATATGCGCCATATTGTCCCTGGGCAGCGCCTTGTACATGCCGAGCCAGGCTTCCATCCAGGCCTGCGCGGTCTTTTCGCGGTCGCCCATGTCGTCAACCGCAATCTCCTTTGTCCTGTCGGACTCTCTTGCCTCCGCAATTGCCTTCCAGTATTCGTCCTGATCCTCGTATTCCGGCTGGGGCCGCCACTGGGCCGTGTCGTCCGCCCGCGGGTTCGCGATCAGCAAAACAGCCCCCGCGGCCACAATAATCACCGCCGCGCATGCTATCCAGAACGCCGGTTTTTTGTTGTTAAACACATTTTTAATCCTATTCTTCAATTTCGCACACCTCAAACTTCTAGCGGTTCAATTTTAACGGGCTTATGCCCGCGCTCATGCTCAACGCTCCGGCAATTGCCATAACCGGCAATCCGGAGCCGCGGGAAGCGCACACCGGATACTATCCCTAAGCATCATGCTTTACCTGCTGGACTTTAGGCTTAATTGTACAGCCGTTTTTCAAACAGGCCCGAATGAAGCGCTGAAACTTATTTGATTTTACCATACGATAAGGTAATTGTCCTTTGGCATTGAGCAGCAATTTCCATATCGTGAGTCGCGATGATAACCGTTGCTTCAGTTATATCTTTTAAAATACTAATGACATTACCAGCGTTATCCGCATCAAGCGCTCCCGTGGGCTCATCGGCCAATATCAATTTTGGCTCGCATATTAGCGCCCTTGCGATAGCTACTCTCTGACACTCTCCGCCGGACAATTGATATGGAAAACTATCCAGTTTTTCGTAAATTCCAAGCCTGTTTGCAATTGCTTCTATTGAATCAACAAGTTTTCCCTTAACAAACCGCTTTCTGACTGGTAACGCTATATTCTGATAAGCGGTCATATTATTAATTAGCGCAAAGTTTTGCACTATTATACCAATATTCTCGTATCTAAATTTAGATAGCTGGTTTTGTTTGCTGAAATCAATCAAATTGCCATTGAAATAGTATCGGCCGCTTGTCGGCGTCGCTAACCCTGCCAGTATATTTATTAAGGTTGATTTGCCACAACCGCTCTTTCCTATTACTGCAGTCATCTCATATTCCCTGAATGATATGTTTATATGATCGAGGGCCTTAACACAGTTTTGTCCCGAACCATAGTATTTGCTTATATCCTGCAATTCGATCAACATGTTATCATCTCCTTCTGAATAATACCGTCATATCGCTGTTGTGCAATTCATGGATGGATGGAAGTATGCTCGCCAATGCGGCAACGATGTCGACAACAAGTATGTATGCCAGAAATTGTACTTTGAATGGCATTTGCATAATCATAAATACGATGCCGGACAATGCGAATGAAAGCAGATTCGATATAATGATGAAAAGCATAACTTCAAAAGTGATCATCATGTATAATTCGTGCATAGTAAAATTGCATAAAGATAAAATGGCATAATACCTGAGCTTTTGTTTAATCTTAGTGAACATGAAAACCGACAGAATAAAGCATGCGAAAATTACCAGGAATAAAGAGATTGTTGTCAAAGCGTCAATTATTTGATTAATGTTCAATCCGAATATATAACTTTGAGAATTTGTCGCTCCATCAATGTAAGAGCTGGGTATGATCTCGCATTCCCGGCACATTTCGTTAACATAGGCTTGCACTTCATTTGCGCTTAAATGCGATGAGACAATCAAGCCGTTAATTTTCATAAGATATAAAACTACTTGCCTGAAATAATCTGCCTGATCAGAAATAATAGATTTATCATTAATCATTGGCAAAATCATGTAATCATCTAAATTATCAAAATGACTGCCAGTCCATATGCTTGTTCCATCTTTTAAAAATCCAACAACCTGAGCTTCACCGCAAGTTACTATTTCATCGACATGAAACGTGTCCCCAATTTTATAATAGTTTTTATATTTCGCGCCAAGGAGTATGGGCAATACGGCGTCTTCAGAATATTGGTACTCTTCGTCCGTAAATGTTCTGCCATTAGCAACCGCAATATTGAACGAACTAAATGAATTCTCGCTTAACCAAACCGCCTTAACATTGCTGAAAACGCCTGAATAACCATCTGACAATGTCAGTTCTCTTTTTAGGGGTTGATTCTCATATAGTCCGCTCTCATAATTATACAAAAAATCGACTCCGCCTTTAAAATTGTCGACTTCGATCGGTTGCTTGTAAATCTCTAAGTATTCGAATTTTTCGGATGAGGATAGCATGCTATAAAAGCGCTTTAATTTACCGACGCTGTCTTCTGAATTGAAAAACCTTTTTTCTGCGTTTCCGACTAAATTGTCAGTTATTTTATAATAATTTGTTTCGCCATACATTTGTCGATAAGTATTTCCTTCTCCGCTTGAGACAAATGCGGATGATAAAGAAAATAACGTCACCGTCAGGCTTATGGCAAATAGAACGATTATAAGCCAATTATATATTGGAGTGCTGTTAAAACTTCGTCTTGCTTCCTTAATAATCCTCATAATCATTCTCCATCATAATAGAATCAAACCCCGTTATTTTTTCAGCTGCAATAAAAGAACATAGAGTAGACAAAACAATAAAAATAATTGAAACTGTTGTAATGAATAAAGGCAATGATATTTCCTTAAATGCCATAATCAAACCATATCCCAAAAGCGATGATGCAAATAGAATAAAAAGTATTTTTCGCAACAAGTAAGATTTAGCGCCCGGAACTCCCAGTATATTGCTTATTCGGATGTAATCTCCGTTAGATATAATCCAAAACATTGCAGTCGCAATGTTTGAAAACATGAGGAGCAATAGTAAAAGCGAACCTGCAACCACTACCTTGCCCCTATATGATAAGAAATCAGAAATACATGAAATATCAGGATCAAATGAATATACATCTATACCTTTGGCCTTTAAGTTCTGTTTTATAAAGTTAAAAGCGCCTTTGGTTGTTTTTCTGTTTTTGCCGTCGATAATAAAAGCGTCATGTGTTGACACTTTGTATAACGACCCGTCTGTATAAAATATCGCATAATTTAAAGACGGCGTTTCTGATGAATAGTGTCCTATAATATCATACGAGTAGTTGCCGATAATCAAATTGCTTAAGTCATATATTTCACCGGCTTTGTAGCCAACATATGCAGTGTGCTTATTATTAATAAAATCATCTGCAGCGAATCCGCGCCCTTGGTTTGGTGGTGAATAGCAATTCATAATTAGACATTCATATAACGTCTGAGAGCCATTTCTATCTTTAAAAATGTTGATAGAGTCTATGCCAGAAAATGATTCTAAAAAAGAAAAGTCAACGGATCCGCCGCTTGTATTTTGATCAACTCGAAAGTAGACCGCATTTTTACTAATAATGTAATTGGAATTGTCCAATATATAAATCTGATATAAATATCCCAATATAGAGAAAACGATGTAAGAAAAAACAAGGCCAATAATAAAAGCGATGATGCTATTTTTATTTGAGTAGCCCCATTTTATTATCCTGCTTTTCATAAGAAACCTCGCTTGATAAATAATATAGGAACCGTGGTGCCACAAGTTCCTTGTGGCACCCCCTCCGCATGCTCAGATCGTGGACAAATCACCGCAATAAGTGTGCGCGATTCCGCCTGCCATGGGATTGGGCGACTCCGCCGAAGAGAACCCATACCCCCATACCCGGCCACTATCCGTACCTTCGTGAACCTGACCGAATATTGTTTCAAACCTTGCTCTTGCGTAGCCATAAAGATCCTGTTCACCATCATTGTCATAGTGTTCGGCATCTGCCCTGACAAATCTTGTATCATCAAGGTTGTACATGATATAAGATTTTAAAAAATGGGCTCCATAGTCAGTAGAGTACCAAGCAGAATCGGTTAACTCCCATTCAAAAGCATTAATGCTTGTTCCGCTTAACCTATTCCGGTCAGATGAGCTCTCAGTCCAGCCCGGGCCGCTCTCATCAGCAGAACCTTTGCCATCATAGGCCATGGCAGGCACGGCAACAGAGCAGGCCATCGCCAGCGCCATAAAAATAGACATGAAAGACTGAATAGTTTTTTTTCATAAGTAGCAAACCTTCCTTTCAAATCATAAATCACGATACCAGTAGAAGCAAGATATTCAGCCCATTGGAATCACCCTCTCCATATAGCCGTTAAGCGCCTATTACAACGGATTTCCTTTTTGTTTCCAACGCATGTACTTATTGTGGCAGTAAAGCTAAAATGCAAAATAACCGCGTGCTTGAATTTAATAGGTTACAGTCTTACTATAGACTGTGCCTGACTCGTATCCGCCGTCGCCGGATACATAGTAATATGTCTCAACCCTGTAAGTGCCGCTGATCACCTGATACGTTTCGAGGATGGAGGCCGACGAGGACGTCGAGGATGCAGACCAGCTGGTCACGTCTGACCATGTGCCGTTGGAGTTTCGCTGCAAGGTTGAAGAGAGATAAATGTACTTCCCGGCGGGCGTTTTCTGCACAAACCCGTATACGGTTGCCGTTCCACCTGCCGAAATGCTCAGCGAGGTGCTTGCCTGGTTGATGTAGGTATACTTGACGGACATTTCCGACTCCGGCGCTGCGCTTGTTTCCCCCATAGCCAGCGCTCCAGGCGTCGACACAGTCAGAAGAAGCAACACGCCCAATGCTGCGGATAAGAACCTTTTCTTTGACATGGAAAATCCTCCTCTAAATTTGTTCTCACTAATAAAACAAATCAGAAGAGGCTTTTGTGACAGGAAAAAAGTAAAATTTCTATGAATTTTTTTAAACTCCTACGGGCTTGTGTCTGCGCCCGCGGTTTCAACGCTTTCGGCGATCCTGAACACGGCGTCCCTGTCCAGAGTGGAGGATACCATATACAGGTATTCATCATCGTACCAGAGCAGGTTCTGGACACCCTGATTGGAATAGTATTTTGCGGGAAGGCCTTTAAACTCCAGTTCCTCAAGCTCGGCTCCCTCGGTGTTTATATCCATTGAAACGTCCTCAACGCGCTGCTGTCTGTAGGATATATAGTCGGAGCCCTTTTCGTATACCAGCAGGACGGGGCCGGCCTTTTTTTCGCTGACAAGCTCGAAGCCTTCCGGTATGAAGGACGGCCTGCGTACGATAAATTCACCGGCCGAATCACTTGATGACCGGCTTTCATTAAAGAATATATGAGTGAATTTTTCGTACGCCTCGGTTATGAATTCAAATACCGCGGCACGCACAGCCGATACGCTCATTGCGGACGCAAACAGGATAATGATTGCAGCAACAAAAGCGACCATATGCCTACGCAAAAAAGCTATTGCTCCAACCGGGCTTCCCGTTTTGCCGCGGCGGATAAGCTTTCCCATCCTCCGCTCAAACCTTTTTGAGAATTCATGCTCAATC
>ENA-OWPA01001024-OWPA01001024.1-bioreactor-metagenome-genome-assembly--contig:-NODE-1024-length-23430-cov-2.999015_pt1 | contig 23430 bp, 24 predicted proteins | sample MGYA00238139_ERZ651803 | MGnify/ENA primary metagenome ERZ651803 (study PRJEB26909, sample SAMN07631231) | bioreactor metagenome | isolation source: Switchgrass digestor | place: USA: Dartmouth... | reverse complement strand
ATGCTGGCGAACCATTCCGCGCCGTTTTTAATAATAGCGGGCAGATTGGCGAAGGTTTCCACATTGTTTACCACGGTGGGTTTGCCCCATAAACCGGCTACTCCTGGAAAAGGCGGTTTAAAACGCGGTTCTCCCCGGTGACCTTCTATAGATTCAATCAAAGCGGTTTCTTCACCACAAACGTAAGCTCCGCCGCCCATGCGGACTTCAATGTCGAAGTCACCCAGTACTCCCCGCTGTTTAGCCTGGGCTATGGCACGATTGAGGTGTTCAACCACATAAGGATATTCCCCCCGGCAATAAATGTATCCCTGCTTGGACCGAATGGCATGAGCACAAATAGCCATACCTTCCAGCAGCAAATGAGGGTCATTCTCAACAATGGTGCGGTCCTTATATGTGCCTGGTTCACCTTCGTCCAAGTTGCACACTACGTAGGTTACCGGGGCTGATTCTGGAACAAATCCCCACTTCATGCCGGCATTAAAGCCTGCTCCTCCCCGGCCGCGCAGTTTGGAATTACGCACCAGTTCAATTACTTCCTTGGGGGCCATAGCACGAGCTTTTTCCAGTGATTTATAACCACCCGCATTCAGGTAATCGTCCAAGCTAGCTGGATCGATTTTACCAGCATTAGCCAGAACGATACGATATTCCTGGGCCATGATTTCCCTCCTTTCTGGTTAGGTGCACTGGGCCAGAACAGATGCTATTTTATCAGGGGACATATTAGGATAGGGTACACTGTTAATAGTAATTACAGGGGTCTCCTGACATTGGCCAACACATTCAGTAAGTTCCAAAGTAAACTTACCATCAGGGGTGGTCTGTCCTACCTTTATACCCAATGTATCTTCCAGGGCTTTGAGCACTTCATCTGCTCCCGCCACATGACAGGGGGCACTTTCGCACATGCGAATTATATATTTCCCCCTTTTCTCTACCGACAGGTAAGAATAGAAGGTAGCTACACCATAGGCCTGAGCCTCAGAAACACCAAATACCCGGGCAGCTTCCAGCACTGCTTCCCGGGGAATGTAGTTTAACTCTTTTTGGATAGCATGGTAAGCCTCAATCAAACCTCCCGGTTTATCACGATATTTGGCCAAGACGGCACCAATATCCACACCTTCACCTCCCTCATCAGTTTATGCCATGTGTTCACTCTAAAGTTTATATGAATTTTCGACATAAGCAATATCGTATCCTTTACAAAACCAATAATTATTGCCAAAAAAGTAGGTAAATATTATCTAAAATTATAAAAACTATTCCAAATAGACATAATAAACCTAGAAAAAATGCATCATTCCGGGAATGCAATAAAATATATTTGTCCAACCCCAATCGACAAGGCATCTTCGCGTATGATTGGAAATTAGTGACATAAATAAATTGTCCTTATGCCCCTAATAAAAGAATCGGCATGGCGGGGTGATGAACTGTTAAAAAAAGCCATGTACCATAAAAATAGGAACATAGCTTTTTATATATCCAATAATATCCAGACGATTATAATGCAGGTGGGATTTATCAGTATTTTTGCAGAGAAAACAGTGGGTCTAATACCTTTTGATGATTCCTGCTGTTGGTGCATTTACCTAAGATACAATCATTCTTCACAATAAAACCCCGGTAAATCTCATGATTTAACGGGGTTCGTTTGCCAGTCTGAAACCCAGCACAGCGGGGTAAGATTGTTTTTGTACAAGTTATTTCGATTGCTATACAAATTATCCAGTTGTTAGATATCCAGTTTATTAATTATTAATCCCGTGATTAATTTGGGATAAAAGTAAGTGGATTTTTGAGGCATTTTGTCCCGAGCCTGGGCTACGTCTATAATCTCCTGAACCTGGGTGGGGTTTAAGAGGAATCCCAGCTGGTAATTGCGATTTCTGATCTGGTCCACCACCCACTCTTCATCCCGGCTGTAGGTCAGGTTGTCCTGGCTGCGGCGCTGGGCTTCACCAATCCCCAGAATATTATCCAGAATAAGATTATCCAGAATGGCAACATCCAGAGCTTTCCAGGAGGAAGAACGTTCAGAAGGCAGGAGAGCAGCGGCTTTTTCCCAATCTTTAAGAACTAAAAAGTATAATTGCTCATCCATGGCCATTCCAAATACATGGCGTTCTCTCTGCTCTTCCAGTTTGGCCATTAGTTGGGGAAGGTCATCCAGGGAGCCAAATTTCTCCAACGTAAAAAGATCAGCTAAACGATCCTGGAAGGACCTAGCATTGAAATCGCTTAAATTACCAACCAGTCTGTGGGTTGGCAGTACCAGTAAACCGGGATCATAGACATTGACCAGGGTGGTAAGTACATAATCGTATCCCGGCTGACCTTGCTCTTTCATTTCCTGGGCATATTCCAGAGCTGTTTCGTAACGGTGATGCCCGTCGGCAATATAAATCTGTTTATCCCTGAACAACTCCACAACCCTGTCAATAACCTTTTTATTATCAATCACCCATACCCGGTGGGCTTCTCCAACTTCGTCAATGATATCAATAGCCGGCGGCTGGTCATTAATTTCCTGGCGCAGCAAGTGGACCACTTCCTGCTGGGGGTCAAAATACAGTCCGAATATGGAACTGAAATTGCTGCGGGTGGCGCGCATAAGCTGCAGACGATCGGCTTTGGGTTTGGATAAGGTTTCCTCATGAGGCAGGACCACACCGGATTCATAGGGTTCTACTTTCAGGCCGGTTACCAGGCCGGTGCGGATCATGCGCTTTCCTTTGACGGCAAATTCCTGTTCATATATGTATAAAGATGGCTGGGGATCGGGAATCAGGACTTCTTCTTCCAGCCATTTTTCCAGATATTGATTAGCCCGGGAATAGCGATTATTGCTGGCCGTATCCTGAGGGTAGGTTAATCCCAGTTCCAAGCGAATCACATTGGCTGGGTGCTGAGCATAGTAACGGGCTTGAGCAATATCATCTATCACATCATAAGGGGGAGTAACCACTTGGGAGAGGTCACATATTTTTTCGGGGTTGTAGCGTAATCCGCGGAAGGGGACGATGGTAGCCATGAATAGAATTCCTCCTTAATATGGCATCACAGGCATTTATATTGTTCAATTTTAGTATATGGGCTCTGGTAATGCAATGGATTTGCTTGATTTCAACATTCCCAAATGGTTAAATTAGTTAATGTGGGCAGAACCTGAGGAGGTCAGGACTTGGCAGTTGACTATCACGTGCATGTAGCCGCTCATGGTGAATATCATTACAGCGAGGAATGGCTAAATCTTTACCTGCAGAACGCCAGGCAAAGAGGAATACAAGCCATTGGCCTGGCGGAGCATGAAGAATACCGGGATAGAGCAGACCAGGCTTTGATTGAAAGGCTGAGAAGGCCTGACCTCTATGTGGCTCGGGGACTGGAAATAGACTTTATTCCCGGACGGGAAGAGACGATTAAAGAGATGCTGGATCAGTATCCCCTGGATTTTGTGATAGGATCAGTACATTATATTGACGGTTGGCCCTTTGACCATCCTGATTATCGCCAGCAATTTGCCTCCGCGGATATTGACCAAGTCTACAGCCAGTATTTTGCCCTGGTGGATAAACTGGTTGGCTGTGGTCTATTCGATATTGTGGGTCATCTGGATCTTATAAAAATATGGGGACACCGGCCGAAATTAAAAAATTCCCTCCAATATGCTCTGCCAGTTTTACATAGTATAAAAACAGCAGGAATGATAATAGAAATAAACAGTGCGGGAATTAGAAAACCGGTAGGGGAAGTGTATCCTGCCTGGAAAATAATCGAAGAAATGTTCCGCTTGGGTCTGCCTGTTACCATGGGATCAGATGCCCATAATCCCGATCAGGTAGCGGAAGATTTTGCTGAAATAACTCGCTCTCTTTGGGATATTGGCTATAGAAAAGTAGTGGCATTTCGGGGACGGAAACCTTACCTTCTGCCGCTGATCATATAAAAGGAGATAATGTCGGTGAGCAACATAGCATGGTTATTGGTAAGCTTGGGTGTAATACTGGTAGGAGCAGAAGTTTTTGTTAACGGAGTCGAATGGCTGGGGAAAAAACTTGATTTGTCCGAAGGTGCTGTGGGCAGTGTCTTGGCTGCTGTAGGCACTGCCCTGCCGGAAACCTTGATTCCTATAATTGCCATCGTTTTCGCCGGAGATGCGGCTGGTCATGAAATAGGAATCGGGGCTATCCTGGGAGCGCCGCTGATGTTGTCCACTCTGGCAATGTTCGTAACCGGTATAGCGGTGGTGGCATTTCAGAGGAGGCGGGCCCATAGAACTAAAGTAGTAGCTGATTATACTACCATGAGCAGGGACCTGTTATTTTTTGTAGTGGTTTATGCTGTAGCAGTAGTAACTGGACTTATTCCCCCCCCTTACCGCAGCTTGCAGCTGATGATAGCTGCCTTGCTGGTAATCGCCTACTTTTGGTATGTACTGGTACTGGTCCGGGAAGAACGTGATATTGACGATGATAGCGAAATGCCCAAGTGTTATTTTGCCCCCAGGAAAGAGAATCCTCCTTTGCTGCGGATCTTGCTGCAGGTATTGGTAGCTTTGGGATTAATAATTGCCGGGGCTAACCTGTTCGTGGATTCTGTCAGCAGCATCGCTGTTCTTTATGGAGTACCGGCTTTCGTATTAGCTATGATTATTACTCCGGTAGCCACCGAATTACCCGAGAAATTCAACAGCATAATCTGGGTTTCCCGGGAAAAGGATACCCTGGCCTTAGGGAATATCACCGGGGCTATGGTTTTTCAAAGTTCCCTGATACCTGCTCTGGGCATTGCTCTAACCGATTGGCAGCTAACCACAGGAGCTCTGCTGGCAGCCCTGATTGCCCTGGTTTCCGCCGGGGTATTGTATTGGGAACTGAAAACCAAGAAGCATATAAGTGCTCCTATGCTTATATTGGGAGGGGCATTTTATATGTTATTTATATTAGGTGTAATCAAAGGCTTAATCACCTGGTAGAGGAGGATGAAGGCTATGATAGAAACCAAGCTGGAGCAGTTAGGGTTAAAACTGCCGGAAATTCCCGCAGCCATAGGTCTGTATCTTCCCGTGCAAAGGAGCGGCCAGTTGCTGTTTGTTTCCGGTCAACTGCCTATACAGGATGGACAAGTAGCTTATACCGGCAAATTGGGCCGGGATGTAACTATTGAACAGGGACAGCAAGCTGCTCGACTGGCAGTGCTGCGTTGCCTGGCAGCAGTACGATCTTCCATTAACCACTGGAATGAAATAAATAAGATTATACGCCTGACCGGCTATGTACAATCCGCTGATGACTTTTTCGATCAGCCGGCAGTCATAAATGCAGCTTCAGAACTGCTGGAGAATTTATTCGGGGCAGCGGGAAAACATGCCCGGGCTGCGGTGGGGGTGAATGCCCTGCCTATGAATGCCTGTTGTGAGATAGAAATGATTGTGGAATTGAAATAAGAGAAAGCAATGATTAATAAAGAGAAAAACCGGATGGCTTTCATCCGGTTTTAACTGGCCTGTTTCAGAGGTATAGCTCCGTTATGATACTTTTGATAGTATAAGCGATAGGCTCCGGCCCAACGCTGGGCTTCCTCCGCCCGTTTCCGGGCTAGCAGCGCTCTCAGTTTGGCATATCTCATACGAGCATCCTTTTCTATAACAATAGTAGCTACATACAAAGCTACATATAAGCCGCCTTTAATCAAGAAATAGATAAATGTATAGAATAAAAAAGTCTGCTGGAGTTCAGTCATCACTATCCCTCCTTATGCTTACCCAGAGGTGAAAAACTTAACTTTCCAGATAAACTCTCTTGAACACGTACAGTATGCTGACTGTGCCACTGATAAGGGTAATTCCAATTGCCAGAGCAGCAAACAAACCGGTCATAAGACTTCCCCTCTCACCATAACATAACAACATGTGATGTTAACAACATAATAACATATGATATAAATTTAGCAAATTGCGATAATTGACGTAATATTTCAAAAAGCAAAAAAAGGAGGCTTAAAAGCCTCCTAACGCTATTTATTCAGAAAAAGAAAACGGGCTGCTTTCAGCCCGTTAACACTCCGCCGCATTCATTATGTTTATTATTTTTTGTCGGCTTCCTCCTCGTCTTCCAGACCGATGATTTGTCCGCCCTTACCTTCGAATCCCTGGCGCCATTCCTCCAGGTACTGTTCAATAAGTCTCCGCACTAAACGAGATTTGGTAGTTGCCTGGTCCGCACAGGCAAACCGTAGTTCACGATCGATTTCTTCCGGTACAACTACGGATATATACTTCATGTCTTTCTCCTCCCTTCTTTTCCGCATTGGTATCCGCTCCTTCTTTCTTACCTTATTTTAATATGAAGGTACCAGGTATACAATTCGCTTGCGCCATTTTGCACTATATCCAGGTCGCTTCGCATATTGGGAAGGATAACAATACCTATTTGCAATTGTGATCACAATTACAATAATCCCTGGATAAGCAAATACCTTGTTATGCTTACAAAATTGGGGGTTAGCAGCGTATTATCATGTTATCATGCATAGTATTAGCATGGGCCTGTAGTTTTATCAGCAGTATAGGGCGCAAAAATGTACTATCAGGAAGCAAACCATACAGAATAAGCAGCGCATAATATCATAACAAAATGCCATGATGTGAAATAAAGTCCTTTCTTGACCGCTGTTACTGATTACTGTTAGTCTTAAAGGGCGAGGAAAGGAGTGTTTTTATGTCCGCTAATCCATATGATAAAGCCCATGAACTGGCCAGATCAATTCTGAATCATGAGGCTTTTAAAAATTATGTGCAGGCTAAAAATAAGCTGGAACAAAGACCTGATTTCCGTGATAAGGTGCTGGAGTTTCGTAACCGCCAACTGGTTATAAACCGGGCTCAGTTTACCGGGGAAAAAGTAACTGAGGAGGAAATCAGACAGCTGAGCACTGATTTTGCCAAGCTGTATCAAGAAAAAGATATTGCAGCTTTCTTTGAAGCGGAAGCAAAATTCATACAGCTGTTCAACGATATTCAGGAAATTATTCGTCGGCCTCTGGATCAAATGCTGTCCAAGTGAACCAATTACTTGGAAAAAAGGATGAGCAGGAGATTCCCAGAAGTACATGTTGAATAATTGCAGCTAAAGGGGCGAATGTTGTGTTTGAGATTTTGCACAAGCAGGTGCTGGCACATTCCATCAAAAGGTGGGAGATCCTGGCTCCTGAGGTTGCTGCCAAGGCCCAGCCGGGACAATTTGTCATTATTCGCATTAATGAACAGGGCGAGAGAATACCCCTTACCATAGCGGATTACAACCGTGATCGAGGTTCATTGACTCTTATTTTTCAAGAGGTAGGACGCAGTACTATCGAAATGGGCCGTCTGCGAGCGGGGGATAAAATCCTTGACTTGGTGGGGCCTTTAGGACAACCCTCCAAGATTGCCAATTACGGACGGGTAGTCTGTATTGGCGGCGGGGTAGGAATTGCTCCCATTTATCCTATCACCCGGGCTCTTAAACAAGCCGGCAACGAGATAATATCCATTATTGGTGCTCGCTCGGCAGATCATTTGATTTTGCAGCGGGAGATGGCTGAGGTCAGCGATCAGCTTTATATTACCAGTGACGATGGTTCGGCGGGGCAAAAGGGATTTGTTACCGATGTTCTGCAGCAGTTGCTGGAACAGGGGACAGCCATAGACCACATAGTAGCCATCGGACCTTTGGTAATGATGAAAGCGGTCTCGGAATTAAGCCGGCCTTACAGGATTAAAACCACGGTCAGCTTGAATCCCATTATGGTGGATGGGACTGGTATGTGCGGTGCTTGCCGGGTAGCGATAGGATCGGAAACCAAATTTGCCTGTGTGGACGGTCCGGAATTTGACGGTCACCTGGTGGACTGGGAGGTAGCTCAGATACGCAGCCGTATGTTCAGGGAAGAAGAGGAGATTGCTATGCAGCATATTACTAGGGGAGGTGACTGCCAGTGTCACCGGAAAGAGTAAAAGTTGACCGGCAGGTTATGCCCAGCCTGGAAGCTGTCCAGCGTATCAACAGCTTTGACGAAGTGGCTTTGGGTTACAGTGAAGAGCAGGCTGTGTTGGAAGCCTCCCGCTGTTTGAACTGCAAGAAGCCCTTGTGTATAGAAGGTTGTCCGGTGGAGATAAACATACCGGCCTTTATAAATTTCATTAAAGAAAGAAAATATGCGGATGCCATCCGTACCATCAAAGAGAAGAACAACCTGCCTGCTATCTGCGGGCGAGTCTGTCCCCAGGAGAACCAGTGTGAAAAGCGCTGTGTACTGGGGAAAAAGCACCAGCCGGTGGCAATTGGAAATTTGGAACGTTTTGTGGCTGATTGGGATATGAAGCAAGAGGGGAATACCGAACCGGTACAAGTAAGCCCCAGCGGGAAAAAGGTGGCTATAGTTGGTTCTGGACCGGCAGGGTTAACGGCCGCAGCAGATTTGGCTCGCCTGGGTCATCAGGTTACTGTTTTTGAAGCCTTGCATACTGCGGGCGGAGTTCTGGTATATGGTATTCCCGAGTTCAGGCTGCCTAAAATTATTGTGGAAAGAGAAATAGAGGGTATACGTCGTCTGGGAGTTGAAATCAAAACCAACATGGTTGTGGGTAAAGTCCATACAGTGGATGAGCTTATGGCTCAGGGGTATGCAGCAGTATTTATTGCTACCGGTGCCGGGCTTCCCTATTTTATGAACATTCCCGGAGAGAACCTGAATGGCGTATACTCGGCCAATGAGTTTTTGACTCGTACCAATTTAATGAAAGCATACCTTTTCCCGGAGTATCTTACCCCAATCCGGTTGGGCAAAAGGGTAGCGGTGATCGGGGCCGGCAATGTAGCTATGGACAGTGCCCGCACTGCTTTACGTCTGGGCGCCCTTGAATCATATATAGTGTATCGCCGCTCAGAACAGGAGATGCCCGCCCGGAAAGATGAAATCGAACATGCCCGGGAGGAGGGTGTACAGTTCAAACTGCTAACCAGCCCGGTGGAGATCAGAGGCGATGAAAATGGCTGGGTGAGATCTATGATTTGCCAGAGGTTTGAGCTGGGTGAGCCTGATGAGTCGGGCAGACGGCGGCCCGTAGCCATTCCAGGTTCCGAGTATGAAATGGAAGTTGACACGGTTATAATGGCCATCGGTCAGGGACCCAATCCCCTGATTGGTCAGACTACTCCGGACTTGCAGCTAAACCGGCATGGCAATATTGTTGCTGATGCCAATACGGGACAAACCAGCAAGCCCGGGGTCTTTGCCGGCGGAGATATTGTTACCGGTGCGGCAACAGTTATTCAGGCCATGGGAGCGGGGAAAAAGGCTGCCCGGGCCATTCATGAATACCTGCAGAACATTTAGCAACTGATGGTGTCATCGGCTTGTGAGGAGTGTAATCCGGGAAGCAGGAGTATTAGCCGGGCGAGGAGTCCCGGAGCGAGCCGGCTAATACTCCTGCTAAAATTAAATTAAATATACGTTTTATGTGAGTCAGGGAATCATCCCTGACTTTTTTCCCAAAATAATCCTGGCCTTCATCATGAATACAATATATCTGACGGGAATCTATTTACAGGGTACATGCAGCATCTCTATAATTAGGCAGACATTAAATCTGCAGGAAGCATCCAAAGGGGGAACTTCTATGTCGTATATTTCAGACGTAATGGAACGGGTTATTAAAAGGAACCCTAATGAGCCTGAATTTCACCAGGCGGTCAGGGAGGTGCTGGAATCCCTGGAGCCTGTTATAGACCGCCGTCCCGAACTGGTGGAGAGCGGTGTTATAGAACGCCTGGTTGAACCCGAGCGGCAGATAATGTTCCGGGTTCCCTGGGTGGATGACAGCGGCCGGGTGCAGGTAAACCGAGGTTTCCGGGTAGAATTTAACAGCGCCATCGGCCCTTACAAGGGAGGACTGCGCTTTCACCCTTCCGTCAATGCCAGTATTATAAAGTTTTTAGGTTTTGAACAGATTTTCAAAAACTCCCTTACCGGGTTGCCCATTGGCGGGGGCAAAGGAGGCAGCGATTTTGACCCCAAGGGCAAATCGGATGGAGAAGTGATGCGCTTCTGCCAGAGTTTTATGACCGAACTCTACCGGCATATCGGACCAGACACCGATGTACCGGCAGGGGATATTGGTGTAGGGGCCAGGGAAATCGGCTATTTATTTGGCCAGTATAAACGTATCAAGAACGCTTATGAGGGAGTTTTGACCGGCAAGGGCATTAACTGGGGAGGCAGTCTGGTCCGGACAGAAGCTACCGGTTATGGCTTGGTCTACTTTACCGAAGAAATGCTCAAAGAGCGGGGAGAAACTTTTGCCGGCAAGAGGGTAGTTATATCCGGATCAGGAAATGTAGCTATCTATGCAGCCCAAAAGGTCAGGGAACTGGGGGGCATAGTGGTGGCTATGAGCGATTCCTCCGGGTATATCGTGGATGAAGAGGGTATAGATTTGTCCACTATTAAGCAACTGAAAGAAGTGGAACGGAAACGCTGCAAGGAATATATCAACCATCAGCAAAGAGCTTGTTACTATGACGGCTGTGAGAGTATTTGGGAGGTTCCCTGTGATATTGCGTTGCCCTGTGCAACTCAAAATGAATTGGATGAAAGGGCAGCTCAAACTCTCATCGCCAATGGCTGCATAGCGGTGGCGGAAGGGGCCAATATGCCCTGTACCCCTGAAGCAGTCAAGCTGTTTCAGGCTCATAATGTCCTGTTTGCGCCGGGTAAAGCGGCTAATGCCGGGGGGGTAGCGGTTTCAGCTCTGGAGATGTCCCAGAACAGCATGCGCTACACTTGGACCTTTAAAGAAGTTGACCAGCGGCTGAAAAGCATTATGATTGATATTTACCATAAGTCCCGCCAAGCTGCCCGGGAATTTGGGTATGAAGGCAATCTGGTGGTAGGAGCCAATATAGCTGGGTTCCTTAAAGTTGCAGATGCCATGCTGGCCCAGGGAGTAGTATAAAACTAAATTTATACAGAGGCTGTTACCTGGCTGTCTGGCCTGTTCCCTCCATGGAGGAGGGAACAGGCTCGATGGTCAGGGGGCGGCCCCTTTTGTTTTTCTGCCTATTTTGGGCGCACTTGTACAGCTTAAAACTGGAAAATTACGAGATTCCTTTCTTCTGTGATATAATTAGCTTTAACGTAATTGTAGGAGGACGATCAATGCACAAGAAGATTTATGGCCTGGCGCTGGCTTTGATCATGGTATGCTCCCTTTTTGTGCTGGCGGGGTGTGAGAAAGACCAGGAGGAAAAAATCGTTGGTGAGGTTAATGGCGATGCCATTACCCAGAAACAATTCGACCAGCATTACCGGCTGGTACTCAACTATTATGAACAGAATTACGGCGAAATTGATGAGAAGAAAGACAAAGAGCTGGTAGAAAACCTTAAGGACAGCACCTTTGAGGACCTGGTTATCCAGAAGCTTATCTGGCAGGAAGCTGAAAGAAGAGGTATGAAAGTTGACGAGGAACAGGTAGAGCAAGATTTGGCATATATCCGGGAGCAGAGAAACCAGCAGGAGGAAAACGGGTACGAGAAATTCCTAAAAGAAAATGGATTTGATGAGGAATTTCTGAAACAGGAATGGAAAACCCAGAACATGTACCTGCAGCTGGGGGAAGAGGTAACCAAGGACGTAACTGTTACAGAAGAGGAGTGCCGGGAATACTATGAACAGAATAAGGAAGCTTTTTCCCATCCAGGGGGGAAGCAAATCTATCACATCCTGGTAGAAACCAAGCAGGAAGCCGAGGAAGTATTGGCCAAGCTGAACCAGGGAGAGTCCTTTAATGACCTGGCAGCCCAGTATTCCATCGATCCGGGCAGCAACACCCGGGGCGGGGATGTTGGGGTTGTAAACCAGGATACCAACTTTGTGGAACCTTTCAAAGAGGCCGCACTGGAGTTGCAGCCCGGGGAACTGCTTACCACGCCGGTAGAGACCGAATACGGCTATCATATAATTAAAGCCGGGCAGCAAGTGGAGGAAGGGATATGGCCTTTTGAGAAGGTACAGGAAAGTATCGAAGCCTACCTGCTGCAGGACAAGAAGAACCAGGTATTCAGTGAGTTCCTGGAGAATCTGCGGGCCAACGCAGATATTAAAGACTATCGCAAGTCCTGATTCAGCCGCTTAACAGCAGACAGAAAGCTGACTCCTGGCATGGCTTGGCAGCCAGTGGAGTCAGCTTTTGTTTATTGGCGGTATAGGGAGCAGCATGGAGGCATCCATCAAATACTGCTTGTTATATCTGGGTTTAGGGAATATCATTATTGTAGTAGATGAAATAACGGGGAGATCCCATGAAAACTGTTTATCAAAAAATTAACCAGAATGATTATCGGCTGACTCCCCAGCGAGCTGTAGTGCTGCAGGTGATGATCGATAATCAAGGCAAGCATCTGAGCGCCGAGGATGTTTTAAGAGAGGCACGGAAAAAGTCGCCTAACATAGGTATCGCCACGGTGTACCGGACTTTAGAGAAACTTGCCAGTATAAATGTTCTGTACAAGACGGTTTTTGAAGGCGGTCGCTATCGTTATGAACTGTCCATTGGCGATGAGCACCAGCACCATCACCTTATCTGCCTTAACTGCGGGTCCATCACCGAAATGGAAGATGATCTCCTGCACATCCTGGAAGAGAGGCTGGAAAAAAGCGGTTTTCACGTAGTGGACCACGAGCTTAAATTTTACGGGTACTGCCCCGAATGTAACCGCAAAATGAACAATAACCAGGAAAATAACGAGTAAATTTTTTTATTACTCATTTGATAATGATTATCTTTATCGCCAAAGGTCGGAGAAGCTGTGAAGGCTATTATAGTAGGCAATCCTAATGTAGGGAAAAGCTATGTATTCAATCGTCTCACTGGCCAGGAGGTTTTCGTCTCCAATTATCCCGGAACTTCGGTAGAAATTAATCGCGGCTTTCTTACCGTTGGGAATAAATCCATAGAGCTTCTTGATATGCCGGGAGTATATTCCCTTAACAGTGGTACCCCAGAAGCCGCTATGCTGGTAGAGGCATTAAAAGAACCTCCGGACTTGATAATTCAGGTCCTGGATACAGTCAATCTGGAACGCAATCTGGTGCTTACCCTGGAACTAATGAAGGCCAATCTGCCTATGGTTCTGCTCTTAAACCAGGTTGACCGTGCCCGGGAGATGGGTTTGAGAATTGACAGCCAGGTTTTATCCAGAGAACTAGGGTTGCCGGTTTTTCCATTTTCCGCCCTGACCGGGGAGGGTGTTTTAGATCTCCTGGAGCAACTGGCCAAGGGGGTTCCCCGCAGCAAGAAGGTTCAGGTAGTATCCCTGGAAACAGTGGAATGTCAAGGATGTGACAGGTGTGCATGCGGACCTGTCCTTAGCTGTGAAGGAGTGAACCTGAAACTGTTTGACCAGGCCCGCCTGCTGGCTGGCAAAACTACTACCAGAATAGAGCGAACTCAGATGCACTGGCTGGAAAAGGCTCAGAACTGGATTGATCAGCCTATTCTGGGCACTGTATTGCTGTTGCTCCTGGCCTATCTTTCCTTTGTGATTCTGCTGCAGTTTATCAATTTAAGTGAAGGGCCTATCAGCGCCCTGTTAGATCCGGTTAATCAACTGATAAGCGAGGCTATTGTCGAACTGCTGCCGGCCGGTATCATAGCCCAGGTGCTTTCCAAGGCAGTTCCTGAGGGTATTGTAATACCTTTTACCATTGTTATGCCCGCTATGCTGATGGTCAGTATTCTTATGGCCTTGATGGAAGACAGCGGTATCTTGCCCCGCTATTCGGTGGCTCTGGAGCGGGTAAGTCGGATTTTCGGCTTGTCCGGACAAGCAATTATACCTCTTACTCTGGGATTGGGCTGCCGAACCCCGGCAGTAGTAGCCACACGGATACTGCCTAACACTGCCCAGCGCTTTATAACGGTGGCCTTGCTCAGTATTGTAGTGCCCTGTGCTGCTACCTTAGGCATTATGGCTTCAGTGATAGCCAAGTTCAATGCTTCCTTGGTGGCGGTAGCAGGGGCCCTAGTGGCAGTATTCCTGGGATTGAGCTTGGTACTGGGGCGTATTAATACCCAGCAGGAAGAATTCATTTATGAACTGCCTCCCCTGCGCATACCTAACTGGCACAATATTGCCATTAAGGTAAAAGCCAGGTTTACGGGCTTCTTTACCGAGATTCTGCCTCTCTTGCTGGTTATGAGCATTGCTATTCGCACCATTATCGAGTCGGGGGTCCTGCAGCTTCTGGATGGGTTGGGACCTATAACCCGTGTTCTGTTCGGAATACCTTCCGAAGCTTTCGTAGCAGTTTTACTAACGGTTTTTCAGCGCTACCTGGCACCGCTGTTATTGCTGAACTTGACTCTTACCCCCAGGGAAGCTACCATTGCCATCACTATGGTGGTTATATCTCTTCCTTGTCTGCCGGTTATGGTTATGACGATTAGGGAGTTGGGCTTAAAAGCTCTGGGCAAGATTATTGGCATGGGATTTCTGGCCTCATTTTTAGTCGGCATTGCATTAAATTTAATTTTGCCCTAGGGTGAAGGAGGGATTACCGGTGAGATTAGACACTTTAGAAACTGGCCGTAAAGTACGGGTCGTAAGCATAAATAAGGGGACAGGAGCGGAACAGCGTTTGCTGGAAATGGGAATTGTGCCTGGGGTGGAAGTTGAACTGCTGGCTAAACATCCTTTGAAGGGACCGGTAATAGTCAAACTGAACAATACTCGTATAGCTTTGGGACGCCAGTTGGCCAATTCTATAGAGGTGGAATAACCCTTGGGAAAATTATTGCGGATAGATGTTTTACTTGTTAGTAATTATAGTATTATTAGTTATGATAATAATTAGATTATAACGCTGGGTTATGTTATTCTGACAGTAAGTTAAATCCAATGGAGGGAGCAGTTATGCTGCGGTTGGAACAGGTGAGCATGTCAGTCAACCAGAACAATGGAGACAATAAGGAAATACTGCACAACATTGATTTGGAATTCGATGCCGGTAAGCTGTATGCTATAACCGGACCCAACGGCGGAGGGAAGACCTCTCTAGCCAAAGTGATTATGGGTATCTATGGTTTATCTTCGGGAAGAATTTACCTGAATGATGAGGATATTACCGATTTGACCGTGACAGAACGGGCTCGCAAGGGAATAGCTTATGCTTTTCAGCAGCCTCCTCGCTTTAAGGGCTTAACGGTAAGTGATCTTTTGAAAATAGCAGATTCGGAACTGGACATAATCGGACTGCGCAAGAGCCTGCGTGATGTGGGACTGTGCCCGGAAGACTATTTGGACCGGGATGTAGGCCCGGGTTTAAGCGGCGGGGAAATGAAGCGTATTGAAATAGCTCAGGTATTGGCGCGCAGGGCAACAGTCAGTATTTTTGACGAACCCGAAGCAGGCGTGGATCTGTGGACTATCCAGAGGCTGATAGGCATCATTGTCAACCGCTACAAGGATAATCCCAATAATACCGCCATTATCATTACCCATAATGAAAACGTCCTGCCTATTTGTGATGAAATAATTGTACTGGAGGAAGGCCGGATTCGTTCCCGGGGCACCTACGAGGAGATATGGCCTTTAATCAGAGATGAAATTGAATGCAAACGCAGATTAGAATGCCGGGGGGAAATGGGCTATGAAATTCAGTGAGATTGACGCTAGTTTATTAAGTACTATTGCTAATATTACTGAAGTCCCCAGTGGCGCAGTAAATATCCGTAAGGATGGACAACCCTTGATCCGGATGTCCTCGCCCAATATAACCATTAATCCCAAACAAGATAAACCCGGGATAGATGTTATTGTCAAACCAGGCACCAAAGGTGAAAGTGTGCATATTCCGGTCATAGTTACCAAAGCTGGCCTGCAGGATTTGGTTTACAATACTTTTGAAATCGGAGAGGATGCGGACGTTACCATTATAGCCGGTTGTGGAATCCATAATGACAGCCACCAGAATTCCGGTCACGATGGCATCCACGAGTTTATCATAAAGCCTGGTGCCCGGGTCCGCTATGTGGAAAAACATTACGGGGCTGGCAGCGGCAGTGGGAAGCGGGTTTTGAATCCTACTACCATAGTGCGAATGGGCCGCGGGTCTTATGCGGAAATGGAATTGGTGCAGATCAGAGGCTTTGATGATACCTACCGTAAGACCATGGGATATATGGAAGATAAGGCGTACCTGAAAATAGTGGAGCGGTTGCTTACCCATAATGAGCAAAAGGCTCAGTCGGAGATCGAAATCAACATAGAAGGTCAGGACGCATCAGCCCAAATTCTCTCCCGTTCTGTGGCTCAAGATAGCTCCTATCAGGTATTTAAGGCAGCCATGATTGGCAAAGCGGCCTGTACCGGCCATGTAGAATGTGATTCCATTATTATGGGCAATGCCGTTATTAAGGCTATTCCTTACCTGGTAGCGGAGAATTCTGAGGCAGTACTGACCCATGAAGCAGCTATCGGCAAGATTGCCGGAGAACAGCTGATAAAACTGATGTCTTTAGGTCTTACCGAAACTGAGGCCGTTAACACCATTATCGACGGATTCCTGCGTTAATTGACAAAAGGCGGTGATGCAATGAATCTGAACCTCTTCAGAACCTATGTAAAAGTGGTGGAAACCCAGAATCTTTCCAGGACTGCTGATGAACTGGGGCTATCCCAGCCTGCTGTCACCAAACAAATACAAGCCCTGGAGGATATGTATGGTGTTTTGCTGCTGGAGCGTTCGGGACGCCGCCTTAAAACTACGGAAGCAGGGGAAACTCTATACCACTGTGCCCGGGATATTATAAAAGCTCTGGAAAAGACGGAGAAAGCCATGGAGGATGTATCAGAGAGCCGCAAAGGGTCTCTCTATATAGGGGCCAGTACTATTCCCGGGCAGTATATCCTGCCTTCAGTGATAAAGCAGTTTAAGGACCGCTTCCCCAATGTCACCATAAGCATGGATATTGCCGACACTGATAAAATATTTACCCGGGTTGCTGACCGGGAACTGGATATAGGAGTGGTGGGAGCCTGGGTTAACAACCGCAAAGTGGATGGATTTGCCTGGTTGGAGGATGAACTGGTGGTGATTGTTCCCCAGGGACATTCCCTGGCTTCCCAAGATTATGTTAATGTGAAGGATTTGTTAAGCGAGAAGTGGATCGTACGCGAGAAAGGTTCAGGTACCCGGCGGGCCATGGAAGATTTCCTGGCCTCTCAGGGAGTAAAACGGGAAGAGCTTAATGTGTGCCTGGAAGCGGGGAGTACGGAAGCAGTACTGGCGGCGGTGGAATCGGGTATGGGAATAAGCATTATCTCCCACTGGGCCATGAGGCGCCCGGATGGCCAGCGCAGTCTGGCCAGTATTAAGCTTACTGAAGCGGGAGCGCGCCGCTTTCTTTACGTGATCTATCCCCGGCAGAAAACCAGGCGCAAAACGGTGGTAAACTTCCTGGACATCATCAAAAAGATTTCATAAATTCATAAAACATGCCTGAGAAAGCCCGGAAGGGCTTTTTCTTTTTTTACACTATAAAACAGTTGATTTTGCGGCTGCTTTGTTATATTGTAGCTATTGTCTGATTTTTTACACTTGGAGGTGTTGATCTTGTTGCCATTGCCTAAAAAATACTTTCTTACCGCTGCGGCTTCAGAAGGGGATACCCAGTTGACTGCTTTCGACGGTGCGCTTCTAAAAGCACAAGTCGGTAATACTAATTTGCTCAGGGTAAGCAGTATTCTGCCTCCAGGGTGTGAGTATTCTCCTGGTTTAATTATACCGCCTGGATCTTTACTGCCTATAGCTTATGGAGCGATCACATGTGATCAACCAGGAGAATTGATTGCAGCCGCAGTAGCGGTGGGAATTCAAGCTGGTGAAGGTTATGGAGTTATTATGGAGTACTCAGGCCACTGCTCAAAGGCTGCCGCTGAAGCTGAGGTTGTGCGTATGGTGGAAGAAGCCTTTCGCATCCGCGGATTGGATCTGGTTGATGTTAAAATTGCGGCTGTGGAACATACTGTAGAAAAAACTGGCTGTGCCTTTGCCGCCGTACCACTGTGGTATTAGGGCCTGAACCTGAAGATTGACAGTGATGAACAGGAACACAAAAAAGCCGCCTCAAAGCAGGCGGCTTTTTTAATATTTATTTTAATAGTTCTCGCACAGTACTTCGTAGTAGCTCTGGGGATGGGCACAGGCCGGGCATATCTCCGGAGCTTCGGTGCCTTCATGGACATACCCGCAGTTGCGGCATTTCCATTTAACCGGAGTGGGTTTCTTGAAGACGGTATCATTTTTAATATTGTCCAGCAGCTTGCGGTAGCGCTTTTCGTGCTGCTCTTCTACTTCGGCGATCTCCTCGAAAACATAGGCAATCTCTTCAAAGCCTTCTTCCCGGGCAATTCTTGCGTATTCCGGGTATAATTGGGAGTGCTCCTCGTGTTCTCCTTCAGCAGCTTCCAGGAGGTTGTCCACGGTAGGTTTGATGGAACCGCCGATTAAGAACTTGTAAAAGCGTTTGGCGTGCTCTTTTTCATTATCGGCAGTTTCCTGGAAAATTGAGGCTATCTGTTTGTACCCCTCTTTGTCGGCCTGGCTGGCAAAGTAGGTGTACTTCATGCGCACTTTGGATTCTCCGGCAAAAGCTGACCACAAATTCTGTTCGGTTTTGGTACCTTTTAGATTCATGTTATTACCTCCTTATGTTTTATCTGATTAATAGGGCAAATTAGAGGGATAAACGTAGAGCAAGTTAGTACCAGGAACAGGTCTTACTATCATTAATTCGCGCAGGTGCTCAATTACTGCTTCGCGGATTTCTTCATCATCGGTGTCTTTTATCTCCAGGGCAAACACCGTTACCGGTACTTCCATCCAGTTCAGCAGACGCAGTTCCTCCAAACCCTCATTTAAAAACTCCAGGTCTTCCAAAGGGGCTGAAAAAGGAGTGCGCGACTTGCTCTTGATGTGCTCTTCCAATTGATTGATGAAAGCTTTTAACAGCTCTTCTTTATGGGCATCGATTACATACTGAAATAGGATATCGTATAAATTCTGCACCAGTACTATGGAGGTTACCGTAGGCAGTACCAGATGCTTCTCGCAGCGAACCATATTAAGGGTAAAGGGATTTGTAGACTGCATATGTATTACCTTCTCCTAATATAATAATGACCTGATTGTTAATCTATTGTACCCCGATTTGCCAATCTTTCTCAACCATTTCCTTAAAGTTTCCCCTGTATACCTTGGATTGGCATGCATAATAGGTTTAGGCTATACTTATAAGGTAATGCTGTCAGGAAAATGTTAACAAGGAGCTAACCATGACCCAGTTGAATGACAAACTTTCGGTACAGTTATGCCCAATATGGGTGAAAATGATTCTTATAATTATGATTGCCCTTCTGATGCCAATAGCAATTACCCAGGCGGCCTGGGGCAGGGAAGATACCGGTCAAGCCTACCTGCTGGTAATTGACAAGCTGAGTATCTATGATATTGATCCCCAGGTTACTCCGCAGCTTGACAAATTGGTTAATGAAGGCGGAGTGGGTTTGGCCAGCAACAGGACTTTAAGGGGCAAGAACACCCTGGATACCAGCCTTACTATCGGCGCAGGCAATCTGGGGCGTGTATACGGAACAGGAATCATGGCCTATAACCAAGGGGAATACCTGGAGGACCGGAGACAAACGGCGGGACATCTATACCAGAAGCTGACCGGAATAGATCCCGGTAGGGCTTCCTGTTTGCTGGTAAATCTTCCGGAAATCAGCACCCGCATGGAGGAGGAAAAGGTTACCACCCTGCCTGGTGCCATGGGAGAAGTGCTGAAAGCACATGGATATACGGTCTGCCTGCTGGGCAACTGTGATACTGATACCGAAAAGCTTCGCTCTGCTGCTGTTATTGCCATGGATGCCAGCGGACAGATCCCTTTAGGAGATATAGGACCCAATACGGTGAAAAGTTCAGATAGCTATGTAAGCGTGGAAACCAACTACACCTATTTGCTGCGGCAAATTGATATCTTCAGTTCCGCTGCCGATCTGTTTGTGGTAGATTTGGCCGATCTCAGCCGGTTGGAAACAGCTGACACTGCTTTTCCTGACCGGGCTATGGCCGAAAAAAACCGGCGCCTGCAGATGATTGATGCCTTTGCGGGTCAGATTGCGGAGAGAATTGATCCTGACCGGGACTTGTTAATGATAATCAGTCCATCTCCAAACCGGGAACAAACCCAAAATAAAAACACTTTTACCCCGGTTATTATATGGGGCAAAGGGTATACCACCGGAGCGTTAACCTCTGCTGCTACCCAGCGTTCCCTGGTTGTAGCCAGTACTGATATTGCCCCGACAATACTGAACTATTTCGGACTGTCTGACGATACCGGAACCATGATCGGGCGGCCTATCCGGGTGGAACCCACTGATCAGGGAATGCTGGCAGAAGCCCAGCAGCTGAGCACCCAATCCAGTATGGTTAACAGACTGCGCGCACCGCTTATAAAGGGTTATGTACTCTTTCAAATAATTGCCATTATCCTGGCTATGATAGCCTTGTTCTGGATGCCGGAAGTGGCCAATTTTATCAAGCTGGCCATGATTACCCTGGTGGTAGTGCCCCTGATCTATTTATTCTTGACCATACTGCCCTTCCCAGCTGATTGGATGTATTTAGCTGTAGCCATAGTCCTTACCCTGGCGTTTACCCTGCTGCTGATAAAAATAACCGGGGGCAACGCTTACCGGGCCTTTACCATAACTACCTTGCTTACCGTAATAGCCTTAAATGTGGATGTCCTTACCGGATGCAATTTAATTCATTTTTCCATTCTGGGATATGATCCCATGGCTGGGGCTCGCTATTATGGAATTGGCAATGAATACATGGGCATCTTGCTGGGCAGTTCTATTGCCCTGGCGGGGTCATTTTATCAAAAGTATTCCCAGCGAGGCTGGCTGGCCTTAATAACCTTTTTGTTTGTATTTCAAGCGGCAGTAATTGCTTCCCCGCAGCTGGGAGCCAATTCTGACGGTATGCTCACTGCTCCCGCTGCGTTTCTGGTCACTTTGCTGCTGCTGGGGGCTTTGCGCATTCGTCCCCCGACTATTCTGCTGGTTTTGGCTGGAATTCTGTTGGTTGCGGTAGGTTTTACTGTGTATGACATGGCCAGGCCGGTGGAACTGCAGAGCCATGTCGGCAGGGCCGCCCACCAGATTTTAACCGGTGGCTGGGAGGAAGCCTGGATCATTATCACCAGGAAGCTGGGGATGAATATCAAACTGATTGGTTCAACTATCTGGAGCTGGGTATTCATGGTTGTGCTGGTGGTATTGGCTTTACTGGTCTACCGTCCGGTAGGAGCCATGAAACAGCTGCGCCAGGAAAAACCCTATATAGTTAAGGCTTTCATCGGAATTATAACCGGGGCTCTGGTAGGATTGGCGATAAATGACTCAGGCATAGTGGCAGCCTCTACCACCAGCATCTACCTGGTGGTGCCTCTGCTGCTCCTGATGCTGCACTATGAGACCAATCGCTTCACTGGCAAGATGGCAGGCAGGGAAGGGGACAATGAATCGTAAATCGCGCCGGTCACGGGAGTATAACAATCCGGAATGGGAAAAGCAGGTGACCCGGCAAAGGATGAAGTATAACCTGTGGGGCATCATTGCTATTTTGATCATTATAGGGTTATACTGCAGTGCCAGGTAGTCACTGATTTAAAAAGCTAAGCTCGCCTGAGTTTATCAGGCGAGCTGTTCTTTATTTGAAATATTGAATTTTCATAGCTTCACGGACTTCGTCCATGGTTTGACGGGCCACATCTTGCGCCCGGCGGGTGCCTTCCCGCAGTATATCTACCAGGATGTCCCGGGACTGGTATTGCTGGCGTCGCTGGTGCATAGGTTCAAGCAGTTCATTAAGCACCTTGGCTTGTCTCTTCTTACATTCTACGCAGCCTATCTTGCCCTGACGGCAGTCGGTTTCTATAGCTTCCAATTCACTGCTGTTGAATACCTTATGATACTCAAATATGGTACAAACTTCCGGGTGCCCTGGGTCGGTCTTATGGATTCTGGCCGGGTCGGTTATGGCATTGCGCACCTTCTGCCATACCTCTTCCGGTGTGTCCGACAGAAAAATTGCATTATTCAAGCTCTTGCTCATTTTGGCTTTGCCGTCCAGGCCAACCAAACGGGGAACCTGTCCTACCATTACTTCCGGTTCCACCAAAACCGGCTGGTAAAGGTCGTTGAAACGGCGCACAATTTTGCGGGTCAGTTCTATGTGGGGAATCTGATCTTCTCCCACTGGAACCAGATGGGCTTTAAAGATGGCGATATCCGCGGCTTGACTTACCGGATAACCTAAAAATCCGTACATCATATCCTTAAAACCATGCTGCTGGGCTTCTGACTTAATGGTAGGATTGTGCCGCAAAACATTGACCGGTGTGTACATGGAAAAATACATAGCCAGCTCATGAATTTCCGGAATTTTGCTCTGAATAAAAATAGTAGCCTTGTTGGGGTCCAAACCAGCAGCCAGGTAATCGCTGGTTATTTGAAATACACTGCTCTCCAGGTCCTCACCCTTTTCCCAGTGGGTGGTCAACGCCTGCACATCGGCTATAATAATATAAGTATCATACTCATCCTGAAGTTTAACACGATTGGCCAGACTGCCTACATAATGCCCCAGATGCAGGGCACCCGTGGGCCGGTCGCCAGTCAGGATTCTTTTTTTAGCTGCCATAGTTTCACACTCCTTAGTCAACAAATACTTTATCATGGCTGAAGCCCCAGTGCAATGCGGAAAAAAAGCGGCTGCAAATTCAAATAGTCGGAATATTGTTTACAAATTATGTTGTAGTATAATAATATGATATAGGAAAGTTCATAATTGAGTAATAAAGAGAGGAAGTTATTTGACATGAGTGAGCTTAATAACTTTTTGTGTTTTAGTATACGGGCCGCCATGAAAAAGATTGATCGCAACCTGAGTGCCAGGTTGGAAGAATACGGTGTCAGTATACCCCAGTCCTTTATCCTGTCAGTGCTGCGTGAGGAAGATGGCATGACCCTGAAGGAAATAGGCAACCGGACCTTTATTGATAGCTCATCCATGACTGTATTGGTGGATAAACTGGAAAAGGACGGTCTGGTGGAACGCCAGCTGGACCCCCAGGATAGAAGAGCTATCCGGGTATTTATAACTCCTTCCGGTCGTCAGGTAGCGGATCAGGTCACCCAAATTGCCTATAAATTCAATGCAGAGCTTTATGATCTGCTGGGCGAAGGCAATCAAAAAGAATTTGTTCATGGAATTAACAACATTGTCAACGGTTTGGAA
>ENA-OWPA01001023-OWPA01001023.1-bioreactor-metagenome-genome-assembly--contig:-NODE-1023-length-23433-cov-10.482403_pt1 | contig 23433 bp, 20 predicted proteins | sample MGYA00238139_ERZ651803 | MGnify/ENA primary metagenome ERZ651803 (study PRJEB26909, sample SAMN07631231) | bioreactor metagenome | isolation source: Switchgrass digestor | place: USA: Dartmouth... | reverse complement strand
AAACAAAATCAGCCTGTGGGGCTGGCAGGTGGCTCACTATTCGATGATCAAAGTGGCTCCCTATCTCTTGATCAAACGCAGACGGAGGGAGAACAGCTTGACACGCGGTCATCGGCTCATGGTTCTCATGCTCCCGGTTGTCGCCAGTTGTCTGCTTGGTCTGGCGTCAGGTCCGCCACCTGTTCGGATGGCCTGGCAGAACCTCCACGTTACCCTGGAAATCACAAGTCACTCCACGAACGGATAGCGCCTTGAGAACAGCACGACGGGGCGTGTTTCGGTTGCTGATGGCACCTACCTGTTCGAGACGTTTCCCGCCCAGGGGCTGGCGGCTGGCGGGCCCCTGGACCCAGCAGGCGATCGAGACGCCACCGTGCACGCCGTCATCGACGGCGCCGTGACCACGGTGTACTGGCTCGACGCGGAGAACATGTCCCCTGCAGATCCGCCAGGCGGCAGACGGATCGCCTCTTATCACGCTTGCAGTGCTGAACGTCGAAAGAGCACCCCTCGATGACGCCCTTTTCGCGTTGCCGGCCGACCTCCCGGATGCGGCATACGGGAGACGAACAGCGCAGTAGACCGTACAGGTTCCGGTGAGGATCTGCCACGGGCCGAAACGGGCGCGAAAAAACCCGGGCGAGCCAGTTGCTCGCCCGGGTCGTCGTATGCGATTACATGCCAGCCAGTGCGACCCGCAACAGGTCCGAGATCGGTCCGGGCAGGACGCCCAGCACCAGCGTGCCCACCGTGGCGATGACCAGCACCACCTGGGCGGCGGAGCGGGTCGGGGCGTGTACCTCTGCCTCCTCCGCCGCCGGCTCGGCCTTCGTGCGGGTGAAGGCGGTTCCGATCACCTTCAGGTAGACGTAGGCGGAAATGCCGGTAGAGAGGATGAGACCGGTCAGCACGATCCATGCGCTGCCGCGCACTGCGGCGATCGCCAGCAGGAACTTGCCGACGAAACCGCCCGCCGGCGGGATGCCGGCCAGGCCGAAGAAGAGCAGGGCGAGGCAGGCGCCGATCCAGGGCTTGCGGTAGAACAGGCCCTTCAGGTTGGCGATCTGCGAGCCGTCCACCCCTTCCGCCTCCAGGATGCGCACCACGGCGAAGATGCCCATGGTGGCGAACCCGTAGGAAGCCAGGTAGTAGGCCGCGGCAGAGAGCCCGTCCAGGCCGAGGCCGGGGATCGCCATGATCAGGTAGCCGGCGTTGGCAATGCCCGAGTAGGCCATCAGCCGCTTCAGGTCTGTCTGCCAGATGCCCACCGTGGAGCCCAGCATCATCGAGGCGAAAGCCAGAATCGAAAGCGGCAGCAGGAACGAAGGCTGGTACTGGGCGGGCACGGCCGAAACCAGCAGCCGGGCCATGGCGGCGAAGGCGGCCGCCTTGGTGCCGATGGCCATGAAGGCGGTCACCGGCGTCGAAGCGCCCTGGTAGACGTCAGGCGCCCAGATGTGGAACGGCACCAGTGCCATCTTGAAGGCGAGGCCCACGATGGCGAGGCCCACGCCCACCTTGTAGTAGAGTCCGACGGCCCAGGAGCCCTCGCTGCTGAACGCGCGGGCCGCCTCGGCGATGCCGGAGAGCGACATGGTCCCTGTGGCGCCGTAGATGAGGGCGAAGCCGAAGAGCAGGAACGCTGCGGCAACCGAGCCGAGCACGAAGTACTTGAACGCAGCCTCCCGGGCCTGCATGCGCTCAGGCGCAAACGCGATCATCACGTAGAGCGCCAGCGAGAGCAGCTCGATGCCCAAGAAGACGACCATCAGGTTGCCGGCCCCGCCCAACAGCACCATGCCCATGGCGCCCCAGAGCAGCAGGGCGAGGTAGCCGGACCGGTCCTCGTGCAGCCGGCCGACGGAGAGCAGCACCGCCAGCAGGGCGGCAACCAGCAGCACCCCGCCGTAGACGGCGGCGAAGCGGTCCATCACCAGCATGCCCGCGAAGCCGGCCGGCTCGGCCACCCCCTGCCAGAGCGGCAGCAGGTAGAACCCGGCGACCAGCACGGCGCCGATGGCCGTTGCGTACATGGCCCCCTGGATCTTCTCGTAGCTGAACAGCAGGTCGAGCAGCAGGATCAGCAGCGCCCCGGCGGCCAGCGCCAGGAGCGGCGCCGCTAACGTGAAGTTGAGATCGACAGGCACGCGAGCCCCTCCTTACATGACCACCGGGTGCTTAGACGTAGAACACGTAGTACGCGACCACCAGCACCACCCCGCCGAATACGGTGAGCGCATAGGAGCGTACCAGGCCGTTCTGCCAGTGGCGCAGCAGACCGCCCAGCTCCCGGGCCAGGGTGCCCAGCCCGTTGACGATGCCGTCGATTGCCCGGGGGTCAAACAGGTCGCCGACGAACTCAGCCGTGGCCTTCGCGGGCTGTACGAAAAGGACGTCGTACAGCGTGTCCACATAGAACATGTTGTAGAGAATGCCCGGCTTGCGCAGCGGATCGAGCTCCAGCGCCCGGCGCACGCCGTCAGGCCGGTAGAGGTACCAGGAGACGAGGCCGCCCACCAGGGCCACCGCCACCGAGAGCCCGGCCACCACGGGGTTGATGGCCTCGTGGTGCAGTTCCAGCGTCGGGAAGGCCGGGGCGAGGGCCGAGAGCTGGTAGTGGCCGAAGAAGAGCCACCCGGAGACCACCGAGAGCACGGCAAGGATTGCCACGGGCCACTTCATGGCTGCAGGCGTGGCGTGGTCGTGATGATGGTCGGCATGCGCATCGTGGCCGTGTGCGGCAGCCTGCGCCCGGCCCTTCTTCTTGCCGACCACCTTGGCCGCCGGCGCCCAGGCGTCGCCAAGGAAGACCAGGCTGAAGAGCCGCACGTTGTAGAAGGCGGTCAGGCCGGCCGCCAGCACGGCGATCACGAAGAGCGCCCACTGGCCCTGGCTGTACGCCGCCAGCAGGATCTCGTCCTTGGAGAAGAAGCCCGAGAAGGGCGGCAGGCCGATCAGGGCCAGGGCCGCAAGGCCGAAGCAGATGGCGGCGAACCGGTCGCGGTACCACAGGCCGCCCATGTGCCGGATGTCCTGATCGCCGTTGTAGTGGTGCACCACGATGCCGGCGGTCAGGAAGAGGCAGGCCTTGAAGAAGGCGTGGGTGAAGAAGTGGAAGTCTGCGGCCACGTAGGCGCCCAGGCCGTTGGCCAGGAACATGTAGCCGATCTGCGAGAGCGTGGAGAAGGCCAGCACCCTTTTGATGTCGAACTGGCCGGCCGCCACCAGGGCGCCGAAGAGGGCGCCCAGGCCGCCCACCCAGGCGACGGTCATGGCCGCCCCGGTGGCCACCTCGTAGATCGGGTAGGCCCGGGAGACCAGGTAGACGCCGGCCGTGACCATGGTGGCGGCGTGGATGAGCGCCGACACGGGGGTCGGGCCCTCCATGGCGTACGGGAGCCAGGTGTGCAGCGGCAGCTGAGCCGACTTGGCCACTGCGCCGATGAGGAGCAGCAGGCCGATCATGTTGAGGGCTGCGTAGCTGCCCTGCCCCTGTGCGATGGCCCCGAAGACGTCGGTGAACTTGAACGAGCCGAAGTTGGCGTAGATGAAGGCGATGCCGGCGAAAAGCCCCGCCTCGCCGATGATGTTCATCACAAACGCCTTGATGGCTGCGTTCTGCGCCGAGGGCTTCGTGAAGTAGAAGCCGATCAGCATGTAGGAGGCGAGGCCCACACAGCCCCAGCCGATGGCCAGGCCGATGAAGTTGTCGGAGAGCACCAGCAGCGACATGGCGTAGATGAAGAAGTTCAGCTTCGCCATGAAGCGGCCGTAGGACTCGTCATCCCGCATGTAGGCCGTCGAGTAGATGTGGATCAGGAGGCCGGCCCCGGTGACGACGAGCGCCCACCAGATGGAGAGCCCGTCGGCCACGAGGCCCAGACTGGCCAGGCCGCCCCACGAGGTGAGGGCGGAGCGGATCGGTTCGGTTCCGGCGGGGCCGTAGTACTGCACCGCCAGCGCCACCACCATGGCGAACGCAGCGGCGACGGAGCCGCAGGCCACCCAGGACACCGTGGTCTTCGACCAGGTGTTCCGGAAGTAGCCCACGATCGCAGCGCTCAGGAGCGGGACGACGACGATGGCCGGCAGCATCCAGGCGAGGTCCATGGTCACACTTCCTTCCCGGGTGGATTAGTGCTTCAGGTCGGTGATCTCGTCCACATCGGCGTGGTCGCGGCGCCGGAAGAGCAGCACCGTGAGCGCCAGGCCGATGGCCACCTCGGCGGCGGCCACGGTGATGACCAGGAAGGCCATGATCTGGCCCTCGTAGCCGCCGTGGGCACGGCCGAAGGAGACGAACAGCAGGTTGGCCGAGTTCAGCATCAGCTCGATGGACATCAGCATGGCCAGCGGGCTGCGCCGCACCAGAACGCCGATGCCGCCGAGGGCGAACAGGACGGCGGAGAGGGCGACGTAGGCATTCAGCGAGAATGCAGGCATCATCTAGCTCTCCTCCCCCCTACGCCCTGTTGCGGCCGACGAGGATCATGACCCCGATCACGGCCACCATGAGGATGAATGCGATCACTTCGAACGGGAACACATACGTGGTGAGCAGCTGGTAACCGAACTCCCGCACCTGGCCGAACTGGTCGGGCACCTGCGTCCAGGGCAGGCGGCCCTCGGCGCCGAACAGGCCGACGATGGCCAGCATAACCAGGAGCGCGCCGCCCACCGAGAAGCCGGCGATGGCCGACTTGGTCAGGCTGCCCGCGTCCTTCTCCACCGGATCCTTCCGGGCCGAGAGCAGTGCGATCACGAACAGGAAGAGAATCATGACCGCGCCGCCGTACACGATCAGCTGGATCACCGCGAGGAACTCGCTCTGCAGGCTGAGGTAGAGCGCCGCCAGCCCGATGAAGCTGAACACGGTCGCGATCACCTGGTGCACGGGCTGGCGGGCCAGAATCACCCCGAGGATGCCGGCGACGGCCATCAGCCCCGCAACGATGAAGAGTAGGTTCATGAGTTCACCGCCTTACGCCGGAACGGGGGGTAGACGTTCAGGGGAACCTTGAAGCCCGAGGGATTCCGGTTCAGTAACTGATCCTTCTGCAGGATCAGCGACTCCCGCGTGAAGTCGGCCAGCTCGTACTCCTGCGTCAGGTGCAGGCACTCGGTGGGACAGGCCTCCTCGCACATGCCGCAGAAGATGCAGCGGAGCAGGTCCACCTGGTACTTGTACCCGTACCGCTCGCCGGGGCTGTGCGGATGGTCCGGGTCGTTCTCTGCCGCCAACACGGTGATGGCCGCCGCCGGGCACGCCACCTGGCAGAGCTCGCAGCCGACGCACATCTCCAGGCCGTTCTCGTACGTGCGCAGTTCGTGCCGGCCCCGGAAGCGCGGGGCCCGTACCCGCTTCACGTTCGGATAGTCCATAGTCACCTTCTTGCGGAACAGGACCTTCAGGGTCGTCGCCATGCCCTTGGCGATCGCCGTGAGTCCACTCATGTCAGAACACCTCCCCTACCTGCGGGCTAGGCCCACAGAGCGACGTAGATGGCCGTGCCCACGAGGTTGAGGGCCGCCACCGGGAGCAGCACCTTCCAGCCGAAGACCATGAGCCGGTCGTAGCGGAAGCGGGGGAAGGTGCACTTGATCCAGTAGAGCACGAAGATCATCAGGCAGACCTTGATGAGGAACCAGACGAACCCGGGGATCATGCTGAGGCCGAACCACGGGTTGTAACCGCCGAGGAAAAACGTGGTGGTCAGCACCGCAGAGTTCACGGCGTGGGTCAGCTCGGTCAGGTAGAGGAGGCCGAACCGCATGCCGCCGTAGTCGGTGTGGTAGCCGCCCACCAGCTCCGTCTCGCCTTCCGGCAGGTCGAAGGGCGTCCAGCCGGCCTCGGCGAGGCTTGCCGTGAAGTAAACCAGGAAGCCCAGGAACTGCGGCACGAGGTTGATCATGTGCCGCTGGCTGTCCACGATGTCGAACATCGAGACCGAGTCCGCCATCAGGATCACGCCCAGGAGCGACATCCCCATGGCCAGCTCGTAGGAGATCATCTGGGCGGTAGAGCGCATGGAACCCAGGAGGCCGTACTTGTTCTGGGAGGCCCAACCGCCCAGCGCGACGCCGTAGACGCTCATCGAGGAGATGGCCAGCATCACCAGCACACCGGCGTTCGGGTCGGCCATCACGGACCACTCGCTGCGGGGAGCCCAGGGGATGACCACCCAGACACCCAGGGCGCAGAAGAAGGCGATGATGGGCGCCAGCCGGTAGATCAGCGGGTCCGCCTTCTCAGGGATGATGTCTTCCTTGAAGAGCATCTTCACCACGTCGGCGATCGGCTGCAGCAGGCCCCAGGGGCCCACCTTCACCGGGCCGACACGGTAAGCGAAGTAGGCGAGGAACTTCCGCATGAACAGCATGAACACGGCCACGGTCAACGTCACAGCGATGGCCAGCACCAGGGCCTTGACAACCATCATCAATATCGACGTCCACATGTCAGTCCGCCACCTCCACGGCCAGCTTCGCCACGGCGACGGCCACCGGGGCAGAGCCTGTGGTCAGCCTGTTGACGGGAGCGGCGCTCAGGCGGCGGATCGCCTGAACGGTGCCGGCGACCACGCGCCGGTCGACGGCTGCGGGCAGGGCCAGCTTCGCCTCCCCCGCCGCCAGCTCGACCATGTCGCCCTCGGCGATTCTCAGGCGGGCGGCGTCGGCGGGGTTGAACAGTGCAGCCGGCTTCGGCAGCACGTGGTTGAACTCGGCGTCGAACTGCGCCGTGGAGCCGCCGGCGTAGAGGCGGTCCACCGGCACCAGCCAGAGCTGCCCGTCGGCCGGCGCCGCGGACGGCTCGGCCTCGGCGGCCGCACCCTGCAGCAGCGAGACCGGGGCACCCTTGAGCACGGCGCCGTCCTCAAGCTTGCCGACCAGCCGGGCGATTTCCGCCGCGGTGGCGGCCGGCGAGGAGGCGATCTTCACGCCCAGGGCTGCGGCCAGGGCGACGAGGATGTCGCCGTCGGGCTGCGCCTGACCCTCCAGCCGCTTGGCGGCCTTCACGGTCTGGACTGCGCCGTCGAGCGCGGTGTAGGAGCCGGTCTTCTCACCCAGGGCCGCGGCAGGCAGCACCACGTCGGCCAGGGCGACCGTCTCGTTCATGAACAGGTCGGCCGCGACCACGAAGGCCTTCTCCAGTGCGGCCCGAACCAGGTTCCGGTCGGGGTAGGTGTTCATCAGGTTGGCGCCGGCCAGGTAGAGGGCGTCGATCTGGCCCTCGGCGGCGGCCTTCAGCATGGCGCCGGTCGTGAGGCCGGCCTCGGTGGGCAGGTTCCGGGTCGTCCAGGCGCCCGCCACCGCGTCGCGGCCCCGGCTGTCGGCCACACCGTTGAAGCCGGGCAGGTAGCCGGGCAGTACGCCCATGGCCTCGGCACCGCGGCTGTTGGCCTGCGCGCCGGGCACCAGCACGGAGACGGGGTTGCCAGCCGACTTCAGCGCCGCGGCCAGCTCCAGCAGCGCCCGGCCCGTCTCGGCGTCCGCACCGCTCCAGACCACGGCCACCCGCTTGCCGCCGCCGATCAGGGCGGCCATCTGCTTCAGGGTCTCCGGGTCGGCGCTGGATGCCGTGGGCCTGGCACCGGCGACGACGGCAGCCAGCGCCCGCAGCACGCCGGCCGTCTCGCCGGGCTTGAGCTGGATACGGGCGTGGCGGCCGCGGTACTTCGGCAGCACCGAGCCGACCAGGGCAATCCTCGCCTGCTTGCGGTCGGCCATGCGCCGGATCCGCAGATCCATCACCGGGGCGGTCTCGGCGGGATCCACGTCCACGACGAGGATCGCCTGCGCCGCCGAAAGGTCGGCCTGGCGCCCGGCGTAGTTGCCGACGGAGGCCACGACCTGGCCGTCCACGCGGTGATCGACGTTGTTGGTCTTCAGGGCGAGGCGGGCAAACTTGGAGAGCAGGTAGGCCTCCTCGTTGGTCAGCCTTCCACCGCCGATCACGCCGAACCCCTTGCCGCCCTTCGCGGCTGCGACGGCCTTGAACCTGTCGGCGATCACCGCGAAGGCCTCGGTCCAGGAGGCGGGCACAAACTGGCCGTCACGCTTTACCAGAGGCTGCGTGATGCGGTCTCCCGCCTGCACATACTTGTAGTTGAAGCGGCCTCGGTCGCAGAGCCAGCCGTTGTCAATCTCGGGGTTCTCCCGGTTAGTCAGCCGGAGCAGCTGGCCGTGCCGGAACTCCAGGTTGACGTTGCAGCCGACAGAGCAGCCGGTGCAGACCGACGGCGCCTTGGAGAGATCCCAGGGCCTGGCCTTGAACCGGTAGAGATCGGAGGTCAGGGCACCCACCGGGCAGAGCTCGATGGTGTTGCCGCTGAAGTAGGAGTTGTACTCCTGCCCGTCCATTGTGGTCACCTTGTTAAGGTGGCCGCGCTCCTCGACGATGAGGTTGCCCTCGGTGGCGATCTCGTCATCGAACCGGACGCACCGCCGGCAGAGGATGCAGCGCTCGTTGTCGAGCACGATAAAGTTGCCCAGCTCCACGGCCTTGTCCTTGCGGATCTTGCCGTCGAGCAGGCGGCTGGTGGTCTGGCCGTAGGCGAAGGTCAGGTCCTGCAGGTCGCACTCGCCGCCCTTGTCGCAGACCGGGCAGTCCAGCGGGTGGTTGAGCAGCAGAAACTCCAGCACGCCCCGGCGCAGGTCGGAGACCCGCTCGGTCTGCGTATGGACCACCATGCCGTCGGTGACCTGCGTGGTGCAGGCGGTCTGGGGCTTGGGGATCTTCTCGATCTGGACCAGGCACATGCGGCAGAGGCCGGCCGGGTCCAGCTTCGGATGGTAGCAGAAGACCGGGATCTCGATGCCGACGGTCTTGGCCGCCTCCACGAGCAGGGTACCCTTGGGGACCCGTGCGGTGCGACCATCGATCGTCACGGTGACAAGCTGCTGCTCGCTCACGCCGGCCGCACCTCCTTCACGCGGTTGATGTAGCGGTCAAGCTCGTCGGGGAACAGCTTCAGCAGCGATACAGGGAACGTGGCCGCTGCGTCGGAGAGCACGCAGATCGTGGTGCCGGCCATCTGGGTCTGCATGTCGGCGATCATCTTCAGGTCGCCCTCGGTCCCGCCGCCGGCCTTGATCCGGGTGAACACCCGTTCCAGCCAGTGGGTGCCCTCGCGGCACGGCGTGCACTGGCCGCAGGACTCGTGGGAGTAGAACCTGGTCCAGTACAGGGCCACGTCCACCAGGTCCACGGTATCGTCGTAGACGATCACCGCCGCCGTACCCAACAGGGAGCCTGCCGCCGCCACGGACTCGAAGTCCATCGGCACGTCCAGGTGGTCCGGGGTGAGCATGGGGGTCGACGAGCCGCCGGGCTGCACCGCCTTCAGCGTCCGGCCGGGCCGGAGGCCGCCGGCGGTCTCGATGACCTCGCGCAGCGTGGTGCCCATGGGCAGCTCATAGTTGCCGGGGCGCTGCACGCAGCCGGAGACGCTGAAGAGCTTCGGACCGCACGACTTGGGATTGGACGGGTTCTTCGTGATCTTGGTGTACCACTCCCACCCGTTCTTCACGATGTGCGGCACGTTGGAGATGGTCTCCACATTGTTGATGATGGTCGGGCAGCCGTAGAGGCCGACCACTGCCGGGAACGGGGGCTTGACCCGCGGCTCGCCGCGCCGGCCCTCCAGCGAGTTCAGCAGAGCCGACTCCTCGCCGCAGATGTAGGCGCTGGCGCCGCGGTGCACGGTGATCTCCTGGCTGAAGCCGGTGCCCAGGATGTTCTGGCCCACGTAGCCCTTCTTGCGGGCGTCCTCGATGGCCTTCATGAGGATCTCCGCGCCGCGCTTGAACTCGCCGCGGATGTAGATGAACGACTGGGTGATCCGGTTGGCGTAGGCGGTGATGATAATGCCCTCGATCAACTGGTGCGGGTTCGCATAGATCAGGGTTCGGTTATTGCAGGTGCCGGGCTCAGACTCGTCGGCGTTGACCGTGAGGTACCGGGGGCGGCCGTCGTTCGGCAGGAAGCCCCACTTCACGCCAGCCGGGAAGCCGGCGCCGCCGCGGCCGCGCAGGTTGGCCTTCTTGACCTCATCCACGACAGCCTGCGGCTCCATGGAGGTCAGCGCCTTGCGCAGCGCCTGATACCCGCCCTGCGCCTCGTACACATCGATGTTGGTCAGGTCGACCTTCCCGATGCCCTTCGTGAGCACAGGTTCAAACTGCATTGCTTCTCGGCCTCCTTGTTACTCGCCCTTCTCCTCGGCCGGGGTCGCAGACGGGGCGTCAGCCGGGGCGGCCTCCGCCTGTTCGGCAGCCCGGGCCTCTTGGCAGGCGCAGGGGGCATCGACGAAGCCCGGCCACCTATCCTGGTCCTCACCGTTCATCAGCGGCAGCTTCTCCAGGAAGGCGTCGGGGCCCTCGCCGGTACGCAGGGCGGCCACCAGGGCGTCGAACTTCGCCGGGGTCATCTTCACAACGTACTCGGTGTTCACGTGCATCACGGGCGCCAGGTCGCACGCGGCCAGGCACTCGCCGGTCACCTCAAGGGTGATGAGGCCGTCGGGCGTGGTCTCGCCCACCTTGATGCCGAGCGTCTTCTCCATGTGCTGTACCAGCTTGTCGCCGCCGGCCAGCAGGTGGCAGGCCATGTTGCCGCAGACGGTGATCAGGTACTTGCCGATCGGCTGCCGCTTGAACATGGAGTAGAAGGAGCAGACAGAGTTGACGTACGCGGGCGTGACGCCGCAGATCTCGGCAACCGCCTCGATGTCGGAGAGGGCGACGTACCGGCCCTCACGCTCCCGCATGGCCAGGTGGAGCAGCGGCAGGATGGCCGACCGCTCGCGGCCCTCGGGGTAGCGGCGGAGGATCTCCGCCACCTCCTCCTTGCAGGTCTCCGGCCAGCGAGGCGGGTGGACCTCCTGAACCGTGGCCTTCTTCTCGTGCTCAGCCATTTAGCGGTCCACCTCCCCGAAGATGGGATCGATGGTGGCGATGGCGCCGACCACGTCAGCGAGCATGTAGCCGCGCAGGAGCACCGGCAGCGAGTAGACGGCGTAGAACGAGGGCGGCCGGACCCGCACCCGCATCGGCTTGTTGCCGCCGTCGGAGACGACGTAGAAGCCGATCTCGCCGCGGGGTGACTCGATGGCCTGGTAGACCTCGCCCGCAGGCACGTCGAAGCCATGATGCACCAGCTTGAAGTGGTGGATCAGAGCCTCCATGGAGTGCTTGACCTCCTGCTTCGGCGGCAGCACCAGCTTGCGGTCGTCGATGATGTACCGGTCGTCCCAGGGCAGGTTGTCCAGTGCCTGGCGGATGATCTTGAGAGACTCGAAGATCTCGTCGAAGGTGATGGCGACGCGTGACCAGGAGTCGCCGTCGGTGTAGACCGGCACCTTGAAGTCGTAGTTCTCGTAACCCAGGTACGGGTAGTACTTGCGCACATCGTAGTCAGAGCCGGTCACCCGCAGGTTGCGGCCGGTGAGGCCGTACTGCAGGGCCTGCTCGTAGGTGATGACGCTCACGCCCTTGGCCCGGTCCATGAAGATCGGGTTGTAGAGCATGACGTCCTTGAGTTCCTGGACGCGGCCGGGGGCCAGCTTCAGGAAGTCCTCCACCATCTCCTTGAAGTTGTGCGGCAGGTCGTAGGCCAGTCCGCCCACCCGCATGTAGGAGGGGTTCATACGCTGGCCGGTGGTGTGCTCGAAGATGTCGAGGATGTGGTCTCGCAGCTCGAACGCCCAGAAGATCGGCGTGCCGATGTTGCCGTAGTCGAGGCCGCCGGTGCCGAGGCCGATCAGGTGCGAGGCAATGCGGTTCAGCTCAAGCAGGATTACCCGGGCTACCCTAGCCTTCTCCGGGATGCGGTCCTCGATGCCCAGCAACTTCTCCACGGCCATCACGTAGCCGGTGTTATTGGAGATCGGCGCCAGGTAGTCCATGCGGTCCATGACCGTCGTCGCCTGGTTCCAGGTCAGGTGCTCGGCAGTCTTCTCGATGCCGGTGTGCAGGAAGCCGGTCTCCGGCTGCGCCTCGATGACGGTCTCGCCCTCCAGTTCCAGCTTCACCCGCAGGACGCCGTGCGTCGCAGGGTGATGCGGGCCGATGGAGAGCTGCATGCGCTCGGGCCGCTGCTCGTCCAGGTGCAGGTCGTCTGCCATGCTCACCCTACTCTCCTTCCTTTGCGGGCTCCGTCTCGACGAAGGGGTGGTACCGGTTCTCGTCGGCGGGCATCTCGAGGCTGATGAGGGCGCGCGGGCCGCGCAACGGGTAGTCGCGCCGCAGCGGGTGGCCCTCCCAGTCGTCAGGGTTCAGGATACGGGTCAGGTTCGGGTGGTTGACGATGTTCAGGCCGAACTGATCCCAGATCTCGCGCTCGGCCGCGTTCGCCATGGCCCAGACACCGCTCAGGGTGTGTACGGGCTCCTTCTCGGTGAGCTTTACCCGCACCCGGATCATGCCGAGGCCCTTGTCACCCTTGGGGTCCTTATCCGGCATCTCCCGGAGATGGTAAACCAGTTCGAAGCGCGGCTCCCGCTTGGGGTAGTAGTCGGCCGCGGTGATGTCGATAAGCATGTGAAAGCCCCGCTCCTTCAGCCACAGGGCCACCGGCAGGTGCACGTCGCTGGCGACGTAGACCTGCGGAATCCGGTCGTTGGTCATGGGGATGACCTCGACCTTGCCAGGGAAAGCCTCGAGCAGGGCAGGGATAACCTCGTTGATCACGCGCTCGCGGGCAGCGTCCACCCGCTCCTGCATTGCACTAGCCACGGACGATCACGCCCCCTCTCGGGTCGTCCTTGCGAATACGGCCGCGGAGCTTCTGCACCGCATCGATGACCGACTCCGGGGTGGGCGGGCAGCCCGGCACGTAGATGTCCACCGGCAGCATGTTGTCCACGCCCTGCATGATGGCGTAGTTGTCGAAGATGCCGCCGGACGAGGCGCAGGCGCCGAAGGCGACCACCCACTTGGGCTCCAGCATCTGGCTGTACACCTGCTTGATCACCGGCGCCATCTTGTTGGAGACGCGGCCGGAAATGAAGATCAGGTCAGCCTGCCGGGGAGAGGCACGGAAAGCCTCGGAGCCGAACCGCGCAATGTCGTAGCGCGGACCCGAGGCCAAGTTCATCATCTCGATGGCGCAGCAGGCCAGGCCGAAGGTGAGCGGCCACACAGAGTTGGCCTGCGCCCAGCGCAGGAACGAGTCCACGGTGGTGGTCACGAAACCACCCTGGTCCTTGAACACACCATCCGTGCTCATCGCCAGTTGAAGCCCCCCTTCTTCCAGACATAGGCGTAGCCGATGGCCAGAACGGCCATGAACGTGACCATCTCAAGAAGACCGAAGGCCCCCAGGGAGCGCAGGTTGACGGCCCACGGATAGAACGACGCCGTCTCGACGTCGAACACGACGAACAGCATGGCCACCAGGTAGAACTTCACCGGGAAGCGCCCGAGGAACGGAGCCGTGGGATGACCGGACTCATAAGGCTGAAGCTTGTACGGCTCGGGCTTCTTCCGCCCAAAACTGGTGCCCAGAACGCTCAGGATGGCCGCAAAGATAAACGCGACCACAAGGTAGATGAGCAAGGGCAGATAGGGATGCATTCGCCAGCCTCCTTCTGGTTACCGTAGAGTGAACGCACCGCAAACGCTTGTGAACCACGGAACGAGCCTGGGACGCACACCCGTCCTCTCAGTCCGTAGACCAGACCAAAAGTAGGTTGGACTCTTGATGACAGTATACCAAGGTGCCATAGCGTATGTCATCCTGGTTGTGAATGAGCGCTCAAGCAAAAAACGGGCTGCACGCCCGTTCCTGCCGTTCCTACCTGGCTTTGAGCCAGTGGCGGCCACAACCCGGGGGTTTCGGAGCGGTCCACCCATTCACGTTATCCAGTTATGAGATTCAGTTCTAGAAGGTCTCCGACCCCAACTAATGATACTAGAAGCTCGTAGACACGGTCAAGCAGTGTCGCCCTTGGCACGGCCTGGGCCGCAACGAGGTCCACCTGGCGTTCGCCAGTGCCGGGCGTTGACACCCGAACACTACCCAACGGCTGCCCGGCGCGCACCGGCGCAGCGAGGGGAGCGGCCAGTTCGACACGCAACTCAGGCGCCTCTCCAGTGCTGCGCGGCAGCACCACCGCCAGGTCGCCCTGCAGGGCCACGGGCACCGCACGCCCCTTGCCGCCCTTCACCGGCAGGTGCATGAGCACCTCGCCGGCGCGCCCCAACCGGGCCAGCCGAAAGTTGCGGAAACCCCACTCCAGAAGCGCCACTGATTCCCGCCACCTGTTCGAGGCATTCAACACCACCGCGATCAGCTTCTGATCGTCGCGGGTTACACTGGAGACGAGGCAGGCCCCGGCGGCTCCAGTCGTGCCGGTCTTCACGCCGTCGGCCCCCTCCAGCCACGTGAGGAGCCGGTTGGTGTTGTAGAGTACCACCTTGCGGCCCAGATCCTCGTAGGTAAGCTCCTTGACGGGCGTGGCCACGATCTCGGCGAACAGCGGGTTCTGCAGTGCGGCCCGCGTGATGATCGCCAGGTCGTACGCGGTGCTCAGGTGGTCGGGGTGCGTGAGTCCGTGGGGGTTCACGAAGTGCGAGTTCCTGGCTCCGAGTCGCTCGGCGCGCTCGTTCATGAGCAAGGCGAAGTCCTCCACCGAGCCGGCGATGGCCTCCGCAATGGCCACGGCGGCGTCGTTGCCGGAACGCATCAGGAGCCCGTAAACGAGGTCATGGAGCGAGTAGACCTCGTCCTCCCGGAGGTACATCGAGCTGCCCGGAGTCGTAGCCGCCCGCCGGGAAATCTTCACCTTGGCGTTCAGGTCGCCCCGCTCCAGCGCGATCAGCCCGGTGAGCACCTTGGTTGTGCTGGCCGGGTGGAGCCGTTTGTGGGCGTTGTGCGCCCAGAGCACGTCGCCCGTGGCCGCATCCAGCAGCACGGCGCCGTGCGCCCAGATCTGGGGCGGCGACTCGACCTGCTGCCGGTAATGCTCGATGAGCGGAACCGGGGCCGCCGCGGCCGCCGGCGCACCGGCGCCCACCAGCGCGAGCAGGGCGAGACAGAAGGCGATGATGCGATGCACGACGCGCCACCTCCACGGGGTAGTATGGTGCGGCGCGACGCGACGTTATCCCCTGCCAGGTCCGGGTTGACGCTGGCACGCCAGGGTGCGAGATGCCAGGCTGGATGCGAGATGCCAGCCGGGATGCGAGACGCTGGGCTTCGGTGCGAAACCGGACTGAACGCAGAGAGTCCGGCCGCGCAGGGCCGGACTCGGCATCACTCGGTCTTGAAGTTGATCCAGTAGGGTCCGCCCTTCAGCCCGTGTGCGACAGGTTCGCCGTTGAGCGTGAGTTCGAAACTGTTCACGTTGCCGAGGCGCACCCGGAAGCCGTCGCCCTGGAACGATACGGTGCCATTTGCCTTCGCAAAGTAGAGCGTTTCGCCCGCCGTGTTATACACTTCCAACCAGGTGTCGGCCGCGAAGTTCATCTGCAGGTCAATCGTGGGTGCTGCAATCGTGATGTCAACGTCCTCCCCGCGTGGCGCACCGACCGTGATGACGGGCTTCTGCGGCTCGGGTTCCTGTTCAACGACCTGCTCGGACTCTGGCTCGGGTTCGGGTTCCGGCTCAGGCGCCACAGCGGGCGAAGGCGTGTCGGAACCGGTCACATCCGCTGCCGTCCCGCCCTGCTGGGGCGTGGGTACGGCCGTCTGATGTGTCCACAGCCAGTAGCCGAGGCCGGCCAGCGGCAGGAGGACGATCAGCGCAACGAGGATGCGCCTGGCGATGTAGACCCCCGGCCCGGGCCCCTTCTGCCGCCGCTTCGACCGGCTCCTGCTGGAGCGACGGGGAGCCTGCACGAAAGCGGGAGGTCTCGGCGGAAGCGACTCCCTCGGTTCGTTGGGGCTGGCGGCCGCCACCTCCGCCTCGGCGACGCGGGCTTCGGCGGGGGCCGGCCGCTCGTCCTCGACGGGAGCAGGTTGGTTCTTCCGCTCCTTGTACTCCTGCACGAGAGCCTCGCCGTCCAGGCCGAGGAAGTTGCCGTAGGTTCGCAGGAAACCCTTGACGTAGACCTCACCGGGAATGAGGACCGTCCGCCCGGATTCGAGTGCCTCTATATACTTCTTACGGATACGGGTCTCCTCTTCGACCTCCTGCAGCGTGATCCCCCTGGCCACGCGTGCCTCCCGCAAGCGCCGGCCAATCTCTTCCATATGCCATCAACCTCCCGCTGCTGGGACGACCCCGGGTGGTATTCTGTTCCTCCAGATGCACCCATCTTCTCCAGCAACGGGCGAAATCCCTTCCACCAAGTCGCACGTTTGCGAAAAGGTGCGGGCGACGGAAATGCATGGGCTGCTCTGCACCGGAGCGGGCGGGGGATGTGCGCCTCCGACGGTCGGTGCGTGCGGGTGGCGCCGCCGGTGCTCACGGCGTTCAGGTACCCTCCATGCCTCGCCGGTACTCGCTGCCTGCGGGTGCAGGAAAAACGCGGCCCCTGCTTGTTGCGTGCAGGGGCCGGAAGCGCGCCGCCAGTGCTTACGGTGCGCAGGTACCGGAAACACGCCACCCGCGCTCGTCGCGTGCAAGCGCCGAAAACACGCCTCTTTACGGTGTGCAGGTGCCGGGAACACGCCGCTCGTGGTCACTGCCCGCTGGTGCCGGAGACGCGCCACCCGTTCCCGCTGCACACAGGCAATGGAACCGGACCGCCCGTGCTCCCTACGCCTCCGGTCGGGCGGGAACGATCACGCCTCCGGCTGCAGCGATGCGCGCCAGCCCCTGCCTGTGGCTCTCCTCGTCGTAGGAGTCCACCAGGTTCTCGTCCACCGTGGCACGCAGGCCGGCCTCCACGGCCGACTCCACGGCGGCCAGCACGCAAACGGGCGTGATCAACCCGGTCACCAGGACCTCCTCCACCCCCTGGGCCTTCAGGAAGTCCAGCACCGCACGGCCGGAACGCCCCACCATGCCCGACGGACCCTTCATCACGTATCCGTCGACCAGCCGGTAGGTGGGCTTCTGAATCCAGATCAGGTCATCGCCCAGCCGCTCGAAAGCGGAAGCGATGGCCGCCGTCGGCTGCCAGCCGGGCGTGCCGTACTCGCAGTGCGGCGGGTAGAGCTTCAGCTCCTCCCGATAGGCCTCGTAAGCCTTGTCCATGTACGCCTCGAAGCGCTCCTGCCCCATGGTCTCCTGCAGCATGCGTCGGTAGGTCACCAGGTGCTCCGGGTGGTGGAGCGGTGGGTGAGTGTCGGCGGTGGCCACCACGAACCCGCCATCGGCGTGGAACGCGTCGATCAGGTCCGCGATGCGCTGCATCTTCGGGTCCGACCGCTGGAAGCTGGTCAGGCTGCCCTGCTCGTCGTTGAAATCGACCTGCGTGTCGATCACCAACAACGCTCGCCTCGCCATCGACATGTCTCCCTCCTGTCTCTACCTCGCCGCCGTCACGGATGCAGGCGGTTGAGCAGGCGCGGGAAGGGAATCGTCTCCCGCACGTGCTCGAGGCCGCAGATCCAGGCCACGGTCCGCTCGATTCCGAGGCCGAAGCCGGCGTGCGGGACCGTGCCGAAGCGGCGCAGGTCGTAGTACCAGCCGTAGGTCTCCATGTCGAGCCCGTGCTCCTCGAACCGGCGCTTCAGCAGTTCAGGGTCGTTGATGCGCTCCGAGCCGCCGATGATCTCTCCGTAGCCCTCGGGAGCAAGCAGGTCGGCGCCGAGCACCACGTCCGGGTTCTCAGGGTCAGGCTGCATGTAGAAGGCCTTGACCTTGGCGGGGAACTTCTCGACGAACACCGGCTTCTCGAACTGCTGGGTGATCACTGTCTCGTGGGGAGCACCGAAGTCCTCGCCCCAGGGGATGGGATCCCAGTCGTCGCCGGGCTTGTGCAGCCTCTGGAGCATCTCCACGGCCTCGGTGTAGGTGATGCGCGGGAACGGCGGCTTCACCTTCTCCAGCATGGTGGTGTCGCGCCCGATGACCTTGAGGTCGGCGGCCCGGCGCTCCAGCACCCGCTGCACCACGTAGGTGACCATCTCCTCCTGGAGCTTCATGTTGTCCTCGTGGGTGAAGTACGCCGCCTCCGGCTCCACCATCCAGAACTCGATCAGGTGGCGGCGAGTCTTCGACTTCTCGGCCCGGAAGGTGGGGCCGAACGTGTAGACCCGGCCCAGCGCCATGGCGGTGGCCTCCACGTAGAGCTGTCCCGACTGGCTGAGGTAGGCCGGCTCGTCATTGACGTAGGTCGTCTCGAACAGGTTGGCACCGCCCTCGGCAGAGGTGCCCATCAGGATGGGCGACTCGGTGAGGACGAAACCGTTCTCCTGCAGGAACTGGTGGATGGCCATGGTGATCTCGTTACGGATGCGCAGGATGGCCGCCTGGCGCGTGGAGCGCACCCAGAGGTGCCGGTGGTCCATCAGGAACTCCGTGCCGTGCTCCTTCGGGGTGATGGGGTACTCCTCCGCGATCTGGACGATCTCCAGTTCCTTCACGCCGATCTCGTACCCGCCCGGGGCGCGGTCGTCCTTGCGCACCGTGCCGCGGATGATGATGGACGACTCCTGGGTCAGCCGTTTCCCGGCCTCGAAGACCTCCGGCGGCACGTCCTTGATGAAGAGCACGGCCTGGCAGACACCCGTACCGTCGCGGAAGATGATGAACTGGATCTTGCCGGAACTCCGGTAGTTCTGCACCCAGCCGCGCAGCTCCACCGTTTCGCCTTCATGCTGCGGCAGGTGACTGACGGTAACCCATTTCATGTGACTGGCCCTCCTGCGTGGGAACAACATCTTCCCTGATGATACCACGCGAGCGGGCAAACTGGAAAACGAAATGGAGACGCCCGACCCGGGTGTCACCCCTGCGCACCTGTGCTCTTCCTCATCTGCCTTCGGCCTGCACGGGCCGGAACCGTCCTGCACCTGGTCAGAGCCGCCTTGTCCGGAACTGTCCGGTACCTGCTCGGACCCGGCCGCTGCTTGTCCAGACTCGTCATGTACCTGAGTGGGTCGCGGCCGTGACTGCTCGTCAGCCACCGGCGCCGAACCAGCCTGAACCTGCTCGAACCCGGCTTCGGGTTGCGTTGGCTTACTCGTGTACCTGTGTGCCTCCCGGCTGTGACTGCTCGTCGGCCCCCGGTGCCGAACCGGCCTGAACCTGCTCGAACCCGTCTTCGGCTTATACAGCTTCGTCCTGTGCCCATCTCGGTCGGGCCTGCACCTGGTTGGCACCGGCCCCTTCCTGATTGGGCTCGGCCTGTTCGAGCACAGAACGGGTCTCCGCTCGCTCGGTGGGACCTGATCCCTCAGCCGCCAGCGTGGCGACGCCAAGGGCCCCTGCCCCTGCGTGCGCCGCCAGCGCAGGACCGGCCTCCGCGACAATCGCAGAGGCGCAGTCGAACCGGTCCCGAATCGCCGCAAGGAGGCGGTGAGCCTCCGCAGCAGCGTTGGTGTGCACCACTGCGAGGTGCACGCGCTGCCCCTGCACCCGCCGCTGTGCCAGGCTGACCATCCGCTCCACCGCCTGGCTCCAGCCGCGTACCGTGGCCACTACCTCGATCGCCGACTGGCCGATGTAGAGCACCGGCTTGATGGAGAGAAGGCCGGCCAGAAGGGACCGGCTCAGGGAGACCCGTCCGGACCGGCGCAGCTGGGTCAGCTGCGGGATGGCCGCATGGAGGGCGACTCGTTCCCGAAGCCGCTCCGCCAGGGCGACGAGCTGGCTGATCCCCGCTCCTTCCAGCGCGCCCCGGGCCACAGCCAGGACCATCAGCCCCAGGGCCAGCGACGTAGTGCCGGAGTCCACCACCTGAACCGCGCCGGCGGGCAGCACAGCTGCGGCCATCCGGGCAGCGTTGATCAGGCCGGACTTGCTTTCCATGAGGTGAAGCGAAAGCACCTGGTCGCCGTCCTGGGTCAGGCTGCGGTAGACCTGTTCGAACTCGGCCGGTGCCGGCGTCGACGTGGAAGGCGGTGTGTTGCCTGCCAGGAGCTCGTAGAAGCGCGGGGTTTCGTCCACGCCGTCCCGGTACACGGTGGAGCCGAAGAAGATCGGAACGGGAACCACGGTGATGGACAGCTCGCGGCAGAGATCGGCCGGAACGCCCGCGGTGCTGTCTGTGACGATGCGCACGCCCATGGACGGCCCCCCTGTGTTGTGACCAGGTGTTAACGGCAGGCTACGCTCCGGTTCGACACGGCGCCGCCTGTTCCTGCACGCGCCGAGAAGAGCACATACAGACGGCCCCGGGCGGCCGGAGATCCATGCGTAGCATAAATAAATGGAGCGTGAACTGGACGATAGGTTATAATCAAGGCAATAGCAGGTACCAGCCGAGAGGGGGAGGCCCATGTCCCACCTGTACGAACCGGACCGGCCCCGCTCCGCCCGGCGCGAGTGGCGCCGGCGGGAGGAACGGCGCAGGCGTTATGCCCGCCGGCGTGCGTTGGCCCTGCTCCTCGTCGTCGGACTCATGGTCGGACTGGGCTTCGGCATCCGCTGGCTGGTGGTGCGACGGCCCTGGTCAGGCGGCTCTTCGACTCCTCCGTCTGGTCAGACGAACCCTGCTGCGCAGCCCTCTGGCGCGCCGCCGTTCACGCCTGCCCGGATCATCCCCGGACCCGACCTGAACGGCGACCGGGTATCTGAACGGGTCGCCGTCTCTGGTAGCGAGGAGGGTCTGATCCACCTGGCCCTTCTCACCGGACCAGAGGACAGGCCGAGTCTGGTGGGCCAGGCGATCACCGTGGCAGATGGCACCGTCGATCTGACCGACCTGCCGCGCGCTGCGAACCTCCTGGTGTGGCGCGGAAACCTGCCGGGCGATGGTGAGCCCGTCTCAGTCTCCGTGGGCGGCGAGTCGGCCCTGGAGGCCCGCGGCGGCGAGCCCATCTTCCGGGCCTGGACACTCGACATCAACCTCGGCCTGGTTCTTGCGGATTACTACGCTGCGGCGGCGCCCCTTACTCCACCCGAGCCGACAGTGATCCTCGTCGACAAGGGCCTGAACGTACTCTGGTACTACCAGGATGGCGACCTGGTGCAGACGGCACGGATCTCCACCGGGCGGCACATCGCCGGGCCGGCCCCCACCGCGGAGAACTGGTCCGATAACCTCGTCACACCCACGGGCCGCTTCACCGTGTCCAGCCTGGTACCGGGGATGCCCTATCACAAGGAAGGCATTCCAGCGCTGGATCCGGCGAACCCCCTGGGCACCCGGTGGATCGGGTTCAGCGTGTTCCCTGGCGACGGCGCGGCGCTGTGGGCCATCCACGGCACCAACGCACCGGAGAGCCTCGGTCGCTGGAACACCGAAGGGTCCATCGTCATGAGCAACGGTGAGGTGGAGAAGCTGTACGAGGCGGTGGAGTTGGGTACGCCTATCGTCATCAAGGATGGCCTGACCGGGCGCTAGACCTTACCTCTCTCATCTGCTCGGGGCTCACAATGTGAACACGGCGACCGTCCCTGCCCGGACGGTCGCCATTATTGTCTGCAACGCTCGCCTTGGAGATATCCACTCACTGGTCTCCGCCAGCCATTCTGTGCAAGTCCTTCCTTCGTGCCGCCGGCACCCGCGCACCTCGACCATGCCCGTCGAGTGCCAGTCCCCGTCTTCCAGACACCCGCCGGCCAGGGGACCGTGTTGGTCAGTCCGCTGTTGTCGACTACGGCACCTGTGCGCCGCCTCGGTCAGTCAGTATGCGCGCCCACCTACTTGCTCGTCTCTCGGTCCGCATCATCCGCCTGCCGATTGCTCCCCGGGGCGTAGGTTGGGTACGCGGAGGTCTCCGCCGCCTGACCACCGCCGCCGTCACCGCTCCCGCCGCCGGTTCGCCTGCCGCGGCCCCTGCGAGTCCGCACGATGAGCCAGATCACGCCGCCGACAACGCCGGCCAGCACGGCCAGGAACAGCAGACCGGGGATCATCGCCACAAGGGCGATCAGCAGCGACTCAGCCATCGCCACGGTGTTGTGCCACGACTGCAGGAAGCCGTCACGAACTCGCTCGCCCAGCGTCTGCGGGTCGCGCACAGGAGCGGGCACACCGGGCTCATACAGGTTGACCCGGATGGTGCTGAAAGCGACCTGGTTGGAGAGGTAGTTGTACCGTCCCTTCATCGACTCGAGGTCCGACGTCACCCGAGCGATCTCGCGCTCCAGCTCGATCATCTCGCTCACCGAGCCGCTCCGCTCGTACAGCTTGTTCAACTGCGCCAGGTGAGCCTCACCGGTCTCAATGCGGGCCTCCAGGTCCAGGTACTCCTCGGTGACGTCGTTCGTCCACTGCCGCAGGTCGATCTGCTCGCCGAGGCTGGCCAGCAGGTCCAGGAGCGACCCATAGCTTCCGGCCGGCACACGAAGGGTCATGTTGACCTGCCTACCGCTCTCCCGTGTGCCCGACACCCGGTTCTCCTGCACATACCCGCCTGAGCTGCGCACCGCCTCGTTGATGGCGTTCAGCGCATCGTCGACGTTCCTGACGCTCAGCTCGATTTCAGCGTTCTGGATGATCTTGCGATCGGTGACCTGGGCGGTCGTACCGGCATCAGTGACGGCCTTGCCGGACGCGTCGGCCAGCTTCAACGCCAGCGAGGAGTCTGCCGAACTCCCGATCCCCAGTTCCTGCTCTAGCGGGGCAGCGGCCGGCGCGCTTGCGTTGGCGCTTCCACGGTAGCCACTCGTTGCCGTCTCGCTGGACTTGGCGCCCCCGCCGCAACCGGTCAGGGCCACGGTGAAGGTCAGGCAGAGCGCAAGCCAGAACGTTCTCCTTCTCATCTGGAGCAACCCCTCTCTGTGACTCCATCTCGCACAATAGACGTGGCTTCGCCCTTGCAGGTTTCGAGGGAGCCTGAACTGGACTCACATCTGGTGCTCCACTCGTTGGGCCCTCGCCATCCGCACCCGAGAGGAGTGGAACCTTGACGTTCGGAAGCCCGGGAGGGGCTGCATTCACCGCGCCGCTGGCGTACGCTTCGAGGTGGTCTCGAGCCGTCGGGGGTGCGTTGGTGCCGCCCACTGATACGCCCCTTGCCAGGTTCAGTCATGAAGCTCCGGCGATTTGAGAGCAGCGCCGAGGATTGCGGCGCAAGCGCTGTGTGGCAGAACCGAGTGAGGTGCGGCCTCGCACCAGTCTCAAACCGCCGGAGGAGCGTCGGTGTTGTCGCCGGATGCGCCCCCGGGCCAGGTTCAACCGTGAAGTTCCGGCGGTTTGAGAGCGGCGCCAAGGCTTGCGGCGCAAGCGCGGTGTGGCAGAACCGCGTGAGGTGCGGCCTCGGGGCAGTCTCAAACCGCCGGAGGAACGTCGGTGTTGTCGCCGGATGCGCCCCCGGGCCAGGTTCAACCGTGAAGTTCCGGCGGTTTGAGAGTGTAAGCGCCGGGATTAAAATGACCCAGTAGGGCCGAAAAGAATTGACCCACCCCTGAGCGAAAAGAGCACTCCATT
>ENA-OWPA01001020-OWPA01001020.1-bioreactor-metagenome-genome-assembly--contig:-NODE-1020-length-23484-cov-10.666254_pt1 | contig 23484 bp, 17 predicted proteins | sample MGYA00238139_ERZ651803 | MGnify/ENA primary metagenome ERZ651803 (study PRJEB26909, sample SAMN07631231) | bioreactor metagenome | isolation source: Switchgrass digestor | place: USA: Dartmouth... | reverse complement strand
TGGGGCTGTAGCTCAGATGGGAGAGCGCTTGAATGGCATTCAAGAGGTCAGGGGTTCGATTCCCCTCAGCTCCACCAACCCTTCGGGCTGTGGCGCAGCTTGGTAGCGCGCTTCCTTGGGGTGGAAGAGGTCGCAGGTTCAAATCCTGTCAGCCCGACCATATCCAGGGCAGGCATGTTGTGCATGCCTGCCTTGGATGTGATCAGCCCGGCGGGGCGCTGCGCAGAAAGGCCCGGGAGGCCGACCATAACTGAACCGGGGTGTGGCTCAGCTTGGTAGAGCGCACGGTTCGGGACCGTGAGGTCGCAGGTTCAAATCCTGTCACCCCGACCACGACGAAGAGGGACGTGCACGCGCACGTCCCTCTTCGCAATGCCGCCGCCGCCGAAACCAGGGCCCCTCACCTTCCCCGCTCCGGAGGCATGGCGTCTTGCTGCGTCGATTACGCTGCGGCCGTGAGCAGCAGGTGGTTCTGGGACGGGTCGGCGACCATCAGGCCATCGGGGCGCTGCTCCACCGGCAGCCCGGCGGTGCGGATCTGCGCAGCCAGGCGGTCCAGTTCGTCCTGGTTGGGAAGGATTACCGTGTAGTGGCGCAGTCCCAGCGAGCCGGGAGGCGGCGGAGGCGCGCCCGGACCAAGCCACGTGTTGAAGCCGATGTGGTGGTGGTAGCCGCCGGCGGAGACGAACCCCATCGTGTCGTCCTCGATCTGCACGCCGAAGCCCAGCACGTCTCGGTAGAACTCCATCGCGGTGCCGATGTCGGCCACGTGCAGGTGGATGTGGCCCATGCGTGTGGCTGGGTGGATGGGCGTGTCGAACCGATCTCCGGGCTGGAGGTGGGTGAAAAGCTCATCCAGATCGAGCGGATCCCGGCCGGACCTCAGCACGCCGTCCTTGTCGCGGGCGACGAAGTGGCCGTTTTCCTGGCCGAAGAAACCGTCCTCAGGGGTGTCGACATAGATCTCGATGCCGTTCCCCTCGGGGTCGGAGAGGTAGGTGGTCTCCGTCATCAGGTGGTCGGTGGGCGCTTGCGGTACCTTCAGCTGGGCAAGGCGCACAACCGCCCGCGCCAGTTCCCGCCGGTTGGGCAGCAACAGGGCGAAGTGATAGAGGCCGGTGCTGCGCCGCACTCGCCGGGCTCCGGGCGACTCATAGAGGACCAGCAGGTCATCGCCGCCGGCCCCGAGGCCGGCCGTGCCGTCTGACCGCCAGTGGACCTGCAGTCCCAGCGCCCGCTGGTAGAAGTCGATCTGGCGGTCCAGCGACTGCACCGTCAGGTGTACAGAACCGAGCCTCGTCTCAGGGTGGATCTCCTGGGTCATCTTCATACCTCCTTCCCGCCGGGGTTGCCGGAGGGTCAGGCGTGCCAGCGGCCGTACACGACGAGGGCTGCCAGCAACCCCAGCACCACGGTCGCCGTCCTTCACCCAGCCAGTGCAACCCACAGCCCGGTTCATCGGTTCGGGCTCCTTCCGGGGATGTCCGCGACAAATAAAACCTGTTCATAAAAGAATACCAAGAAGCAGCACATGATGCAACAGCATCGGCGCAGAGAAGACGGCTCATGCGGGGCAGCATACCGGCTTCCGCCTGGGAGGGCGTGCGGCACCGGCTGTCGTTCGCGTCGCACGGAAGGAAACACGTACTGATATGATGAACCTAGTGTCATTCTGCAGACCAGGGCTGGAATCGGTCCGGCTGCTTGCACCACGGACTCGTCCGGTGGACCGGCGGCCTGGCTCATGAAACCGACGCGAGGTGTATGCCCGATGTACCAGGAAAAGCTGGTGCGGCTGCGCAGAGTGGACCCGGCTGGGGATCTCGAGGACCGCTACCGCTGGATGAACGACCGTGCCGTGACCGACACGCCTGGCATGCGGCCGGGGCGGCTGTCACGGGAAGAGGTCAGGCGGTACCTGGAAGCGGCTGCCGCGTCCAGCGACAGCTTCGTGGAATGGGCGATTGAGGACCTGAAGACAGGGGCTCACATCGGTGGCTGCACCATCAGGGGGTTCAACCACGTCGCCCGTTCGGCGGAGCTGGGCATCGTGATCGGCGAAGCCGAGTACCGGGGCAGGGGATACGGCACCGACGCCGTGCGGCTCCTGGTGCAGATCGGCTTTGAGCAGTACAACCTGAACCGGATCTGGCTCACGGCCAACGCCGGCAACGCGGCCGGCATAAGGGCCTACGAGAAGGCGGGGCTCGTGCGCGAGGGGCTGATGCGCCAGTACGGCTTCATCAACGGTTCGTACTACGACGCGGTGATCATGGCGATCCTGCGGGACGACTACGAGCGGATGAAGCAACATGGCGAGTGACGGGGCGGCGGCCTGGCCCCGCAGGGCCGCGTCGCCAACCTTGACAGCACCTGGCCCGCAGGCGTATGATTAAGCCGATCTATGCGAATTGGGGGAGAGGAGACCGCCATGATGTTGCTGGTCAGCCCGGTCTGCGCCGTACGCTCTTAGCGCACCAAGGGGGCAGTATGCCCTTTTGACGGCAGGACGGGACCACGACCGGCACACAGGGCGGTAAGCCTCGCCACCGCGCATTCTGCCGCCGCGGTAAGAGGTCTTACCCGCGGCTTTTGCGTGTTTATTGGAACCCCGGACGCGCACGGGCCACCGCGAGTCGGCGATCCGCGACCCAAGTCCCCGCCTGCCGTCCCCCTGAACCGAACCCATCCTCAGCGGGGACGACGGAAGGAGCGATCATCCGCATGGCGATTCTCACCGTGCAGGGGCTCTCCAAATACTGGGGAATCGACCTGCTGTTCAAGGACGTTTCATTTCTGCTCAACGAGGGCGAGAAGATGGCCCTCGTGGGCCGCAACGGCAGCGGCAAGACGACGCTGCTGAAGATCCTGATGGGCCGCATGGAGCACGACGAGGGGCAGATCATCGTCCCCGCCGGCACGCGCATCGGATACCTCAGCCAGGATCCCGACTTCACGCCTGGCCGCACGGTCTTCCAGGAGGCCAGGTCCGTGTTCGGCCACCTGGAGAAGTGGGAGCGCGACCTGCGGGCGCTGGAGGCCCGTATGGGCGAGGCGGAGTCGGAGGAGACCCTGCAGGCCGTCATGGACGAGTATACCCGGGTGACCGCCCTCTACGAGGCGGCCGGCGCCTACGACGCGCCCGCCCGCGTGCGGGCGGTGCTGTTCGGCCTCGGGTTCGACGAGGGCGACCTGGAGAAGCCGGTGGAGGTCCTCTCCGGTGGTCAGAAGGTCCGCCTGGGCCTTGCGAAGCTGCTCCTGGAAGAGCCCGACCTGATGCTGCTGGACGAGCCCACCAACCACCTTGATCTGCAGGCCGTGGAGTGGCTGGAGGGCCACTTCCGGCAGATGAAGTCCGCGGCCATCCTGGTCTCGCACGACCGGTACTTCCTCGACCGGGTGATCAGCCGCACGCTGGAGCTGGAGAACAACACCTGCGACATGTACTTCGGCAACTACTCCTACTACCTGGAGGAGAAGAAGCGCCGGCAGGAGGCGCTTCTCACCGCCTACGAGCGGCAGCAGCGGGAGGCGGAGCGGCTGCGCACCTTCTACGAGAAGTGGCGCAGCAACGCCAACCGCAAGGGGCAGGCGATGTCCCGCAAGCGGCAGCTGGAGAAGATGGAGCTGATGGAGCGGCCGACGGTGCGGCAGCGCACGATGAAGCTCACCTTCGGCGTCGACTACGAGTCGGGCGACGACGTGCTGAAGGTGGAGGGACTGGCCAAGTCCTTCGGCGACCACACGGTCTTCCGGAATGTGGACCTCACCCTCCACAAGGGCGATCGGGTGGCCCTGGTGGGCCCCAACGGCTCCGGCAAGACCACCTTCCTGAAGATCATCCACGGGCTGCTGAAACCCAGCGCTGGCTCCTTCCGCTGGGGCGTGGGGGTGCAGCGGGGCTACTTCAGCCAGGACCTCGACGCTCTGGATTACAGCCGCACATGCCTGGAGGAGATCATGGAGCTGCCCGGCTTCACCAAGTTCGACGCGCACTCGCTGCTGGGCCAGTTCCTCTTCTCGGGCGAAGACGCCCACAAGCGGATTGCCGACTGTTCGGGCGGTGAGCGGAACCGGCTCATCCTCGCCAAGCTGATGGTGAGCGGCGCCAATGTGCTGCTGCTGGATGAGCCCACCAACCACCTGGACCTGGAGTCCAAGCAGGTGCTGGAGGAGGCGCTCCTCGCCTACCCGGGCACCGTGATCTTCGTCTCCCACGACCGCTTCTTTGTCGACCAGGTGGCCACCCATATCTGGGAGTTCGGCCTCCCCGAGGGTGTGGCTGTCTACGAGGGCAACTACACCGCCTACCGGGAGGAGAAGGAGCGGCTGGCGATGCTGGCCGCCCAGGCGGGAGAGGCCGCCGTACGGGGCGGTCAGGGGCTGTCAGGCGGTGCGGCGCAGGGCCGTCTGGAGTCGGCGGCCAGGGGACCCGGCGAGACCCGGCCGTCGGGCGGCTCCGCTCGCATGGACGGCAGACAGCAGGCCGGCAGGTCCCGCAAGGAGGAGCGGAAGGCCCTGGAGGCGGCGCGCCGGCTGGAGGCCGCCATCCAGAGTCTGGAGGAGCGGAAGGCCGAGCTGGAGGAGAGAATGGCCGACCCGGACATCTACAAGACCGCCACCGGCCGGGAGGCCGTTGCCGAGTACAACGCCGTGCAGGCCGAGCTGGAGCGGCTCTACGTGGAGTGGGAGGCGCTGGCGGAGGCCATCGGCGGCTAGGGTTGGGCATCCTATGGGGGTGGCCCCCCGGGGCCGGAAAGGAGCGACGAACCGAGGGTGCTCACCCTGGCGCAGATCTTCACATCCGATTGGGCGAAGGAGGTTTTCCAGCACGTCCCCGTACTCGTGGTGCGGACGGTTCTGACCTTCGTCTTCGTCATGATCGTCGTCCGGTGGACCGGCAAGCGGTCCATCTCCAACCTGGCGCCGTACGACCTGGCCATGGTGATCATCATCGGCGAGGTGGCTGCCATCCCCATCGGCGAACTGGATGTCGACTTCCTCCACGGCCTCATCCCTGTGGCCCTCATCGGCGGGCTGCACGTGCTCCTGACCACCGTCAACCTGCACTGGAAGGGCTTCGAGCGCTGGACAGAGGGCCTGCCCACCCTGCTGGTGAAGGACGGGCGGGTCCTGCGGCGAAACCTTCTGAAGGAACGTGTTTCCATGGCCGACCTCATGACCGCCCTCCGCCACAGGGAGGTGGAGGACGTGTCGGAGGTCAAGGAGGCCTGGATCGAGCAGGCCGGCGGCATCAGCGTGATCCTGAAGCGGGATTACGACGCCGCCACGCCGCGGGACGTCGAGCGGGCGGTGGAGGCGGTCCTCGCCCGCAAGCTTCCGGCCCTGGTGGAGGCGGCCGTCGACCGGGCGGTGCGCCGCGCGGTCGAGGAGGGCCGGTTCCCCGGGTTCGGGGGCGAGGCGCCGGGGGTGGAGCGTGACACCACCCCTCCACCCAGCTAGGCAGCGCCAGGTGGGCCGGCGCGCGGCGAGGGCGGTGCGTCATCCGCCGTTGACGGGGCTCCTCCAGGCGGGGCGAGAGCTCAGGTGCTTCGCTCCGGAGGCGGCTGTGCCTCCCCCTTGGGGCGTAGGGCAGGAGGTGAGTCTCCCGTCGGGGCGCACGGTTTTCGCTCACTGCTCTCACCGACAAGGACGGCGATCGGAGGTGGCAGGATGAAGGTGTTTCTCTTCTTCATCGACGGCATGGGGCTCGGAAGCGACGACCCGGATGTGAACCCGCTGATGACGGCGGAGATGCCCGCCTTCAGGTCGCTCCTGGGCGGCAAGCCGCTGTGGCGCGGCGCCGTGCCCTTCTCGAGCCCTGGCCTGGCCGTTGTTGCCACCGATCCCTGTCTCGATGTGCCGGGTCTGCCCCAGAGTGCGACGGGGCAGACCACCATCTTTACCGGGCAGAACGCTGCCCGGGCTATCGGGCGGCACCTCAACGCCTACCCCACGCCGAGCCTCAAGGCGATCCTGGGGGAGCACTCCATCTTCCGGCGGGTGGTGGAGCGGGGGCTGAAGGCGACCTTCCTGAACGCCTTCCGGCCCGAGTTCTTCGACTGGGTGGCTGCTGGCCAGCCGCTGGCGGCCGACCGCCGGTACCGCCCCTCGGCCTCGACGGTTGCCGCACTCGCCGGGGGCCTGCAGGTCTTCCGGGACTTCGACCAGCTCAGGCGCGGCGAGGCCGTCGGCTTCGACATCGACCACAGCGTACTGCGGGAGATGGGCTACGACGTCGAGCCCGTCGAACCGGTGGAGGCCGGCCGCCGGGCCGCCCGGGTGGCAGCGGGGTACCACTTCACGCTCTACGAGCACTTCCTCACCGACAAGGCCGGCCACGCCCGCGACATGGCCGAGGCCCGGCGGGTCCTCGAGCGGCTGGACACCTTCCTCGCAGGGCTGCTGGAGGAGCTGCCGGAGGACCACCTGCTGATCATCACGTCCGACCACGGTAACATCGAGGACCTGTCGGTGAAGTCGCACACCCTGAACCCCGTCGCCACCATCGTGCGGGGTCCGGGGGCAGAGGCGGTGGCGAGCGGCATCCGGTCGCTGTTGGACATCACCCCGGCCATCCTGCGGGTGGTGGGGTGACACGGCGTTGCTGCGCTCCGGACGTGTCAGGCTGATCCGAGAGGAACCGACGGTCTCGGTCCGGGAGCCGGCGCCTTCCACCTCCTGCGTCCGGCTGAGGAACATTACACTCGAACCTGCGTCTATACGCTTTGGAACGTCTCCGCCCCGCCTAAACGAGAGGAGATACGGAAGAACACCGTCATGGACGAACGCACGCTGCGAACGCTGGAGTTCGCCAAGATCAAGGAGATGCTCGCGGAGCGGTGCGCAACCTCCCTGGGCAGGGAGGTGGTGGACTCGCTCGAACCCTCTGCCGACTTCCTGGAAGTGCAGCACCGGCAGGCCGAGACCAGCGAGGCCAGGAGGCTGTACATGGCCGGCCACTCCATCCCCCTGGGCGGCCTGCACGACCTGCGGCCCCATGTGGGCAGGGCGGTGCGCGGCGGTACGCTGGAGCCTGCCGACCTGCTGGATGTGGCCGACACCGCGGCCAGCAGCCGCCGTCTGAAGCGCTTCCTGGAAGAGCAGGAGGGCGTGCCGATCCTGGGCGCCCTCTCCCGCATGCTGGGTACCTTCAACCACCTGGAGGCTGAGATCCGCCAGGCGATCGACGAGCACGGCGAGGTGCGCGACGACGCCACCCCGGCGCTGCACGAGATCCGGCGCACCATGCGCACGCTGCAGAACCGCATGAAGGACCGGCTGGACGCTTTTGTGCGCGGCCCGGCCGCCAAGTACCTGCAGGACCCCATCGTCACCATCCGCGACAACCGGTTCGTCGTGCCCGTGAAGATCGAGTACAGGGCGCAGGTGCCCGGCATCGTTCACGACCAGTCGAGTTCAGGATCGACTCTTTTCATCGAGCCGCTGGCCGTGGTGGAGATGAACAACGACCTGAAGGAGCTGGCCCTGAAGGAGCGGGAGGAGGTCCAGCGGATCCTTGCCCGGCTCGCGAGCCTGGTGGCTGATGAGGCGGACGGCCTCACGGACACCCTGCAGGCGGTGGCCCAGATCGACTTCGCCTCAGCCAAGGGGAAGCTCTCGCTGGACCTGGACTGCGTCGAGCCCGAGCTGGCCCGCGAGCCCCTGCTGGAGATCCGCAAGGGGCGCCACCCGCTGCTCAAGGGGAAGGCCGTGCCCATTGACGTCCACATCGGCATCACCTTCGACACCCTGGTGATCACCGGCCCCAACACGGGTGGCAAGACCGTGGCGCTGAAGACTATGGGGCTCTTCGTCCTCATGGCGCAGGCCGGCCTGCACCTTCCCGCCGGCTACGGCACCCGGGTGGGCATGTTCGAGCAGGTCTTCGTGGACGTGGGCGACGAGCAGTCCATCGAGCAGTCGCTCTCCACGTTCTCGGGGCACATGACCAACATCATCCGCATCCTGGATGCGCTGGAGGGTCCCGCCCTGGTTCTGGTGGACGAGCTCGGCGCTGGCACCGACCCCACGGAGGGCGCCGCACTGGCCATGTCCATTCTGGAGCACCTGCACAACCGGGGCGCCAGGACGGTGGCCACCACTCACTACTCGGAGCTGAAGACCTACGCCTACACCCGCAGCCGGGTGGAGAACGCCTCGGTGGAGTTCGACGTGGAGACGCTGCAGCCCACCTACCGGCTCCTGATCGGCGTGCCTGGCTCCTCGAACGCGTTTGAGATCTCGCGGCGGCTGGGGCTCTCACCCCTCATTGTCGACCGTGCCCGCAGCTTCCTCACCCAGGAGCAGGAGCGGGTGGAGGATCTGATCCAGGGCATCCACGCCACCCGGGCCGAGCTGGAGAAGGAGAGGGCGGAGGCCAACCGCCTCCGGGCGGAGGCCCAGCGCATGCGGGAGGAGTACGAGCGGCGCTACGGCGACGCAAAGCAGAAGGCCGCCGAGACGCTGGAGAAGGCCCGGGCGCAGGCGCAGCAGATCCTGGCCACTGCCCGGCGGGAGGCCGAGGCGGTGATCACCGAACTGAAGCAGGCCCTGCGGGAGCAGCGGGAGGCCGAGCGGATGCAGGCGATCCAGTCTGCCCGGACCCGCCTCATGAAGGCCCGCCAGGCCGTGGAGCCCTCGGAGCAGGAGCGGCGGGCCCAGCGCCGGGGAGAGGCCCCCAGGGGACTCAAGCCCGGCGATGCGGTGCGCATCGTCTCACTTGACACGCGGGGCTATGTGCTGTCGGAGCCCGACGCCCAGGGCAACGTGCTGGTGCAGGCAGGCATCATCAAGATGACGGTCTCGCTGCAGGATCTGGAGCGGGCCGAGGAGGAGCAGCCCGAGGCGAAGTCCGGCGGCGGCGCAGGTGTGCGGACCCGCGGCAAGGGGCTCGCCGCATCCAAGGCGCAGGAGATGTCCACAGAGGTGGACCTGCGCGGGCTGATGGTGGACGAGGCGCTGGAGAAGGTCGACAAGTTCCTGGACGACGCCGTGCTTGCTGGGTTGCCGCAGGTGCGCATCATCCACGGCAAGGGCACCGGCGCCCTGCGCAAGGCCGTCACGGAGATGCTGCGGGGAGACCGCCGGGTTGTCTCCTACCGGCTCGGCGGCGTCGGCGAGGGCGGCGACGGGGTGACGGTTGCGAAACTGCAGGAGTGAGTGCTGTGGAGTCTCCTGGTCCTCGTCGGCTCGGGCATCGCAGTTCCGCTGCGGTAGCCGGGGGCGGCGGGGACCTCTGTTTTCTGCTCGCCGAGCCACCGCAGGTGCCCCCGCCATCACCACGTCGATCCGTCGGCGGGGTCTGTGGCTGCCTGACTGAGCGACGAGGTCCGTCTGGTGCGCCCTTGCACATACCGAGGCGCCCATCCGGTCGAGTTTCACCCGCTCCAGTCCACGATCACAAGCTTTGACGCGAGCCACCCCGCACGTCAGCAGGCGTCCAGCCACCGCCGGACGTGCCGGGAGCAGTGCGCCCTGACGCGCGTCAACTCGTGTGAAACTCGCTGCCGCCGGGGGGTGGCTCAGGCCCAACGAGCGCGCAACGAGAGCGGCCGGGGTGGCCATGCACCCCGGCCGCTCTCGGACGGTTCATGTGTTGGTGTGGACCGGCGGCACGCATCTCTCATGAGTCCCTGCGACTCTGGTACGGTGCGGCGGCGCTGAGCAGGCTCCGGTGTCCTCCCTGGTCTTGCGCCGCGCAGCCTCCCGGAGGGTCTCGCCCGGCTCTCGCATACCGCCTGGCAGGCTCCAGGACCCGAGATCGTCCTGCACCATCAGGATTTGCTCCGTGTCCGGGTCGCTGATGAGTACGTAGGCAACACCGACTCTCCGCAGGTCGCCGTCGTCCACGCCACAGGCCTCCCTTGATGGGGGTGCAAACCATCGGACGGAAAGATCGCAAGGAGAGTTCGTCGGGGGAGCCTCCCCCCGACTGTGGCGCCCGAGTCTCTACTTGTACTCGCTCTCATATCCGAGCATCTTCTCGCAGGCCCGGCGCACCCCGCCCACCCTCTCCGCAGGGCAGAACACATACGTCCGCCAGAGGCCCTCGTACTGACGGGCCAAGGCTGCCACCTCGCCGGAGCGGTCGAGCTCGAGCAGCGGTCCGACGCCGTGGCGCGAGCGGACGGGCACCTGCACCTCCTTGAAGAAGCTTGCCTTCGGGCAGTAGACGATCACCTGGCCCGGCTTCAGCCGGGCTTTCTGCGCGATCTGTGCCTCCAGTTCCTCCCGGGCCTCCGACTGGCCGCCGTAGCGGGCGATGAAGCTGTCCCGCGCCAAGCCCAGCGAGTCGCCCGACAGGACGTACGCCCGCTTGTAGAGCCGGCGGCTGGTCACGCCCTCCACCAGCTGCTGGATGATGCCGGGTCCCGGAAGCCTGGCCATGAGGTCCAGGAAGGTCTGATCGCCCAGGCCGTACAGCGCCTCTTCCCGCAGGCCGGTGTGCCGGGCGTGCAGCTCGACGGCCTTGGAGATCATCGCTCCGGCGGCGATTTTGGCATGGTGGAGGTAGAGCCGCTCCGTCAGGACGTAGCGCATGCGGAGCAGGTGGATGACCTCGGTGCGGGCATCGGGCCGGTCCAGCCCGTGCTTCACCATGTTGATCAACAGCCGGCCGTCCTCCTTCACGAAGTAGGCGAGCACCCGGTCGTCGTAGTTCATCCGCAGGCCCGCGAAGAAGGAGTCCCGCCGAAGGTAGTCCAGCAGGTCGGCGTCGACGGTGGAGGAGACCACCTGGCCCATCCAGGGGCTCGGTGGCCGGCCGGTCAGGATCGCCCTCACCCCGTCCAGATAGCCGGCAGCCGCAAGGGTGCGGCCCAGCTCGCTCTGGATGCCCAGGAAGTGATCCAGCCGGGGGCCGGCGTCATGCCGGGGGAAGATCTGCCGTTCGTCTTCGAAGGTGTGCCCGTAAGGAATGTGGGTCACGTCGTGCACCAGCATCGCGAGGCGCACCAGTTGTGCCTCCTCCGGGTCGATGGCGCAGCCCTGCATCCGGAGCGACTCCATGAGGCGCTGCGCCATGTGCAGCGCGCCGAGGCTGTGGTCGAACCGGGTGTGCACACAGCCCGGGAAGACCAGGTGCGCCGCTCCCAGCTGCTTGATGGAGCGGAGGCGCTGCATCTCCCGGGTGTCCAGCACCCGGACCTCGATGTCAGTCAGGAAGATATCGCCGTGAACGGGATCGCGCACTTGCATCGTGATCACCCGAACGGTAGTTTCGGCTACCTGTGCCGCGAACCCTGCCGCTTGCCCCGTCACGAAAGGGGGAACCGGATGCGATCCAGTTCCCCCTCGATCGTGTCAGGCCGGCTCGGCTACGGCAGGGTCGTGTCGCGGCCCCCGGCGTTGCCGCCCGGGCGATCGCCGGGGTTACCACCAGAGTTGCCGCCGGAGCCGCCACCAGAGTTGCTGCCGGAGTTACCGCCGGAGCCGCCACCAGAGTTGCTGCCGGAGTTACCGCCGGAGCCGCCACCAGAGTTGCTGCCGGAGCCACCGCCGGAGCTTCCGCCAGAGGTGCTGCCGGAGCTTCCCCCGGTGTTACCGCCGGAGTTGCTGCCCGAGTTTCCACCAGGGCTGCTGCCGGAGGTGCCACCGGTGTTGCGACCGGAGTTGCTGCCGCCGGGGGTGCCGGTGTTGCTGCTCCCGGTGCCCCCGAGGTCGCCCGACCCGGAACCGGGGGTCTGGGCCTTACCGGCATCGGAGTCCGTCCCCGGCGTGCACTTGTCGGTGGGCACTTCCTTCCACCAGTCCTGCGGCCAGTAGCGCCAGATGTTGCTCGGATCCGTCGGGTGCTTCACCCACGTCGTCGGCCGCTTGATCAGGTTGAGCGTCTCCGGAGTGCCGGTGCAGCCTTCCTGCCACAGCACGTACCGCTCGACCACCGTGCCGTCCTTCATCGTGAGGAAGGGCTCCCGGACGACCGTGACCTGCTGGTACCAGGTCTCGGGCTTCGGCTCGTAGCCCTGCCGGAACCAGTCGGTCTTGATCTCCTCAGGCGGGCAGTACTCGCTGGGCTGGTTGCCCGTGACGCCGCAGTACTGCGCCTGGACCACGTTACGCGGCCGCTCCCAGTCGGGCGGCGACTCGGTGTAGTACTCGTTCATGATTGCCGTCCAGATCCGGGTGGGCGGGCCGGCGCCCGTCCAGTTCTTCCAGCCCTGACCGCCGTGGGGCAGCCGCTGGCGTCCCTCGTCGTTGTCGTAGCCCGTCCAGACGCCGACCACGATCTCCGGCGTGAAGCCGATGAACCAGGCGTCGTGCCAGTCCTCCGTGGTGCCGGTCTTGCCGGCGGCGGGCCAGCCGTGCCAGCCCTTGGTCTCGTTGGCGGGGGTGCCGCGCTGCAGGGCGCCCCGCAGCACGTCTACCATCAGCCAGGCCGAGGTCCGGTCGACCACCTGCTCCACCTTGGGCTTGGCCTCCCAGATGACCTCACCGTACTTGTTCTCGATGCGGGTGATGAACACGGGGTCGGTCTTCTGCCCCAGGCTGCCCAGCACTCCGAAGGCCGAGGTCATCTCCAGGGGAGTGACGCCCTCGCTGAGGCCGCCCAGGGTGAGGGAGAGGTTCTCATCGTTGATGACGGGGTTCTCCTCCCGGGTGACCAGGGGGAGGCCCATCTTCCGGCCGTACTCGACGCCCTTTGTGGGGGTGACGGCCTCCAGGGTGCGCACCGCGGCGGCGTTGCGTGACTGCTCCACCACCCAGCGCATGGTCTTCAGGCCCTGATAGTTGAACTCGTAGTTTTCGGGCCAGACGTTGGTGCCGTCCTCGGTCAGGCGGGGCGGCGAGTCATCGATGATGGTCGCCGGACCCCAGCCCAGCAGGTCAATGGCCGGCAGGTAGGCCACGATCGGCTTGATGGTCGAGCCCGGGTCCCGCCGGGCCTGCGTCGCCCGGTTGAAGCCCAGCATCCGGTCGTGGTTCATGCCGCCGACCAGGGCCAGCACCTCGCCTGTGGTGTGGTCCATCACCACCACCGCGGCCTCAGGCACCTCGGTTTCCTCGCTGCCGCTGAACTCCACCGTGGCCGCGGGCATGATCTCCCACAGCTTCTCCTCAGCGATGCGCTGCTTCTCGCGGTCCAGGGCCGTGTAGATCCGCAGGCCCTTCTGATAGAGGTCGTCTGCGGTAAAGAGGGGGAGGTTGTACTCCTCCGCCTCGTCCGGGTCGGTCAGGATGGTGATCACGTGGTCCACGTACCAGTCGCCGGTGAAGGTGACCGTCGTGGGCGTGATCTCCGCCCGCTTGATCTCGGGAACCTCTTTCTTGAGCCGTTCCGCTTCGGCTGCGTCAAGGTAACCCTGCTCCACCATGAGGTCGAGCACGATCTCCCGCCGCTCCAGCGCCCCTTCCAGGTTCTCAAACGGGCTGTACTCCGATGGCCCCTTCAGGATGCCGGCGAGCAGGGCCCCTTCCGACAGGGTGAGCTCGCTGGCGTGCTTGGAGAAGTATAGCTGGGCGGCGGCCTCGATGCCGTATGCCTGTCCGCCCCACGCCACGGTGTTCAGGTACTGCTCCAGGATCTCGTCCTTGGTGTAGCGCCTCTCCAGGTTGAGGGCGATGAGGATCTCCTGAACCTTGCGCTTCATGGTCTGGTCGAGGGTGAGGAAGGCGTTGCGTGCCAGCTGCATCGTGATGGTGGAGCCGCCCTCCAGCTGCGACCCGGGCACGCCCAGTAGGTACTTCACGTCAGACCAGACCGCGCCGGCCATCCGGATGGGGTCCACGCCGAAATGCTCCCTGAACCGGCGGTCTTCCACGGCGATGACCGCGTTTCGCACGTCCTCCGGGATGTCCTCCAGGTCGACCAGCACCCGGTTTTCCTCTGCAGCCAGTTCGTAGACCTTGTTGCCGTCGCGGTCGTAGATGATCGAGGTGAGCGACGGGTCGAAGGCGTGGAAGGTGGGTAGATCCTGATACGCCTGGTAGACGTATGCACCAGCCAGGCCCGCGCCGCCGATCAGCACGACCAGGAAGAGGAGGAAGGCGTAGGCGAGCCAGCGGCGTCCCCGCCTTCGCTTCTTCGTGGCCGGACGTTTCGGAGGCGAACCGTCAGGCCGTCGGGTATTTGGCAAGTGAAACACCTCCAACAGAATGAAAGGAATTCGCCCTTTGTGGCGAGACTCCTTGTGGGGCCCCGGAATTGCATGGGTGGAAGCAGTATGCTAGAATGTGGACCAAATCGGCGAGGACGGAGAGAAGTAGGCGTCGGGGCCGCCACCAGAGAGGGGCTGGCCGGTGTGAAGTCCCGGGGCACGGCGCTGAAGTACACTCCCGAGCCGCCCGCTGAGTCCGTCGACTGGCAGGCGCCCGGATGGCGCTCACCAGGTTAGATGGATAGGCCGGGCCGGAGGTTCCCCGTTAGCGGAACGACGAGTGGGCTCCCTCCCCGGGGGTCAACCAGGGTGGTACCGCGGCGTGCAGGCACACGTCGTCCCTGGGGTAAGACGACCGGGCAGGGCGCTTTTCCTTTCGCCCTGCGCCAGGCGGGAAGGACGGGTTGCGATGGGCTTCATGAGCGTCGACGAGCAGATGAAGATCCTGATGCGCGGCGTGGTGGACCTGGTCAGCGAGGAGGAACTGCGGCAGAAGCTGGAGCGGTCGGTGAAGACGGGCAGGCCGCTTCGGGTCAAGCTGGGCATTGACCCCACCGGCAAGGACCTGACCCTGGGCCACACGGTGCCGCTCCGCAAGATGCGGGACTTCGTCGAGTGCGGCCACCAGGGCGTGCTGATCATCGGCGACTACACGGCGATGGTCGGCGACCCCACCGGGCGGAACGAGGCGCGGCCCCAGTTGACGCACGAGCAGACGACGGCGAACGCACAGCGCTACCTGGAGCAGGCCGCCCGGGTCCTGGACACCAGCAGGCTGGAGATCCGGCGCAACAGCGAGTGGCTGGCGCCGATGACCTTCGCGGACGTTACCCGGCTGGCAGCCCAGTCCACCGTCGCCCGTATGCTAGAACGGGAAGACTTCAAAAAACGTTACGAGGAGGGTCGCCCGATCTACATCCACGAGTTCTTCTACCCACTGATGCAGGGCACGGACTCGGTGGCCATTCAGGCTGACGTAGAGTTGGGCGGCACCGACCAGAAGTTCAACCTCCTGACGGGGCGTGACCTGCAGCGGAACGCCGGCCAGGAGCCGCAGGTCTGCCTGATGACGCCCATCGTGGAGGGGCTGGACGGCACGGAGAAGATGTCCAAGTCTCTGGGCAACTACATCGGCCTCGACCACTCTCCCGACGAGATGTTCGGGCGGACGATGTCGATTCCGGACAAGCTGATCATCTCCTACTTCACGTACTTTACGGACGTGCCGCAGGAGGAGATCGACCGGATCAAGACGGCGATCGCGGCCGGCGAGAACCCGATGAACTTCAAGAAGCAGTTGGGCCGGGCGATCATCACCACGTACGGCGGCACGGAGGAGGAGGCCCGACAGGCCGAGGAGCGCTGGGTCGCCCAGTTCTCCCGGGGCGAGGTGCCGGACGATATCCCCGACGTGGTCGTGCGGGCCGCCGACCTGCCGGTACAGGCCGCCCGCCTGCTGGCCAGCACGGGCCTTGCGCCCTCGGTGAGCGAGGCCCGGCGCCTGATCGAGCAGGGCGGCTTCACGGTGGACGGCGAGAAAATCACCGACCCCCGGGCGGAGCTGACCCTGACCAGCGGGCAGGTGCTGAAGGCCGGCAAGCGGAAGTACGGCCGGGTTGTACTGGGGTAGCGCATGCGGAGGCGCGGCCGGGGTGCGCCGGGATGTCAGCGCGAAGCGCGTCCGGTGGCGTTGGCACGCCGGCTCACGCCCAGCGCCATGACGGGATAGCGCGGACAGGCGAGGCAGGCGGCGATCCCGCCTGCTTCTGCGCACCCGCCACCTGGCGTCTGCCCAGGCACCCCCGCACCCAGGCGCTCTCACACAAGTTTTGAGACAGGCCAGCCAGCGCACCAGCAGGGCTCAGACCATCGCTCGGAGCGCGTACAGCCATGCGCACTGCGATCTCCCAAACCCTGCGCGACTCGCCGCCGGGCAAGCCACCCAAGACAGCGGGCGGCGAGTCGCCGAAGCGACAGCAGCAGGGAAGGCAGAGAACGGGAGCGAACTCCCCTAGATCGGCAACCCGCGCGATATGGAAGGGTTGCTGATATGTACTTTGCAGTCCGAGGTGGTACGGTGCAGTCCTGGTACTTCTACGGCAACTCCCTGCAGAGTTGGCTGATCGCAACGGCGGTGGCGGCAGGAACATACATGGTCCTCGCATTCGTCATCCGCGTGGTGGTGGGTCGCCTGAGCCGGGTGGCGGAGCGGACCAGCACCCAGGTCGACGATGTCATCACCGACGTGCTGAGCAGGACCGCTGTCTGGTTCAAGGCGTACCTGGCCGTCTACGCCGGCGCACGGGCGCTGGTGCTGCCCCACGCAGCGCAGAGCGTGCTGCGGAACCTGATGGTCATCACGCTGGCGGTCCAGATCGGCGTGTGGGGCAACCGGCTCATCAGCCGCTGGGTGGTTCACTACCTGCGCACACGGGAAGGCGCCGACCAGACACGGAAAACGATGGCCGGCGCGGTGGGGTTCCTGGGACGGCTGATCCTCATCTCCTGCCTGCTGCTGCTGAGCCTGCAGAACATGGGCGTGGAAATCGACGCGCTGCTGGCCGGTCTCGGCATCGGCGGCGTGGCCGTTGCCCTTTCCGTGCAGAACGTGCTCGGCGATCTCTTCGCCTCGCTCTCCATCATGTTCGACCAGCCGTTCCTGGTGGGCGACTTCATCATCCTGGAGAACGGCATGATGGGCACCGTGGAGCACGTGGGCCTGAAGACCACCCGCCTGCGCGCCCTGACGGGCGAGGAGTTGATCATCGCCAACACCGATCTTGTGGGAGCCCGCATCCAGAACCTGCGGCAGATGTCCCGGCGGATGGTCCGCTTCACGATCCGGGTCGTCTACCAGACGCCCCGGGAGAAGCTGGCGCGGATACCGGCGATCATCCGAGAGGTTGTGGATCAGCACCCCCGCACCCGGTTCGACTGGGCCTACATGACCGGCTTCGGCACCTACGCCTACGAGTTCGATGTGGCTTACTGGGTTGAACCTTACGGGTGGTATCCGTTCATGGAAACGCGGCAGGACATCTACCTCGAGGTCCTCCGCCGGTTCGAGGAGGAGGGCATCCAGCTGGCCTACCCGACCCAGACGCTGGTCGGCCAGCCCCTGCAGACGGAGTCGTAAGGGCATGACATGGCCGGGGCACAGCGCCCCGGCCTACTTCTCTTCATGGACGACCATGAGGTGGCCGTCAGCGGTCCAGGAGGGATATGCCGGCAGTCGGATGCTCGCCTCAGCGCCAGTCTCCAACTCGATCAGGGTGGCCACCCGGTGCATGCCGTCCTGATCCACCCGCAGCAGGAAGCGCCCGTCCGGTGAAGGGGTTGTGTACCCCGCATAGGAGTCGATCAGGTTGCCCTCCCCGTCGATGCGCAGGGTCTCCTCGACCAGCTGCTTCCGGGCGAGGAGGCTGCCGTCGGGAAGCCAGGCGACGAGCCGGGGTCGTACAGCGCCACGGTCACCGGCCGCCGCTCCGGCGAGTGGGCGAGGTCGCCTGTCGTCGCCCCCGCCCCCGTCCCCCCACCCGGCTGCGGCGCCGAGGTCGTGCAGCCGGCGGCGAGCACGGCGCAGGCCAACAGAAGCAGCGCGATCCTTCGCATCCGCTCTCCACCTCCCATTAGGGCAACGGACGGTCGGGCCGGATGGTTACGTCTCCCCGCCCAGGCATGTTCGCCGGGCGACCCGGCATAGGCTGGCTGTGTCCACGGTTCGCACCGCGGGAGAGGGGGAGAGGGAATGGCACGCTTCGGCGGCATTCGGCCGGGCCGCACCCTGCGCCGGGGCCGGTCCCGCCTCCGGCTGCGCCCGGCGAGGGGGATCGGACGGATCTGGCGGCGGCTGCGCTTCCGCCGGGTCTGGGCGCGCAACCTCATCCTCCTCGCCGCGGTGCTCTACCTGCTGGTGCGCATCGGCGACCTGCTGCTCCTGCAGCCGCTGAAGGCCGTGGCTGAGGTGGAGGCGAGGCGGCTCGGGGCCGCGGCCGTGAACCGGGTGGTGGCGGGACAGGTGAGCCGCTCCCTCGCCGGCGCCCAGGTGGTGGAGTACGAGAAGGACGCCGACGGCCGGATTGCCGCATATCACATCAACACGCCCCTGATCAACCGCGTCGCCAGCGAGGCGGCTGTGGCGGTGCAGGAGGAGCTGGCCCGTCTGGCCGAGACGCCGGTGCGGCTGCCGCTCGGCGCCCTCACCGGCTCCGCGCTGCTCTCCAACCTGGGTCCCCGCCTTGCGGTGCAGCTGGTGCCGGTGGGCTCCGTGGCGATCACGGTGCAGCAGGAGTTCCGGGGGGAGGGGATCAACCAGACACGGCACCGGGTCTGGCTGGAGGCTGCGGCCACGATGCGGATCATCCTGCCGCTGACAACGCAGGAGATTCCACTCGTTCAGGAGCTTCCGCTCTCCGACACGGTGATCGTCGGCCCGGTGCCCAACTCCCTCTACGGCGGGAGCCTGGGCGGCGTCACCATTCCCGGCCGGTAGAGAACAAGTCGTCTGGTTCTTTCCGAGCTTAAGCGTTGACTGAACTTCCTGTCCCTGGCTATACTCACTCCTGGGATTCGCGAGTCCTACGAAGTACCGAAAGGGGGTCGTCGAGATGATGGTTATCGCCAGCATCCAGGTTCTTCCCTTGACCGACAAGTCTCGGTTCGCTGGGGCGTTCATCTCGCGACCTGTCGCCGGCAGACTGACGTAGCCTCGCCACGTTGAAGTCGACGGCCACAGGTCAGCGAGCGGCTGCCTGTGGCCTTCTCAATGGGAGGACCATGGGCAGACCGCGCCCGTGGTCCTCTCCTTTTCACTCTCCGCTTGCGCACCGGCGCCAGCCGCACCCGCCCGGACCGCCGCACGCAGGTGGTGCGACCGGGCGGAGAATAGAGATCAGAGGTGGGTTCATATGCACCTTCATCCTGATGCCGTCCGCCTGATGGCCCAGCAGCGCCTCATCGGCTGTGGCAGTCACAGCGCGCTGCACCGGGCCGAGGCCGAGGCGGCCCTTCGGGCCCGCCGCCGGGAGGCCTGGGAGCGACGCCGGTTCTACCTGCGCTACCGCCTCCGCAGCCTCCTGTTCCGCCTCGTGCCGGGACTGGCCCGGCGGGTGGCCATCTAGGTCGGACTGGAGGTTTTCCCCAGCAGGTGATACACTGAACTGGGAACTCCCTTGCACCTCATCGCCGCTGATGGTGGTACTCGAAGGGGTTATGCACAGATGGAAGCCTACTTCACACCTGCTGAACAGGCCAGGCTGGCCGCATCCTCGGTGCTCCTGATCGGCTGTGGCGGCCTGGGGTCGCCGGTGGCGTACGAGCTGGCTGCGGCCGGGGTTGGCCGCATCGGCCTGTGCGACATGGACCGGGTCGACCTGTCGAACCTGCAGCGCCAGGTCCTGCACGACTCCGCCGACGTGGGCCGGCTCAAGGTGGAGAGCGGCATGGCGAAGATCTCGGCGCTGCGGCCCGAGACGCATGTCGACCTCCATCCCGTCAGCCTGACCAGCGAGAACGCCTTGGAACTCTTCACCCAGTACGATCTGATCCTGGACGGCTCAGACAACTTTGCCACCCGCTACCTGGTCAACGACGCCTGCGTGCTGACCGGACGCCCGCAGGTGCACGGCTCCATCTTCCGCTTCGACGGGCAGGTCACCACTTTCATCCCCGGACAGGGGCCCTGCTACCGGTGTCTCTGGCCCACCCCGCCGCCCCCCGGGTCTGTGCCCTCGTGTGCCGAGGCAGGGGTCATCGGGGTGCTGCCGGGCTTCGTGGGCAGTCTGATGGCCATGGAGGCGCTGAAGGTGCTCTCCGGCCGCGGCGCCACTCTGGTGGGACGGCTGCTGGTCTACAGCGCCCTCGACATGGATGTGGCCGAGGTTCAGGTGCGGCGCAACCCGGACTGCCCCATCTGCGGCACGCACCCCACCATTCACGAACTGATCGACTACGAGCAGTTCTGCGGGGGGGTGGGCAGATGAGCCTGACCGAGCAGGAAATCCTGCGCTACAGCCGGCACATCATCCTGCCTGAGGTCGGCGGGCGCGGGCAGAAGCGCATCAAGGCCTCATCCGTACTGGTGGCCGGTCTGGGGGCCGCGGGGTCCCCGGCCGCCATGTACCTGGCTGCTGCCGGCGTCGGCCGGATCACCCTCTGGGACCCGGCTGACCTGACGGCGGCAGACCTCACCGGCGCCATCGCCCACACCCGTGCCCGTATCGGCCAGAACCGGGCAGAGTCGGGCCGGGCAAAGCTGGAGGGCATCAACCCTGACGCTGAGATAAACGCCGTCACCGACCCTGACGTCCTCCCGGCGCTCGTGGCCGGGCACCAGGTGGTCGTGGCCACGACCGGTGACTGGACCGCGGTGCAGTCCGCCGCGGCTGCAAGCGGCGCGGCGGTGGTCTTTGCGGGCGTGCACGGGGCGTCGGGCGCCCTCTTCGCCTACCGGCCCGGGGAGCCCTGCCTTGGCTGCATCGGGCCGGACGCGGCCGCCGATGCAGGCCTGCTGCCGGAGGAGACCGGCAGCGGTGACGTTGACACCAGGTTCGCCGGCAGCGGAGGCGTGGGCCGGGTCGTGTCGGCGGCGGGCGGTGTGATCGGCACGGCAGCGGCCACCGAGGCGCTGAAGCTCATCCTGGGCATTGGCACTCCGCTCACGGGTCGGATCCTCCGCTACGACGGCTGGGACGCCCGGTTCCGGGAGGTCCGCGTGACCCGCCGGAGCGACTGCTCTCTCTGCGCCGGGAACTAGGACCGGTACTAGAACTCGCGGTCGATTTCTCCCGACCTCCGCTCTGTTATCGTGTGGGTGTATCCTCGGCCCCGCTTCTTGCGCTGAGGACGCAGTCTGCTTTGGCAAGGAGAGAGGACCATGGTGCACCCAACGGTTGATGTGGCCCGCGTCCGCCCGATGACCGCAGATGACCTCTCCTCGGTCGACCGCATCTTCCGCCTGGCTCTGGGAACGTTCAACGGGATGGAGAACCCCCTGGACTTCAGCGGCGACGCCGCCGTGGTGCGCTGCCGGCACCTGCTCTACCCCGGCGGGGCGATCGTGGCTGAGGACCAGGGCGAGGTGGTCGGCTCCAACTTCATCTCCCGCTGGGGCAGCCTCGGCCTGTTCGGCCCGCTGACGGTCCATCCCTCGCAGTGGAACAGGGGCATCGGCCGGGCGCTCCTCGACGAGACCATGGTCCGCTTTGCCGATATGGGCGTCACCCAGCGCGGCATCTTCACCTTTGCCAGGGACACGAAGCACATCACGCTCTATGGCCGCTACGGATACTACCCGCAGTACTTGCACCTGATCCTGGTGCGCAGCCTCGCCGGGGTCGTCGCCTCCCGGCCGGTGGCTGTATACAGCAGCCTGACCACTGCGGAGCAGGCCGGGATCCTGCACGAGGCCCGCAGCCTGGCTGACGCCCTGCTGCCCGGCCTCGACCTCACGCGGGAGATCGCGGCTGTGGCGGAGTACGGCTGGGGTGACACGGTGCTGCTGCGGGACGGCGACCGCCTGACGGGGTTCGCCGTGTGCCACGCAGGTGCGGGCACCGAGGCCGGCAGCGGCACCCTCTATGTGAAGTTCGGCGCGGCTGTCGACGAGCGGAGCTTCGAGGCGCTGATCAGCTCCTGCGAGAGCCTGGCGGCGGCCCGGGGAATGCACCAGCTCCTGACCGGGGTCAACCTGGCGAGAGAGCGCGTCTACGGTGCGCTGCTGAACCGGGGCTACCGGGTGCTGATTCCCGGGGTGTGCATGCAGGCCCCCAACCGCGCCGGGTACAACCGCCCTGACGCTTACGTGGTGGACGACTGGCGGTAGCGAGAGCAAGGGGCTGTCCCAAAAGCAGATTGATCTGCTGGGGACGGCCCCTTTACATGCCTGCTACTTGGTATTAATTGGCGAAAAGAGGCCATCTTGTGGCCTCTAGTGGGTATTTGAGAGCGCCTGGTTATCCACAGCTGCTTTCTTTAGGAGATTGTGGGCAAGGCAAAGCCAGCCCACCTCGAGGGTGACTTTGGGTAAGCCCCTCAGGAGGAAACGGCGGAACCCACGATTGTGTTTGATTTGCCCAAACACGCTCTCCACTTCAATCATGCGGCGGACTGATAGTTGCTTGCCCTCTTCACTGAGCAACTGTTCTTTCGCTTTCTGCTTGGCCCAGTAGAACGGCAGGTTGACACGAATCTCCCGGTTACCGGCTCTCGTGGTGCATTTCTCACGCAAAGGACATTCGCTGCAGTTCGGGCTACGGTAATGACGTAGCCTGGTGGGATAACCGCTGGCCGTCTTACCCTTGCTCTCATACTGAAAGGTCAGGTGCTGGCCATTCGGGCACACCCACTCGTCCTGTGTTTCGTCATAGGTCCAGTTCTCGAGCTTGCTGACGTCGGCTTTCCACGCCCGTGAGCGTTCCTTGTGAAAGGTTGCGTATTTCACGACGGGGGTCAGGTTCTCCTGATCCAGGTAGGCATAGTTCTCTTCGCTCCCGTAGCCTGCATCTGCAATCACGGTCTCTGGCAGTTTGCCGAGCAGATCCTTGACATGTTCCAGGTGGGGGACGAGGCAGCGAGTGTCAGTGGGACGCTGGTGAAGGCTGTAGCCGAGGATGAACTGGTTCTCGGTGCCGATCTGTAGATTGTAACCGGGTTTCAGCTGACCGTTGCGCATGTGGTCTTCCTTCATCCGCATGAAGGTCGCATCAGGGTCCGTCTTGCTGTAGCTGTTTCGATCGCCAAGAACGGCTTGCTGTTCCTCATACTTCTCCAGCCGCGGCAGCAGCTGGCGCCGCACTTTGCGTACCAGTTTCTTGCGTTCCTTGGACGCCGGCCGCTCCTGCAAACTGGCCTCCAGCCGGTTCACTGCGTCTGCCAATTTCTCGCTCGTCAAGGTTGCGGCCTCTCCTAGCTCGGGCAAGTCCTGACCGCCATACTCCTGATCCTCGATCCGCTCCGCCTCTTCGATGGAATCAAAGAGATCCTTCACCTTTTCCTGGAGCTTGGCTTTATACTTCCGAACGGACTTGCCCCAGACAAACGTGTACCGATTGGCGTTGGCTTCGATCTTGGTGCCATCCACGAAGTAGTGTTCCAGCTTGACATATCCTTCTTCAGCCAGCAGGGTCAGGACCGCTGCAAAGATCTCCTGGAGTACGTCTTTCATCCGCTCCGAACGAAAGCGGTTGATGGTGCGGAAGTCAGGGGTTTGGCGAGCAGCGATCCACATAAAAGGGATGTTCTCCCGCACAGCCTTGGCGATCTGCCGGGACGAGTAGATTCGCTGAGTTGTGTTTGATAACCTAAAAGGGTGTTCTGCTCCACTGTCCGACAGACAGCTGCAAGCGGTTTTTATGTCAACATCTGAGTTTGCGGGCTCCCATCGCTC